>OBAR01001044.1_pt1 | contig 26312 bp, 26 predicted proteins | sample 1517911 | NCBI WGS metagenome assembly OBAR01 (sample SAMN04571709, study PRJEB22368) | human gut metagenome | biome: human gut; material: stool | host: Homo sapiens | place: Luxembourg | collected 2012-10-26
AGTATCATATTTCCCAGACGAGCGTTTTGCTCCATATGGTGTTTTGGCTCCAAAGTGTCGATCCTTTATAAGTATCATATTTCCCATGAAAACTAAAGCTTTATATTTTAAGGGTGTAAAAGTGTCGATCCTTTATAAGTATCATATTTCCCCTATGCACTAGAGGGAGGTACTTATGATGAGTACAAGTGTCGATCCTTTATAAGTATCATATTTCCCGGCACATCGGAAAACTTATCGAGTATAAGAAGGGTAAGTGTCGATCCTTTATAAGTATCATATTTCCCTTACTAAATATAGCACATTTTGGACTTTAATTGCTAAAAATGTTGAAAAAAGGTCGATTTTGGCATATATTTTTCGACCACCTCCCGTTTTTCGACTATTTTCAGTGCTTAAATTAGCTCAAATTAAGGTGATGGTCGAAAATTCATACTTTTTGATTTTCGTTTTTATAACCGTATACAGTATTTTTTTATTCTTAATGTCAGAGTTCTATTTAGATGTTGAACCCGCATCAAAGAAACCACAATCTTCTAATATATTTTCTATATACTTAATATCATCTGAATACATATTTCTTTCATCTGCAATTCTCTCTTCTTTTCTCTTCTGAATAGCCTTTTTTCTATTCTTCGCTATTATAATTTCTCGAATAACTGAAGAGATCTGCGTAACAGTAAATATCATTTCAGTAATCACTGAACAAATCATCATATGTCCTGGAAGCATAAAGAATACTGTAGAAAAATCTAATCCTCCATTTCCTAAAGCCCATGTTATTATGGATACTACAATAGCTTCTACAAAACCAAAGCCATATGCATAAACTATTTCGTACAAATTAGGAAATTCAAATACTTCTATAGTTGGAAAGAAATCGAGTGTATCCGCCAATTCTCTTAATCCAAATAACACAAATGCTAATATTGTTAAGATTGGATATCCAAAAACATAAATAACTCGCATGTAATTGGTGAATATCTTATTCCAAAGAGCATCAGATGGTATTCTATACATCACTTGTATATCCATCAATGTTTTTAAATCTTCTTCATTCAAATCATTTAAAATAAATCGATTGTATTCAGCACAACTTTTACCTGGATAACGAGATGCAATACCCTGTCCAAAATATACAGTTACTTTATAAATCAAGTATGCCGAAGCAAACATCACCAATAACACACATACACTTTTTAAAATTCTTACAATTTGTTCTTTATTCATTCTATTTCTCCTTTTTTCTTCTTGCTCGCTTCTTCTCGACACCATACATCTCATAATTCCATTTTTACAATTCATTCGTTTTTAATGTCAGCATCACCTTTACTTTTGGAAAGACTAAATCCTCAATTTCTTTTCGTACATCCATACACAATGGATTAATCACATAATCCTTGATTGTATATCCATTGGCATCTTTCACAAATTCACCATTCTTTTTACGATAAGTAAAAGGAAAATCTAAATAGATTTCCCCACTTCTTCTTTTACGTACACTAATGTTATTGATTCTTAACCCTTTATAAATGTGTCGCAAACGCAACAATACCATTAGACTTCCCTTTATATAATTCCACGTATGCTTTATTTTCCAACATAATCCTCTCCTTCATATTTGTGAAATACCACTTCAGATGAGCCGCCCTCATATTTTTCTTGTAGCCTTATACGCTCCTTATCTACCCCTTCAATAACCTGCATCATAATGCCTAATTCTCTATAATAATTACTAAGACTTAGACCCATCAAAAATCCAACTACCAATAAAATCACAATCACAATTTGATAAAACAAAATAATGTTACTCATAATTTCTATTCCTCCTTACATTTATCCTTTTATATAAACTACAGCTATGTCATCTCATCCTTCATTGACAAACTAGTTTTAGCACACACATTCTCAAATTTTGACTCAATTTCAGCTCTTCTTTTCAACGCATCATCCAATCGAGCCATAGCATCATACATATTCTTTGTAACTTTCATCCATTCGGATAAATCCGTATTATTCTCTTTAATCGAATTGAATAATCCCCTTGAAAACTTCACAAGCCACTTATTTTCTTCAACTTCTGCATTAACCTTATTCCACGCATCCAAAATATTCCCTACATCATTTGATGCTCCATCACACACACTATCATTTTCAATCACATCTTCCTCTTCTTTTTCTTTACTTGTATGTTTCTGAACCACCTTTACAAGTGCAACCACCATATTACAAGCTACAAGACCTGTAACTAACGTTTTTAATAATGTTTTCATAAACTTATTTCCTCTTTCTTTCTATAATTTTTTTGCTTTCTACTTTCCTATGTACCCGAAAGCTAGGATCCTATTAGGTGAGACTTTTGCCTAAAGCCTCTCATTGGAGTTCCATTGACCTTTTCAGATCAATGGCTTACCAGCCCATCTTACGTTTGGGCCTACCGCTAGAAGTATCATCATCCTTATGTATCGTCATGGCACAATTGGCTAGATTGCTTGTCATTCTAAAGTTGTATCGCTCCCGTATTTCTACGATCATGGCGCAGTAGTGAACTAGCTCAACACATAAGGTCAAGACCTAATAGTTGATATTCATTTGTCAAAGAACATTTAAGAGGTTCTTGCTTGAACCTCTTATATATTAAATCGAATCCATGTTTTCAACGATGTTCAATATCGTTAAACAAAGATACACTTTAGCCTATAATTTCAATGTATTTAACAACTATTTAAATTTATTTACGAACACTTTTTATATGAGCACACCTCTTTTTCTACCTCCGACCCTTATATGTCTTGATATTTCATAGAATTAACCAAGAATTTAAAAAACATGAATTTAGACAAATAAAAAACGCTATCCAATCAATCTAGATAGCACTTTCAATTCCAATCACAATTGTTCATTTAACAAAAAATCTATAGACACATGTTCTTACTGACATCATTACAACACAACACTCTTCTGCACATAAAGCAGCATATATTTCATCACTAAAATAAATTCACGTAGAAACAATAATAAAAAATTGGAGGCCAAGCCTCCAAAATTCACTCCTTATAAGTAGCATAGTTTCCAAATATAGTTAATCCAATGGCTGGTAACAGTTACTAGCGTTGATCCTTTATAAGTATCATATTTCCCATTATGTCGTATTTAGAATTGAAAAGAAAGCATCAGTGTCGATCCTTTATAAGTATCATATTTTCCCTTTGGAACCATGAAATTAAGACATATGTTAAGTTGTGTCAATCCTTTATAAGTATCATATTTTCCTTTGACAATGACTATGAAGGAAAGGAAAACTGGGGGCAGTGTCAATCCTTTATAAGTATCATATTTTCCTGATGGAGACAAAGTAAAAGACCATCTTTGTCATTAGTGTCAATCCTTTATAAGTATCATATTTTCCAGAAGGGTTTAAAAGATACATTAAACTGTATCTGCCAAGTGTCAATCCTTTATAAGTATCATAGTTCCCCGGTTCAGAGATTTTCTAAAATTGCAGAGCTGCTTGCGTGTCAATCCTTTATAAGTATCATAGTTCCCACACGTATCAAAGCGTGCCTAAATAAATTGGATTCAGTGTCAATCCTTTATAAGTATCATAGTTCCCCGTAAATCAAAGTGGAAAACCTGTGTACAGCAATTTGTGTCAATCCTTTATAAGTATCATAGTTCCCTTACTAAATATAGCACATTTTGGACTTTGATTGATAAAAATATTGAAAAACGCTGATTTTGGCATATATTTTTCGACCACCTCCTGTTTTTTGACTATTTTTTATGTTTAAATCAGTTCGAATTTGGGTGATGGTCGAAAATTTAGTCATATTCTGGTTGTAAATGTATAACCATCTATCATTATTTTAAACTCTTGTTTGAATTATATAAGAATATTGTTTACACTTTAAATATAAGCAATCACAAGGAGGTACCTAGTATGGCAACAATAAAATGTCCTTATTGTTCTAGTAAAATAAAGCTTGAACGATTTCAATATAAAGATATTGTTGATAGTGAATTGAATGATAAATATGTAGAGGAAAAACAGAATCCACAAAATTACTATAGTGGTAATGACACCACAAATATATATGTAGATGAAGAGATGTGTAAAAAGTTGGATCAGGATGCGGTTGAATTTGGGTTTGTTCGAAGCAAAAATGGAAATGCACATTCTCCAAATAGAAACGCCTTTATTTCTGCGATCATGACAAATTATTATGATGAATTCAATGTAGAAGAAGAACAAAAGAAGAATGTCATTGTGGATACTTTAAAACAGAATATTCCACTTCTTAAAGATGTATCTACAAATCGTATTGCTTCTTGTATCATGGCTGGTATGGATACTTTGGCTAGTGAAAAGATTCGAAATAAAAAGATTATCATCAAGCTTAAGAAAACAAATATGAATGAAAATATTTATGATGATATTCAATATAATAAATTCTTTAATAACTCTATATCATCTATTAGTGAATTCTATTATTCTATGTTCCAATCTTTCTTTAAACTTCCTCAATACCTTCGTGAACAAATCATATTTAAAAAGAAGTTCAAAGATTTAAGAAAATATATTGAAGAGGGTAAAACCATTCACATGAAATATAAGAAGGATAAGAACTATCGAAATGTATTCCCATACAAAATTGTTCAATCTGTTGAAGAAAGCCATAACTACTTGTTGTGTGTTGAAAAAACAGAAGATAGAAACAATCCAGGTAATATCAACACAATGTGCATTTCTTATCGTATTGATAATATTGGAGATACCATCAAACTTTCAAATTCACCATTTGAAATCACCGAAATACAAAAACAAGCTTTGGATGAATCTATTTCAAACGGCCCTTCATCTGCTCAACAAGAACCTGGTGAACATATACTTGTAGCTTTAACTTCAACTGGAGTTGGCTTATTAGATGCAATCTATACTTTTAAACCTACACACATTGAACCAATCAAACAAATTCGTGAATATACAATTTATAAAGTATATGGATCAAAATTCCAAAGCTACACATATTTCAAACGTTTTGGAGAACATGCGATTATTTTAAATGACAATAGTTTTAAACAATCGCAACTCATCTCTGCTCAAAAAATAATCAATAACTATAATTCAATAAGTTCACAATTAGAAGAAGAGTTAAACCAATAACTCTTCTTTTTACATTTCATCAAAATTAAAAATTGTTTTTAAAAATTTCATTGGATCCTTTTCTTCAAATCTAGAAATACTTTCAATTAAATTATTCAACAAAAACAAACTTGTGACATCCACAATTGGATGCACATAATTTTCATCCATTCCAAAAGTATAATGCGCATATACAACATCACATATTTTAAGTCCAGGTATAAATTTTTGTGCATAATTACAAGATACAAATACAGTCATCGGTGTTGGTTTAAGTCCAAACGTAATATCAAAATAAACTTGATCATTTTCTTTAAACGTTTCATATAAACGCATAAACGTTTGAATCTGTGATTTTTGTTCATGTTCAAAATGAGCATTCACATAATGAAATTCAAAACTGTTATTAAAAGACTTTTCTAATTCCTCCTTTAATAATTCCACATTCTTATGACTATCCATTGTATCAAATGAATCTACTGCCACTACTTCAAACTTTTCACCTTCTTTAATCACTGTAGAAATATGGGCAGTAATAGGAAACATGCACTTTAAAGTCATATTTTTATGACCATAGTTCACCTTTCCAATATGTTGTTGACCAATAATTGTATAAAATTTTTTCATTTCAATTCCTCCATTCTATCGCCATTGTTTTAGGCGTTCTTTTAACAATTGTGCGAAATACGCATCATACTTCGCAATCTTTTTAGATATGGCAGCACCAGAAATATGCATAGTTTCAGCTATCTCTTTTCCTTTCTTGATTTTTTTATGGTTTTCAAGCACTTCCAAATATCTCTCACGAATAAAGATTTCATCTTCCGGATGATTTTCAATATGTGCATATAAAATATCTAGAAATTCTAAGATGACATCATCCAATAATTCTGCCTCTTCTACTCGTTGTTCCGCCTTTTCGTCCCTTAAAAAAGAAGCATTTGTCGGTATATCCTCTTTTTTAGAATCCTTATCCGATTTCATACGCTCTTCAAAAACAAGCGTTTGTGCTGGATTACTATATTTAAAGTCATCTTTTTCAGCTTGTCTTGCCGCATTATTTAAATTACCTGCAATCAAAGCCTTCACATAACGAATCATTTTTGCCTCTGCATATTCATCGGCAACTTTAATCTTATGCTCAACAAGCTTTTTCAAGAATGTTTCAACCGCTTTATGAATGCATTCCTGCATACAACCAATCGAATCCACTACATCCTTTGAATGCATACAAACGGTGGCATCTGTAGTCACAAACTTCTTTCCAGAAGCTTCATCCGACTTACTCGTTTCAACATAGCGAATTGATTCTGAACATAGTTGTGCCAACAAATATACTTGTTCCCAAAGAAACATATATATTTTTTGTTTCTCTAATTCATCTTTTGAATCATAATAATTCATCACTCCCTCACATACTTTTTTTGCCAAATCTAAAAGTGTTTTATATTTTTTGTTCATAATCATTTCCTCCTAAGCCTTGCGGCCTTTCTTTATCTAAGAAAAGTTTATCAACAAATTATTCCATTGTAAGTTCCTTATATCAGTTACTTTACGAACACTTTTAATAGTCTATTTAACATTTCATTATATGTTATAATATCTTTATTTATACTCTTTTTATTCACTTTAATATCAGCTCCTTTCATTTATCTTCACTACTAATTGTCAAAAAACACAAAATTATTAACTTAAAAGTTAAAAAAAAAGATACTTGCATCGCACAAATACAAGCATCTTATTCACTTAACATTCAATAATCATTTCAAATACAATACAACCTCTTGTTCCTTCAAAGATTTCTTCATATCAATAACCCTTTGATTTCTCGAACCACGAAATGCCAAAGCGATATCTTTTTCTTCTTCCTTAAACGGACCATCCACTAATACATCTAATAAAGACAACATTTCATCTGTGACTTCACAATGTTTTCTTCCTCCATCTAACAAGTCTTGATCAAGAATAAATCCAGTAAACGACCAAATATTCTTTTCAGGTAATTCTTTACGTACACGACGAAGAAGTTTCACAAGTTCCCTTTGATTTTCTGGTTCAAACGGTTCACCACCAAGTAATGTCAAACCTGCAATATGACTTGGTTTTAAAGCTTCAATAATTTCATCTTCCGTTTCCTTTGTATAAGGCTTACCATAATCAAAGTTCCATGTTTCTGGCTGGAAACAATTCTTACAATGATTTGTACATCCCGATACAAATAGTGTTACACGTACACCTTTACCATTTGCGATATCATTCTTTTTTATATTTCCGTAGTACATTTAAATGCCTCCTAAAAAGTTCATATATTGTAAAGCGGTCAATCCATAATCGAATTGACCACTTGCTTTTTTCGTTCCCACTTTCATTTGGTAGGGTACACCGTTCTTTCTAATTTATATTATAATGAGAAACTTAAAAATTGTAAACATTGTCCAAAAGTCTCTTGTTCTCTTTAAACAAAGCTATTCTCATTTTGTTCATTCTATTCCTTCTTTGCAGAAGATTGAAAGGAATTCCCAAAAACAACACCCTGTCTTTTGATACCAGAAATCTTCTGTAATAATATCAGAATCATTCTTTTTATTTTCCAAACTCACATGATACAATTCATTTGAGAGTAGACAATAGGATGGCTTATTAAAAGCCTAAAGGTAGTTCTCCTAGGGACGGCTGTATTGATCGTTATCAATACCGTCACAGGGGCTTTAAGTTACGAAAACGCTTAAGTTCCACAGCCCCAAGGAGGTGATATTGTGCATGGATATTTAATATTTATTGCAATATTCTGATCGATTTTGTTAGTGATTGTCCACAAATTAGTTCAGATTGCTGAAGTAATTTTAAAACTACTTCATATAATCGAAGATATGGACAAACAAATACATAAGTTGAAAAGACATAAGAAAAAACTACCTCGATATTCCGGCAAGAAATTAAAGTAGTTTTTTCATAACTATACATTTTTCCAAGGAGAACCCTTTATTGGATACTCTCTTTTCATTTATATTCTACCACATTCCGGTGTTTTATCAACGAAAATCGATTATAAGTGTAGTACTCTTTCTTTGATTTCTTGTGTTCTTCCTTGGTTCCAGAACTGAGTTCCAATATATCCACAAGTACGACGAGCCACATTCATTTTTTCTTGGTCACGATTACCACAATTTGGACATTCCCAAACTAATTTATGGTTCTCATCCTCTACAATTTTAATTTCACCTGTATATCCACATACTTGGCAATAATCCGATTTTGTATTCAATTCCGCATACATAATGTGATTATAAATATGTTTCATAATCGCCAATACTGCATCAATATTATTTTCCATATTTGGAACTTCTACATAACTAATAGCTCCACCTGGAGAAAGTTTTTGGAATTGCGATTCAAATGATAATTTCGTAAACGCATCAATTTCTTCTGTAACATGCACATGATAACTATTTGTGATGTAGTTTTTATCTGTTACATGAGGAATAATTCCAAAACGTTCTTGTAGATGTTTCGAGAATTTAAATGTAGTTGACTCCATTGGAGTTCCATATAATGAGAAATCAATATTTTCTTCAGCCTTCCATTTAGCACATGCATCATTTAAATATTGCATAACTTTTAAACCAAATGAAGTTCCCGGCTCCTCAGTATGAGGGTGTCCAGTCATATAATATACACATTCACATAATCCAGCATATCCTAAAGAAATTGTAGAATATCCACCAAACAATAATTTATCGATTGGTTCGCCTTTTTTCAAACGAGCCAATGCCCCATTTTGCCATAAAATAGGCGCTACATCACTCGGTGTTCCAAGTAATCTTTCATGACGGCACATCAATGCTTTTTTACATAAAGCTAATCTTTCGTCCATAATTCTCCAGAATGCTTCTTCATCCTGTTTACTAGAACAAGCCACATCCACTAAGTTCAATGTAACAACACCTTGGTTGAAACGACCGTAGTATTTTGGTTTTCCATTTTCATCTAAATATGTAGTTAAGAATGAACGACATCCCATACATGGATAACAATGACCTTCACCATTCGCATCCACTTTCAATTCCAACATTTTCTTTTCAGAAATATAATCTGGAACCATACGCTTAGCTGTACATCTTGCAGCTAATTCTGTTAAATACCAATATTTTGAACCTTCTTCAATATTATTTTCTTCAAGAACATAAATCAATTTAGGGAATGCTGGCGTAATCCAAATACCCTTTTCATTTTTAACACCCTTGATTCTTTGTTTCAACATCTCCTCAATAATGATAGCTAAATCATCACGAGTCTGTCCTTCAGGTACTTCATTTAAATACATGAATACAGTTACGAAAGGAGCTTGTCCATTTGTCGTCATCAATGTGATGACCTGATATTGAATCATCTGCACACCTTTTTCAATTTCTTTACGAACACGCATCTCTGCCATTTTATTTACTGTATCCTCAGAAGAATCTAGATTTAATGATTCCAATTCCTCTTTTACTTCACGACGTGCTTTTTCTCTTGATACCTGTACAAAAGGCGCTAAATGAGAAAGTGTAATACTTTGTCCTCCATATTGAGAACTTGCGACTTGCGCAATAATTTGTGTAGCCACATTACATGCAGTCGAGAAACTATGTGGTTTTTCAATCATAGTTTCAGAGATAACTGTTCCATTTTGAAGCATATCCTCCAAATTTACTAAACAACAATTGTGCATGTGTTGTGCAAAATAATCAGAATCATGGAAATGAATAATTCCTTGTTCATGAGCTTCCATAACATCTTGAGGCAACAAGAAACGTTTTGTGATATCCTTTGACACTTCACCCGCCATATAATCACGCTGAACACTGTTCACCAATGGGTTTTTATTTGAGTTTTCCTGTTTTACTTCTTCATTATTACGCTCAAGTAAAGACATGATTTGTTTATCGGTTGAATTTGCCTTACGAACTAATGCACGCTCATAACGATACGTAATATAGTTGTGAGCCACCGCAAAACAACGATGTTCCATCAATTCACCCTCAACCATATCCTGAATTTCTTCAACATTTGGACTTCTCTTTAAATTTTCACATTTATTGATAACACTCTGTGTCACAGAACGAATTAATTCATCAGACATTTGATTATGTGTAGTTGCTTTATTGGCTTTTTTGATCGCATTTTCAATTTTCGATGCATCAAAAACGACTTCTTCTCCACTTCTTTTAATTACATTCATACTATTCCTCCTAAAATAGTTGAACCTTCAACTATTTTTAATGACTATCTTAAGTATACTTATATTTTTTTCTAAAACAAGACTTTACATTCCTACAAAATAATGCTTAAGCGATAAGTAAAGGATACCGGTTTCTTTATTTTAAAAATTCAATTAATTTGTATAAATTTTTAATTTTATTTACTATTTTGTGCAACCCTCCTTTATCCATAAGATACCTCTTATACAGACATCATTTATGTCAGTTTTATTTTTTTCAATATTTCATGTTAAATTCACATACACTTGATACAATAGAAGAAAGAAAAGGAGATCATATTATGGATTACAAAATCAAAGGGGATTCCGACTGCCCTATCGTTGAAATCAATTTACAGAATGACGAAACGGTAAAAATCGAAAGAGGCTCAATGGCCTACATGTCGAATGTTACAATCGAAGGCAAAATGAACAGCAGCAAGAAAGGTCTAGGCGGTGTATTAGGTGCCATTGGACGAAGCCTTACGAGTGGCGAAAGTATGTTTATTACAGAAGCCACTGGTACAAGTCATGATGGTTTACTGGGTATTGCACCTTCCATTCCAGGAAAAATTGTATGTTTAGAAGTGAATTCACAAAATCACTACTATTTAAACAATGGAGCTTTTCTAGCCTGCGATAATAGTGTGAGCTATGAAATGAAAACGCAAAGCGTAGGAAAAGCATTGTTTGGTGGAACAGGTGGATTCTTTGTCATGCATACATTTGGTCAAGGAGATCTTTTAATCAATGCATATGGAGATATCATGGAAATCAATGTAGACGATGCACACCCAATCACAATCGACAATGAACATGTTGTCGCATGGGATGATTCTTTAGATTACGAAATCAAGATTGCTTCTGGAACATTTGGATTTACTACTGGTGAAGGTTTAGTCAATGTATTCCACGGCAACGGAAAAGTATACATTCAATCTCGTAACCTTCATTCACTTGCCGATGCATTGACCCCATTCATTCCTCAAACAAAAGACTAAAAAAGCGTGATTTTCACGCCTTTTTATTTGCAGCCATCACCCTTACAATCAATGCAAGATCGAACGCATTTATTGCCCTTTAATTTTTTGAAGCTTTCTTCACTAATTGTATGTTCCATTCGACAAGCTTCTTCTTCTGCAAGAATCGGTTCTACACCCGCATGCAGCAATTGATTTTTAAAATAAACATGTCTTTCATACACTTGAGCCGCCTGCAATTGACCTTGTTCTGTAAAAAAGATATATCCCGTTTTATCTGTATAAATCAATTCTTTTTCTTTCAAGTCCTTTAAAGCATGTGAAACACTCGGTTTAGAAAAACCTAAAGCCGCAGCTACATCAATAGCACGAACATGGTCTTGTTGAGACTTTAATACATATATTGTTTCTAAATAATCTTCCTGAGATTGTGTTAGTTGCATTTCTATCCCTCCGGTTAGCTTAAACTTACCATAAAAGTATAACAAAATTTCACATAAGATTCAAAACTTTTGCACAAAAATTAAAGTTAATATACACTTATAACGTATTAGAAAATAAAAGGAGAACAAAATATGTTTAAATGTAATAAATTATTAGGCGCATCCCTTGCAGTTGTAATGGGTGTTTCAGCTTGTGCCACAAATGTATTCGCAATCGATACATCTGTCATTGATGAAAAGTGGGGTAAGCCAACCGTTGTATATGGTGGTGGTTTAACGAATGATCAAATTCAAAGTACACGTGATCTATTCGATATCGAAGATACAAATAACGTATATGAAACAAGCGTTGATGCCAATGACTTATACAACTATCTAGGAATTGCAGGTGGCGATACATCTAGCTTGATTTCAAGTGTTATGGTACAAAAACAAGATGCTGGAAAAGGCGTCAAAGTTAAAATCATCACAGAAGATAACATCACAAAAATCACTTCAAACCAATATGCCAATGCCGCCATCACAGCTGGTGTTAGCGATGTTGAAATTGATGTAGCTTCGGTTTCAAAAGTAACGGGTGAATCTGCATTAACTGGTGTTTATAAAGCTTTAGAAGCCAATGGCGAAACATTAGATTTAGACCGTACTCAAGTTGCCCAAGATGAACTTGAAACGACAAATGAAATTGCCGAAAATAATGCAGATAATTCAAATTTTGATTCTGGACGCTTAGATCAAGCTATGGTTGAAATCAAACAAGAACTTGCCGAAATCAAAAAAAATCAAGGAAGTGCTGCAACAGCTGAACAAGTCGAACAAGTTGTAACAGACGCTTTAAAGAAATTTAATTTAAGTGACATCATCTCACAAGATGATATTGATAAACTAATTGCGTTTGCCAAGAAGTACCAAAATACTTCAGCCATTGATTCACAAGAAGTATTGGAACAATTAAACAAATTGTCTGGTAATTTAAAAAATCAATTATCTGGACTTATCAACAAAGCACAATCTGAAGGTTGGTTCGATAAAATCATCAACTTTATTAAAAGTCTTTTTAACTAAAACAAGGAAGTCTTAAGCGACTTCCTTTTCATTTGCCATACGATAAATTTCAAGCATATCTGTTTCATCCAATTCTTTAAATTTTCCGATTGTACGCGTATGCTCAAAACTACACTTATATGTTAATTCGTACAATTCTTGTTCCGTACATTTACGTTTCAACAATTCTTGAATACTTGTAGGCATGCCAATCGATTTAAAAAACTCTTCCATCTTTTCAATTGTATTCAAAGCACAAGACAAAGTATCTGAATCATCCAAGCCAAACACACGATGTCCAAGTTTGGCAAATCGTGTTGGATTTTCCATATATACATGGTTTGCCCAACTATCCCAAATTGCAGCAAGTCCTGCTCCATGTGCCACATTAAACATACCACTCAATTCATGTTCCAATTGATGGCAAGCCCAATCCCCTAAAGAACGATCTCCTGTCATATCATTATGCGATACACTACCAGCCCACATAATTTCAGCTCGAGCCTTTTCATTTGTAGGATCTTCCAAAAGAATCTTTGCGTTTGCAATGACTGTACGAACCAAACTTTCTGCCATTTGATCCACCAAATCTAAAGTATCATAAGGCGTAAAATATCTTTCAAACGTATGCATAATAATATCTGTACATCCACACATTGTTTGATACTTAGATACTGTATATGTTAATTCTGGATTTAAAATAGAAAATTTAAAATATCCATATTCACTACTCAATCCACGTTTTAGATTTCCATCCTCATTTGTGATGACACTCGAATTACTCATTTCACTACCCGTAGCCGCAAGCGTTAATATGCATCCCATTGGTAAAGCACCCTTTACCTTTTTCTTTCTTGCATAATAATCCCAGACATTACCTTCATTATAAACACCATACGCAATGCCCTTACTTGAATCTAACACACTTCCACCACCAACAGCTAAAATGAAGTCAACACCTTCTTCTTTACAAATTCGAATACCTTCATTTACCTTTGAAAGTAATGGATTGGCAACTACACCACCACATAAACAATACGCAATATTTTCTTCATCCAACGCCTTTTTTACTCGATCCAATAATCCAGATTTAATAGCACTTTGTCCACCATAATGAATCAACACTTTCTTTGGATAAAATTCCTTTAAAATCTTTCCAACCCTTTTTTCTTCATCTTTACCAAAATACACTTTTGTAGGTGCATAAAACTTAAAATTTTCCATAATTACCCCTTAAATTCTTTTCATTGAAACAACTTCAATCAACAAGCTAATACCTGCCACAATGAGATAGGCAGCTAAAATATAATTGATGACTAAAGCACTTTGGAAAGGCATTACCATAAAGATAATACCCAATAGCAAATTGACCCAACCTGTTAAACTTAAATAATTGGTATTGATTACTCTAAAAAAACTTAACCGAGAACCCCAAGTGATTTTTTGAATTCCATTCACCAATAAAACAAACGCAAACAAGAACGTCAAAGTACTTACTGTAATCGTGACTGGCATCGTACATAATAAACAACCTAATAAGATATTCAAGATTCCACTAGCCAACCACATCGCATCTCTAAAGAAGAAAGTTGTTGTGATATATGAATAGATTTCACAAGCACCCCAAACAATCAATCCAATAGCTGCAATAATTTGAATCGTTGTGAATACTTTTTCTGGAAATGCAAAACATAAAATACCAATTAAAATCAAAACCACACTTAATATTATACCTATTCTTTTAATTTTTTTATACCTTTCATTCCATTGTGTTGTGAATTCATCAATATAATCATAATCCGAATCAAACCATTTCATATGTAACATCTCCTTTATGACTTCAGTATAGCACTAATTTTAGCACTTTCAACATAACAGTGCTAGACACATTACAATATCTGTCTAATATTGTAAAATCATGTCATCAATGATAAACTTTTACTTGTCGAAAAAAGGAGACTTGTATGTTAAAAAAATACTTAATTGTGTTTTTGGTATCAATGGTACCACTCATTGAACTTCGTGGAGCCATTCCTATTGCCGCTGGAATGGGATTACCATTTGTACAATATTATATTATTGCGATTATTGGAAAAATGATTCCTGTTCCATTTATCTATTTCTTTGCCAGAAAGATTCTTGTTTGGGGAGCTGACAAACCTGTTATTGGAAACTTTTTTACTTGGTGTTTAGAAAAGGGTGAAAAAGGTGGAAAAAAACTACAAGAAACTGCCGGAAAAGGGTTATTTGTTGCCCTACTATTATTTGTAGGTATTCCATTACCCGGAACAGGTGCTTGGACTGGAACACTTGCCGCAAGTATTTTAGATATGGATTTTAAATCAAGCGTACTCGCTGTTATGCTAGGCGTCATTCTTGCAGGTATTATTATGGCTTTAGCAAGTATGGGCTTATTTGGAGCACTTGGAGCACTATTTTAAGTAGTGCTTTTTTCTTTTGTCTAAAAGAAAAAGGTTTGAAAAAAAATCAAACCCTACTTAAACATATTATGTCTGAAAAAGTATACGGTCGCAACCACACAGGCTAAAACAGCTACAAAGCTTGGGAACCACACAAATGGAAATGGCAACTGCACATTCATTCCGTAGAAACCGAAAATAATATTGGGGATGGCCATTACGATTGTGATTACAGTTAATTTGTTCATGACAATATTCATATTGTTAGAAATGATACTTGCGAATGTATCCATAGTTCCTGCCATTGTATTTGAATAAATATTACACATCTCAATGGCCTGATGAATTTCAATCATGACGTCCTCTAACAAATCCTCATCTTCTTCATACAATTGAATTTGTTTTCCACGCATAATTTTATTTAATGTTACTTCATCCGACTTTAACGAAGTCGAAAAATAAACCAATGATTTTTCTAAACCTAACATTTCAATCAACTCATCATTTTCTACCGATTGATGTAAACGCGTCTCAGCACGACTTGATAAACGATCAATTTGGCGTAGACAAATCAAAAATCTTTGTGAAATACGCAAAGCTAAAAGTAAGAAGAACCTCGTTTTTAAACGCGTATCCATACCTTTGATTCTTCCTTGTGACATTTCTAAAATACTCCAGTTTTCATACAAACTAATTGTGACTACATATCCTTTTAAAATCACAATACCAATTGGCAATGTGGAATAAGTTGAATCAATCGAATCATCATCTTCATTTTCCGCACTTGGATAGTCAAAAATAATCAACAGCTGTCTAAAATCATCGTCATAGTCCATATGCGAACTTTCTTCTTCATCCAGTGAAGATTTGACAAATTCAGGTAAAACACCAATTTGTTCAATCAAATAATTTCTTTCTTCTTCTGTAGGCGCAATCGCATTGATCCAACAGCCTGGTTCTGGTTCTTGAATTTTGCGTGTTCCATCTTCAAATGTTTTATAAAACTCTAACACAATTTGTCCTCCTTATATCTTAAACGAAGACAAATCCCATGTCTCCGAACATATATACATTTTTATTATTAAAATAACTCGGGTCTGGAGACATGTTTCCACCTACTTTCTACTAGAGAATATTGTATCATATTCATGTCATTTTCTTGTAAATTTTCACAAAAAAAGACTAGCAAAAACTAGTCATAAGGTTTGTATTCCACTGTTTCTTTGTCAAAATCAATAAACAATTGGAATGCATTACGATCTTTGTCTTCATCCCAGATTTCAACAAACTTAGGTGTAACTTCAATTAGAATTTCTGTATCTACATGTGAATATGCATTGTAGCTTTGCCACAAGAATTCTTTGTATTTCTTTTCAAAAATACGACCAGGTTCATCAATAACCAATCCTAAATTTTTAGCTGTACCTTCTACTTGCACACCATTAAAGCACATAGCTACTCTATCATTTTTAAATAATTGTTGTGTTTTTCTAAAGTTTTTATCTGTCTTAAAATAAATTTTATCATTGTAGAAAACACAACTTACATTTCTTACCATAGGATAATCATTTACACAGCTAGCCAAAGCCATGATTTTATAATCTCCTAATTTTTCATCCATAATTTTTTTTGCTTCTAATAGTTCCATTTTTCTTTTAACCTTTCATTACTAATATTAAAACAACAATTGACACAATAATAAATGCACTCACAATTCCAACATCTTTTGTAAGAGTTTCATTCGTGTTCGATTGAGGAACAAACTGTGTATTTCTCAATGCGTTTACAAGTGGTTTGTAGATCAACATCGCACATGCAGCATTCAATGTACACTTAATAATATTGAATGGAACAATACCTGGAAGTAACATACCAACGACTGCACTTCTTGGCATTTGATAATAAATTGGAGTAATAATATAGTTCCATAAAGTCATACTCAATGTGCAACATACCGTTCCTAATACCAAACCTGCAATGGCTCCTTTTTTAGAATGTTTATATTTGTAGATGCAAGCAGCCACACAAGCGAATGTACAAGTAGAAATCACATTCATCAAAACATCTAATAAGTTTCCTCCGCGGAATACAATTTCTAAAAATGAACACAATAGACTCATAATAAAGGATGTCATAGGACCATAGATAAAGCCTGCAATCACAATAATGATATCTTTTGGATCGTAGCTTAGAAAAGATACGGCTGGTACAATTGGAAATTGTATCAATAAATTTAAAACCATTGCCATCGCACTTAAGATTGCAATTGTTGTTAGTTTCTTTGTTGAACTCATAAATCATCAATCCCTTCATATATCAACTAAAAAACGTGCCTAAAGAAAATCCTCTAGGCGCGTTTAAATATACAAAAGAATATATAAAAACATCTTCTTCCATCCAGACTATACTGTCGCCACTGGAATTTCACCAGTTCATGCATAATGCTCGCGGGGTTTACCGCCGATAGGGAATTTCACCCAACCCTGAAGATTTAATTTATGCAAATTAAGTATACACTTGTTTTAGATAAAAAAAAAGAGCAATTTTTTTGCTCTTTATGGTTTCTTAAATCATAAGCCATGTTCTGTTCCACTTACGTGGTGACAGTCATTTATCTATAGCAATGCTATCCAGCTTTCCTTTCGTTTCATTCCAGCCGGTTCCCCTACCAAATTTGGGTTTCTCGCTTGTGGGGTTTACCCGTTCCACCCTATACGTTTCCATATAGATTCGTCTCTGTGGCACTTTTAAAGTTTGTTTACATAGTTTCCCTTAGCAAACAAAACAGCCGTCAAGTAAAAACTTGCCTAGACTTATTTATTCATCTAGCACAAACACTACAATCATCACAGATTGTGCGAGCATGGACTTTCCTCTAACTATCTAAGTAGCCAGCGACTGTCGATTTAATTCACTATTCTTCGCTTTGATTAAATACAGCTTTTCCAAACGTGCAATACGTTTTAAGATATCCACTGTGTTGCTACTTCCATTCACAAAATCAGAATTTACTTTTTCATTCAAGTTTTCATTCTCACTTTGTAGTGCAAACAATTGTTGCTGCAACTCTTTAATTTTTTCTTCATAGCGAGTCACTGCAGCACCTAATTCTTCTACTTTTTCATCGTATTTCTGATAGTCTTCAATGACCATATCTAGAAATTCATCTACTTCAGCAGGGGCATATCCCTTCAAGTCTACATGAAATTCTTTTTCATAAATTTCTTGCGCTGTCAAATTCATATCTGTTGCCATATATATAGTCCCCCTATATCTACTTAGATATTATGAAGGTTTTAACAGAAAAAATCAACTCTGAGTTTTGAGTTTCATTGAATGTTCACTCTTTTTCATATATAATGTTCCTGATGAGCACTATTAAATATCCGAATGGAATTTCGACCATAAATACAATGCAATCAAAGAGTTATAGTTCAAGAGGTATGCGCCTTGAGAATGATATAAATGACTCCAATAAATATTATCGGGAGCTTGATAAAGCTTTGATTTATAAAAAGCCTACGCCGGTTCAAGTTGTTCATGTTGATTATCCGAAAAGGCAACGTGCAAAAATTACTGAGGCTTATTATAAAACGCCATCTACAACCGATTATAATGGTGTATATCGAGGTAAATATATTGATTTTGAAGCAAAGGAAACCAAAAACAAAACGAGTTTCCCACTCTTTATGATTCATCCTCACCAAATCAAACACCTAAAAAAAGTTGTATTTCATGGAGGTATTGGTTTTTTTATCATTCGATTCAATTACCATAATGAAACCTATCTTGTAGATTCAAAGATGCTCATAGATAAAATCGAAAATATAGATAAAAGTTCCATACCTTATACTTGGTTTCAAAATCATGGAACTCTTATTCAAGAAGGATTATATCCTAGGTTAGCGTATTTAAAAGTTTTAGATGAACTCTATTTTAAGGAGGATAAGTAAATGGCCCAACCACAAAATGAACAAAAAAAGCCAACAGCACCAAAGACAAACAGAAGAAAATTAGATATATGGAATAAACTTGCCGTAAGCATCCTATCTATATTCTTAGTTGGATGTATATCTGTATTCTTTGTACTTGTGAATATTATTAATGATCCAGACGGCATGCGTTTTTCACAAGACGGCTTAACAACATTGTCCAATTCAAGATTATATGACTCTTCAGGAAATTTATTCTATGAACTCGGTGATGAAATCCGTGAAGACGTTACATATTCACAGATTCCACAATCGGTAGTGGATGCCTTCCTTTCTATTGAAGATTCACGTTTCTTTGATCACAACGGATTTGACTTGCCACGATTCTTAAAATCCGCAATGGCAAACTTAAAATCTGGTAGTTTTTCACAAGGTGGTTCAACCCTAACTATGCAGATGATTGATAATGCATTTACGAAAAACCAAGAAAAAAAGATTGAAACAGAACAAGGCTCTGTTTCAACAGTTCAAAAGTTAAAATTAAAAGTACAAGAAATCTACTTATCTTTAATTGCTGAACAAAGTATCAACAAAGAACAAATATTTGAATATTATGTAAACCGAATTTGGTTTGGTTCCGGAAACAATACGCGTGGTATTCAAAAAGCAGCACAATACTTCTTTAATAAAGACGTATCCCAATTAAACTTAGGTGAAGCTGCATTCTTAGCTGGTTGTATCAATGCGCCAGACACATATAACCCATTAAACAATTTAAACGAAGCTAATACGACAACAGATCACTTGAAAGCAGCTCAAAATCGACGTAATGTGACTTTGGAATTAATGATGCAACATGGATATATTACAGAAGAAGAATATAATCTTGCTTCAAATCAAGACATATCTTTCTCTTTACAATATATTGAAAGAACAAGTGATGATCCAAACCAAGCTTATATTACTCAAACACTTAGTGAAGTTATGGAATTGACCGGACAAGATCCTGCCATTATTCCAATGGATATCTATACCGCATTAAATCAAGATGCTCAAAAACAAGCCGATGAAATCTGTAATGGTAATATCGTACAATATCCAGATGAAGCATTTGATGTAGGTTTCTCAATGATTGAAAATGATACAGGAGAAATCATTGCGGTAGGACCTGGACGCCGTTACCACTCTGACTCTGTTAAAATTGATAACTCTACAGATTCAAAACAACCTGGTTCAACAATGAAACCATTGCTTGCCTATTCAAGTACATTTGATATTCTTGGCTGGTCTACAGTTCACCAGGTAAACGATAAGAAAAAGGATTATTGGAAGAATGGTTCTTATGCACCAGTAAACTCAGATGGTAAATACAATGGTAAAATGAGTTTACAAGACGCATTAGGCGTATCAAAAAATACAACAGCCGCGCAAGCTATGATTGATTTAGTAACAGCCAAAGGCTATGATTACTGGATCGATTTCTGTAAGAAGCTTGGTTACGATGAAGATGTAGCTAATGCATTCAATGAACAATATGCGATTGGTGGTTCTGGAATGTACGCGAGCACTGTCCAACAAGCAAGTGCCTACTCTATGCTTGCCAATGGTGGTAAACGTGTAGATGCCCATAGAATTCGTAAAGTTATTCGTAGATCTGATAAAAAAGAATTTGAAACAAAAGCTCAAACACATGAATTAATTAGTGAACAAGCCGCTTGGATGATGTCGCAATTGCTTGAAAAAGTTGTTAGTGGTGGCTACAACAACTACAACAACATCTTAATGAGTAATTATACAGTTTATGGTAAATCAGGAACTTCCGATTGGCAAAATGAAGGTGCTCAATATGGTATTCCTGCTGGTACCGCAAAAGATGAATGGTCTTTAGGTTATACAAACAAATATACGATTGCTTGCTGGAGTGGATATACAACAGAATATATTCAACAAGGCTACTACATTACAATCTATGATTTAAATGTTGCGACTGCATTCCATATTTCTCACTATATGTTAGATTACATGCAAAAATATGCGACATATTCAGCTATTGAAAGACCAAGTGGTATTTCCGATTATAAGAACGGATATATCAAAGATGAATTCAAATCAAAAGGTGATACAGCTTCTGAAAGCACAGACGCACAAGAAGCATGTGTTGCCGATGGTGGTGAATGGGATGAAGAAGCTGGAACTTGTAAGAAAGCTGACGATGAAGAAAAAGAAGCATGTGTTGCCAATGGCGGAACATGGGATGGAACTACTTGTAAAAAAGAAGATACAGAAACCAACGATGCAGAAACAACATGTGTAAATAATGGTGGTACTTGGGATGGAAGTGCTTGTACATATCCAACTACACCAGATCCTGAACCAACACCAGATCCTGAACCAACACCAACACCAGATCCTGAAAATCCAACAGGATATGTCTGGTATGATCGAAGAAATTTATATAACATATTTGATAGACTTTAGTAAAAGTGCTCAATTGAGCACTTTTTTTGTATACAAAAAAACAGGGATAATCATTTCCCTGTTTCAAGTATCGTATTCGCAATTTGAAGTTGTTTCTCAGTTGGCGGATCAATTCCTTCTAAAGGATATTCTAAACCTAATTCTTTCCATTTGTAAGCCCCTAACGTATGGTATGGAAGGACTTCCACTCTTTCTACATTTTTTAATTGAGCAACAAATTGATGTAGTCTTTTTAAATATACTTCATCCGTATTAATAGTTGGTACTAATACATGACGAATCCATACAGGTTTTTGAATGTCTGATAAATATTTAGCGAATTCTAAAATATTTTGATTGGTATGCCCAGTTAATTCTTTATGCGCCTTTTCATCAATATGCTTAATATCTAAGAGAACTAAATCTGTAACTTTCATAAGTTGTTTAAATTTAGAAAAGAAAGGTTCTTCAAAAGTAAAGGGCTGTCCACAAGTATCTAAAGTTGTATGGACCCCTTCTTTTTTGGCCTGTGTAAAAAGCTCAATCAAAAAATCAATTTGAAGAAGTGGTTCTCCACCACTGACAGTAATACCTCCATTTTCTTTCCAGTAAGGACGATATCGCAAAGCTTTCTTTAAAACAGCCTCAGCACTTTGATCGGGTTCTTTTACTTTCCAAGTATCCGCATTGTGACAAAACTTACAACGCATATGACACCCTTGCATAAAAATGACATATCTTACGCCTGGCCCATCTACAAGGCCAAATGTTTCAATTGAATGAATGGCTCCTAACATCCTGTCCTCCTAACTAGAAAGAGCCTTATTAAAGGCTCTTATGACATGTACGACTAATAACATCTAATTGTTGTTCACGAGTTAAATCAATAAATTTAACAGCATAACCAGAAACACGAATTGTAAAGTTAGCATATTCCTCTTTTTCTGGATGTTCCATCGCATCTTTTAATTTTTCTACACCAAATACGTTCACATTCAAGTGGTGAGCACCCTGATCAAAGTATCCATCTAATACATTGACTAAGTTATTCACTCTTTCCTCTTCACTATGACCCAACGCATCCGGATTGATTGTTTGCGTATTACTAATTCCGTCTAATGCATATTCATAAGGAAGTTTTGCGACAGAATTTAGTGAAGCAAGCAATCCATTTTGTTCTGCACCATAAGCAGGGTTAGCACCTGGTGATAATGGCTCCCCAGCTTTTCTTCCATCAGGCAAAGCACCAGTAGCTTTACCATATACAACATTTGAAGTAATTGTAAGAATTGAAGTTGTTGGTTCACTATCACGATATGTGTGGTGCTTTTCAATCTTACGCATAAATGTCTTTAATAACCATACGGCAATTTCATCCGCACGATCATCATCATTTCCGTAGCGAGGGAAATCTCCTTCAATTTCATAATCAACAACCAATCCATCTTCATCACGAATTGTCTTAACCTTTGCATATTTAATGGCACTCAATGAATCCACTACATGAGAGAATCCGGCAATACCTGTTGCGAAAGTTCTACGAACATCTGTATCAATTAAAGCCATTTGACTTGCTTCATAATAATATTTATCATGCATATACTGAATTAAGTTCAAAATATTTACATATAAACCTGATAACCAATCCATCATGATATCGTACTTATGCATAACTTCATCATAATCCAAATATTCACTTGTGATTGGTTTATATTCTGGACCCACTTGAACTTTTGTCTTTTCATCTATACCACCATTGATCGCATATAATAAACATTTAGCTAAGTTTGCACGAGCCCCAAAGAACTGCATTTCTTTACCCGTTTGCGTTGCACTTACACAGCAACAAACCGCATAATCATCACCCCATACAGGACGCATTACATCATCATTTTCATATTGAACACTACTTGTATCAATACTTACTTTTGAAGCATATTTCTTGAATGGTTCTGGTAAATTTGAAGAATATAGTACAGTCAAGTTTGGTTCTGGACTTGGTCCCATATTTTCAAGTGTATGCAAGAAACGGAAACATGTTTTAGTAACCATGCTTCTTCCATCCATGCCTAAACCACCAACATCAAGTGTTGCCCAAACTGGATCTCCTGAGAATAATTGGTTGTAGCTTGGAATTCTGGCAAATTTAACCATTCTAAATTTCATAGTTATATGGTCAACGATTTCTTGGATTTCACTTTCTGTAAAGACACCATTTTCTAAATCTCTTTCAAAATAAATATCTAAGAAAGTCGAAATACGACCTACGGACATAGCCGCACCATTTTGTGTTTTAATAGCTGCTAAATATCCAAAATATAGCCATTGTACAGCTTCTAAAGAGTTTTTAGCAGGTTGAGAAATATCATATCCATAGCTTGCTGCCATGACTTTCATTTCTTTTAACGCCTTGATTTGTTCCGCCAATTCTTCACGCTGACGAATCACATCATCGCTCATTGTTCCATCGCCACAATATGCGAAATCTTTTTGTTTCTGCTCAATTAAATAATCAATACCATAAAGTGCAACACGACGATAATCACCAACGATACGTCCACGACCATATGTATCTGGTAAACCAGTCACAATCTTGTTGCGACGTGCTAAACGCATTTCTGGTGTGTACGCACTAAATACAGCATCATTGTGAGTTTTATGATATTTTGTGAATATTTCATGTAATTTTTCACTTGGTTTATATCCATAAGTTTCGCATGCCTCTTCACTCATACGAATACCGCCATAAGGCATAAATGCACGTTTTAATGGTTTATCTGTTTGTAAACCAACTACCTTCTCTAAATCTTTATCTAAATATCCAGGGTCATAAGCTGTAAGACTTGAAACCACTTCTGTTTCCATATCCAATACGCCACCTTTGGCACGCTCTTCTTTTTGTAGTTTTTGAAGTTTTTCCCACAAAGTATTTGTCGATTCTGTTGGACCTTCTAAAAAGCTTTCATCCCCATCATAAGGCTTGTAGTTGTTTTGAATAAAGTCACGAACATCTACTTCGTCTTGCCATTTACTGCCTTTAAATCCTTGCCATTGTTCTTTCATGATTGCCTCCTTCAAATGACAGTTAGTTTAAACTAACAATTGATTAAAGTTTACTATGATTTCTTCGAGTAGTCAATTAAAAAGACCCACCGAAAAGACAAAGTAAACTTGCCCAGACGGTCGGCCTATAACATCATACTTCATGTGGTAACTCCACTTCCGTCAGTCATATGATATTCAAATCATAACAAAGAACTATCCATTACGCAAGCGTTTTCACCATGGACATGAATTTAGCTTTGTGCTTCTCCAATATTTGTCATTTTAAAACCCTCTCCATGCACTTCATGCGATTCGACAACCACAAAGAAAGATTCTGGATCCGCTTCTTGAACAGCCTTTCGAACTTGATACATTTCTTTACTATTACAAGCACACATTACCACTTGCATATCATCTTGTTTATATCCACCTTGTGCATTTAAAATCGTACTTCCCCTTTGACTTGTTTCGTCAATGACCTGGCATATCTCTTTTCCATGTTTTGTGACAATAAAAGCAACTTTACCTGAATTTAAGCCATAAATCATTTTATCGACTACAACCGCAAATAATAAATTTACAATCATACCATAAATCATTCCATCTACATCTTTAAATAGAATACCACCCACTAAAATAATGCCCACATCCGATAAAAAGGCGATATTTCCTAAAGATAAATGCGGCCTTAATGCCTTTACAGCCATAATAATAAAATCAGATCCTCCTGTAGATGAATTTCTTGTATAAATCATCGCGTAGCCAATTCCACCAAAAACTCCTGTACATAGGGCAGCTAATAATCGATCTCCTTGGTAGACCGGAAATAATGGTGCCACATAGTCGATAATCAATGAAGATACAATCATACAGCGAATGGAACTGATAAAAAACTTCTTTCCTAATAATTTGTAACAAAGTATCGCAACAGGTATATTCAATAGAATGGTTGAAAAACCAATAGGAATATGAAAGAGTCGATAAAAGATAATTGAAATTCCCGAAAATCCTGTCATAGGAAACTTAGCTTGTACGGCAAAATTATAAATTCCAATCGCAACAAAGATACTGCCAACTAATTCCCACATCATTTGTACCATTAATTCTTTTGTCTTATTCATAAATACCTCCAAAAAAAGAAGCGCCTAAGACCAAATCTTACAGTGAAATCACTGCACCTACGATTTGATCCTAGACGCTTTAACCACTCATCCGGTGAAGAGTGAACGTTATTTTTAATGCACCAATCTATTGTATGGAACATGATCATTTAAGTCAAGAAAAATTCTATATTTGTCATTTAAAGTCTATTTAAAGTACACTTTCAAAGTATACCTTTACGGTGTACTTTAAATTAAATTCAACCATTCGCTATTTGTGGTATGTTCAATTTATACTAAAAATAGTAATGTTTTAGATGAAAGGAGGCTAGTTATGGACACTAAAAAGATAGGAGCCTTTATCGCAATGAATCGCAAGAAAAAAGGATATACACAAGAGCAGTTAGCTGAAAAATTAGGTGTGACAAATAAAACCATTTCGCGATGGGAAAATGGAGTTTCCCAAACAAAAGGATATTAAGAAATAACCTGTGTTTGCCTGCTTGCAA
>OBAR01001063.1_pt1 | contig 25993 bp, 21 predicted proteins | sample 1517911 | NCBI WGS metagenome assembly OBAR01 (sample SAMN04571709, study PRJEB22368) | human gut metagenome | biome: human gut; material: stool | host: Homo sapiens | place: Luxembourg | collected 2012-10-26
CGGCGCTGGTGGGCGCGGTGATCGGCTGGCAGCTGTTCCGCGCCGGGGACTACCGCGACCTGCTGACCGTTACCGACGGCGACTTTGCCGCGGAGGTGGAGGAGATCAGCTATGACCAGATCCCCATGCTGGATGCCAACTCCGCCACAAAGCTGGGAAACCGCAAATTGGGTGAGCTGGCGGACATGGTCTCCCAGTTCGAGGTGGCCGACGACTATACCCAGATCAACTACCAGGGCCGCCCTGTCCGCGTCACGCCCCTGCGCTACGGCGATATCATCAAGTGGCTGAACAACCGCGCCGACGGCCTGCCCGCCTATCTGCTTATCGACATGGTGACCCAGAACGTGGAGGTCATCCGTCTGGACGAGGGCATCCACTACACCACCGCCGAACACTTCAGCCGCAACCTGTACCGCCATCTGCGCTTCCACTACCCCACCTATATGTTCGACGAGCCGGCCTTTGAGATCGACGAGAACGGCGACCCGTGGTGGGTCTGCCCCCGGGTCAGCCACACCATCGGCCTGTTCGGCGGCCGTGATATCATCGGTGCCGTGCTGGTGAACGCCGTCACCGGCGAGAGCGCCTACTACAAGACCGGCGACGTGCCCAACTGGGTGGATCACGTCTACACCGCCGAGCTGATCATGCAGCAGTACGACTACCACGGCGCGTATGTCAACGGCTTTATCAACTCCCTGTTCGGCCAGCGGGATGTGACCGTCACCACCGAGGGCTACAACTACATCGCCATCGGTGACGACGTGTATATGTACACCGGAGTCACCTCCGTGGTGTCCGACGAGTCCAACATCGGCTTTATCCTGTCCAACCAGCGCACCAAGGAGACGCGGTTCTATCTGGTGGCCGGTGCCAAGGAGTACTCCGCCATGGACAGCGCCCAGGGTCAGGTACAGCAGATGAAATACACCGCCACCTTCCCCCTGCTGCTGAATATCTCCGACCAGCCCACGTATTTCATGGCGCTGAAGGACGCCGCCGAGCTGGTGAAGATGTACGCCATGGTCAACGTCAGCCAGTACCAGATCGTGGCCACCGGCGACACGGTGGCCACGTGTGAGGCCAACTACCGCCGCATCCTGGCGGAGAAGGGTCTGGTATCCGCCGATGACGCCGATCTGCCCCTGACGGGCCAGAACGAAGTCATCGGTGTGCTGGAGGATATCCGCTCCGCCGTGGTGGACGGCAATACCCTCTACTACCTGCGCCTGACCGGTGACGAGCACTACTACGTCATCTCCGCCGCCGACCAGCCAGAGGTGGTCATCTACAACACCGGCGACCGTGTCACCATCCGCTTCGCCGACGGCGAGGGCACCATCCTCACCGCCGACAGCGTCACCCGCACCGCCGCGCAGACCGCTCCCGTTGTCGAGGAAACCGAGACTGACGGTGCCGCGTAAAAGCGCACAAAAAAGAGCACCCCCTTGCGGGGGTGCTCTTTTTTGCATCACTTGATCTCCACGACCTCGTAACCGGCGTCGGTGACAGCCTTCTTCAGCGCCTCGTCACTGGCGTTGCCGGTGACGACGGCGGTCCCGGACGCCAGATCCACGTCCGCCTGTACGCCCAAGGCGGTCAGCGCCTTCTCCACGTGGGAGACGCAGTGGGCACACATCATGCCCTTGATAGTGATGGTCTTTTTCATAGCGGTATCCTCCTTACTGCTTTCGTTATTATTTATATTTTGCACCAGCTGTGGCTCTTTTGCAGTCGGCGTTTCCTCCCGTCTGCGGCCCCTCCAGCCCCGCAGACGCAGGGCGTTGCTGACCACGCACACACTGCTCAGGCTCATGGCCGCGGCGGCGATCATGGGGTTCAGGGTGATCCCAAAGGCCGGGTACAGCACACCCGCCGCCACCGGGATGCCCACAGAATTATAGAAAAACGCCCAAAACAGGTTCTGACGGATGTTCCGCAGGGTGGCCCGGGACAGGGCCGCCGCGTCGGCGATATCCATAAGACTGCTCTTCATCAGCACGATGTCCGCCGACTCGATGGCCACATCTGTGCCCGCGCCGATGGCCAGGCCCACATCCGCCGTCACCAGTGCAGGGGCGTCGTTGATGCCGTCGCCCACCATGGCCACCTTCTTGCCCTTGGCCTGCAATTCCTGCACCACCCGGGCCTTATCCTGTGGCAGCACCTGGGCGATGACCCGGCTGACGCCCACCTGCCGGGCAATGGCGTCCGCCGTGCGCTGGTTGTCGCCGGTGAGCAGCACCACGTCGCAGCCCATCTCCCGCAGGGCGGCAATGGCGGCGGCGCTGTCCGCCTTGACCACGTCCGCCACAGCGATGACCCCCAGCAGCGATGTACCTGCGGCGATAAACAGCGGCGTTTTACCGTCCTCCGCCAGTCTGGCCGCACCGGACTTCATCTCCTCGCTGACGGCCACGCCGGACGTCTCCATAAATGCCTCGTTGCCCGCCAGCAGTAATGTACCTTCCGCCCGGGCGGCAACACCGCCGCCGGCCACGGCGGTAAAGTCGGACACCGGCCGCAGGACCAAACCGCGCTTTTCCGCCTCGGCCACAATGGCCCCGGCCAGCGGGTGCTCGGAAGGCTTTTCCAGCGACGCGGCGGCGGACAGCAGCGTGTCCTCGGTCATGCCGCCGGCGCACAGCAGATCCGTCACCCGGGGCTTACCCTCGGTGACGGTACCGGTCTTGTCCAGCACCACCGTATCCACCCGGCCCATCAGCTCCAGGCTGGCGGCGGACTTTACCAGAATGCCCTGCTCCGCCGCCTTGCCCGTGGCCACAGTGATGGCCACCGGCGTGGCCAGGCCCAGAGCGCAGGGGCAGGAGATCACCAACACGGCGATGGCGATGGACAGGCAGAAGCGCACACCCATGCCGCCCACCGCAGCCCACAGGATAGCCGCCAGCAGCGCGATGGAAATGACCACCGGCACGAACACGGCACTGATCTTATCCGCCAGACGGCTGATAGGTGCCTTGCCGCTGGCGGCCTGCTCCATCAGCTGAATGATCTGGGACAGAGTGGTATCCGCACCTACCCGGTCCGCCGTCAGCTCCAGATAGCCGCCGGTGAGGATGGTGGCGGACACCGCCTTGCCGCCCACAGTCTTCTCCACCGGCATACTCTCGCCGGTAAGGGCGGACTCGTCCACGGTGCCGCTGCCCGCCGTCACGGTGCCGTCCACGGGGATACGCCCCCCCTGCCGGACGATGACCGTCTCGCCGGCCTTGATGTCCTCGGTGGGGACGGTGACCTCCTTGCCGTCCCGGCGCACCACGGCGGACTCCGGCGCCAGCGCCAGCAGGGCGGTGATGGCTCCGGTCGTCTTGCCCTTGGAGCGCTCCTCCAGGTACTTACCTACCGTCACCAGCGCCAATATCATGCCCGCCGACTCGAAGTACAGGTCCGGCATACCCGTGACCTTTCCCGCCGCCAGCAGGCCCATCTCGATCAGGCTGTACACCAGCCCCGCCGCCGCGCCCAGCGCCACCAGCGAGTCCATATTGGGCGCACCTTTGAACAGCCGGGAAAATCCCACGGTGAAATAACTGCGGTTCAAAATCAGTATGGGCACCGTCAGCACCAGCAGCACAAAGGCCGACAGCAAGGGCTGTGTGTGCATGAACATGGGCACCGGCAGCCCCATCATATGGCCCATGCTCAGGTAAAACAGCGGCACCAGACACACCACCGACCACAGCAGCCGGCGGCCCATGGCCTTTACCGCCGCGTCCTGCTCCGCGTGCAGGTCCCGCCGGGCCTCGCTCTCCGGCGCGGCGCCGTAGCCCGCCGCCGTCACGGCGGCCACAATGGCGGTGGGGTCCACATTCTCGTCCCTGTCGCACACCAGGGAGCCCAGCATCAGATTTACCGACGCGCTGTGTACGCCGGGCACCGAGGCCGCGGCCCTTTCCACATGGGCGGCGCAGGCGGCGCAGGTCATGCCGGTGATGACGAATTTCTCTGTCATACTGTCATCTCCTTATTTCATCAGCTTTTGCAGCGTGGTCACCAGTTCGTCGATGACCTCGTCGTCCCCCTGTCGGATACCGTCCGCCACGCAGGTGCGGATGTGGGTAGCCAGCAGCTCTTTGCTAAAGCTGTTCAGTGCCGCGCCCACGGCGGATACCTGTATCAGAATGTCGGGACAGTAGGCGTCCTTCTGCAGCATCTCCTGCAGGCCCCGCACCTGCCCTTCAATGCGGCACAAGCGGTTCAGGAGCTTCTTCTGCTCCTCCGCCGTGCGGTGCTTGGTCTTTCCCTGGCAGCAGCAACAAGTATTTTCCACAGTCGTATACCTCCTGGGGGTATTTTTGATCACGACCGCATTATATACCCCCACTGGGTATTTGTCAACGTTTTTCTTTGGGCCGCACCAGCAGCGCCGCCAACAAGGAAAACACCACCGCCGCGGCGATGCCGCCGGAGGTGGCGGTCAGTCCGCCGGTGAGCACACCCAGCAGGCCCTCCTCCGCCACCGCTTTGGCCACACCCTTCGCCAGGGAGTAGCCAAAGCCCGTCAGCGGCACGGTGGCCCCAGCGCCGCCCCAGTCCACGATATACTGATACACACCCACGGCCTGCAGCAGCACACCTGCCACCACATAGCCCGTCAGAATACGGGCCGGGGTCAGGCTTGTCTTGTCCAGAATGATCTGGCCCACGGCGCACAGCAGCCCGCCGCAGAGAAAGGCATTGAGATACTCCATCACGCATCCTCCTTCGTCCGGTCCAGCACCACCGCGTGGCAGATGCCCGGTATGCTCTCCCCTTGAAATGAACTGGTGGGGCTCAGCAGCGCCCCGGTGGGGGCGAACAGCACCCGCCGCCACCGGCCCCGGCGCATCTCCGGCAGCAGATAGCCGCAGAGCACCGCCGCAGAGCAGCCGCATCCGCTGCCGCCGGCGTGCATATCCTGTCTCTTCCGGTCATAGAGCATCAGTCCGCAGTCGGTGTAATTCTCCAGCGTCACGCCTTCCCTGGCGAACAGCTCCAGCACGATGCGGCTGCCCACATCGCCCAGGTCGCCGGTAAGGATCAGGTCATAGTCCCCGGGTACGGTGCCGGTGTCCCGGAACACTGCCTGCAGGGTGTCGAAGGCCGCCGGTGCCATGGCCGCGCCCATGTTGGTCATGTCCGTCACACCCAGATCCACGATGCGTCCCCGGGTCACATGGGTGATATACGGTCCCTCCGCCTGGGCCCCCAGAATGCAGCACCCCGCCGCCGTGGCCGTCCACTGGGCAGTAGGAGAACGCTGGCTGCCGTAGGGCAGAGGCATCCGATACTGCCTCTCCGCCGTGCAGAAGTGGGAGGAGGTCTGCGCCGCCGCCATACGGACCGCGCCGGAGGCCACGGCCATAGCGGCCAGCGACAGTGTCTCCCCCATAGTAGAGCAGGCCCCATATACCCCGTAGAAGGGAATATTGAAATCCCGCAGGGCAAACGTGGCCCCAATGTTCTGGTTCAGCAGATCCCCGGCGAAGGCGCAGTCCACGTCCTCCGCCGCCAACCCGCCCTTTTGCAGGGCCAGACGCAGGGCATCCGCCTGCATCTGTGCCTCGCCCTGTTCCCAGGTCTTTTTCCCACAGAAGGCGTCCGTCCCCACAGCGTCGAAGCAGCCGCCCAGCGGCCCCTCGCCCTCCAGCTTTCCCGCCACCGCCGCAAAGCTGACCACTCCCGGCGGCTGCAAAAACCGGCAGGTCTGCCGGCTCAAGCGTTTTACGTCCATGATACGCACCTCGCAAACATAGCATTGGCCGTAGTGTGCACCATTTACGGGAAAATATGAAAGCGCCGTCCCGAGGGACGGCGCTTTCGCAGATCTTCAAAACACCAGTTGTACCAGCAGCATATAGCAGGCGGTGCCCGCCAGGATGGACAGCAGCGTGTTCCGCCGCCACAGGTGCAGCCCGGCTGTCACCGCCACGGCGATGGCCTCCGGAATGCCGTGGCTGCCGCCCAGAAGGTCGGTGCTGCGCAGGCTATACACCACCAGCAGGCCCATCATGGCCGGCGGCAGCAGCCTGCCCAGATCCTCCACCACCTTCGGCAGCTTCTTGTCCCCAGAGAACAGCAGGAACGGCGTCCATCGGGTGATCTGGGTGGCCAGCGCCACCATCGCCACGATGATCAGGGAATGTATCGTGTCTAGGCGCATAGCTTCCTCCTTCCCAGCAGCAGGACCGCCAGGGTCAGCACCATGGCCGGGATGACCATGTTGTCCGCGCCGAAAACGGCCAGACCCGCCACAGCGCACACCAGACCGGCAGCGCCGGGGGCACGGTTCTCTTTCTTGACGACCTGCTCGATGAACAGCACCACGAACAGCGCCGTCAGGGCAAAGTCGATGCCGGTGATGTCAAAGGTGATCAGCCCGCCCAGCAGGCCACCCAGCATGGAGAACGCCACCCAGTACAGCCAGGTCAGGAAGCTCATGGCAAAGTAGAACAGCGTGGGGTCCGTGTCCTCCGGCGGCTCCACCGAGGAGGAGAGGGAAAAGTTCTCGTCACTGAGGGTATAGATCATAAAATACCGCAGTCTGCCCAGTCCCCGATACTTGGGCAGCAGCGCCAGCGCGAAAAACAGGTGCCGTGCGTTGACCATCAGGCTGAGGACAAAGGCCTGCAGGGGGTCGAAGGCCGTTGTCAGCAGCGTAATGGCCACATACTGCATGCTGCCGCAGAAGGCAAAGGCACTGACAAAGCCCGCCCACAGAAAGCTGTAGCCCTTGGAGGCCATCAGCACGCCGTAGGCCATGCCTACGGCCAGATAGCCGGTCATAATGGGGATGGTATGGGGAAACGCCGCCTTCACCGCCGCGGCAAAGCTCCTGTTCTGCACGGTATCACATCCTTTGAAGCGTGGGATAACGGCGCCATTATAATGTAAAACTCTTTTTCCCGCAATACTGGAAAACAGCGAATAAATGGTATATAATACAGGAACTTGTTGTGACTTTTGGTTGACAAAGGAGCGTATGTCATGGAAGAAATGCGTAGCTTTGGATATATCTGTCCGGCCTGCGGCAAGGCCGTGCTGCACAGCCGCAGCGTTTTCGCCCTGAACGCCGCCGCGGCGCGGATGGAATGCGAATGCGGCAAAGAAGCTCTGACCGCCGAGACGGATGGCCTGCGCTTCCGGCTCCAGGTGCCCTGCGGCGTGTGCGGCGGGCACCACCAGGCGGAGTGCGACGCCGGTGCGCTGCTGCACGGCCGGGGCATCGGCCTGGCCTGCCCGGTGAAGCAGGAGCTGTGCTGCTACATCGGCGAGGAGCCCCAGGTGCGAAAGGCCATGGAGGGTCTGGCCCTGCGGGTGGCCAAGGAAAAAGCGTCCCCCGATGAGGCCTTCACCGACAACGTCATCATGTACGAGGTGCTGTCCGAGCTGAAGGATATCGCCGCCCGGGGCGGCATCACCTGCACCTGCGGCAGCCGCGAATACACCATGCAGGTGCGCCGCGGCGCGGTGGACCTGACCTGTGCCAAATGCGGGGGACGCCTGCGCCTTCCCGCCGCCACCGACAGCGACCTGGATGATCTGTGCTGCCGCATGACGCTGACCATCCCGGGGAGGTAACATGGGCGCTGTCTTCTGTTTTCTGCTGTTTCTGGCCGCAGTGGGTCTCTGCATCCTTTTGGGCCAGTCCCTGATCCTTGCGATATGGGTGGGCATAGCAGCCTTCGCCGCCCTGGGCCTGCGCCGCGGGATGACCGTGCGGGCCATGTGGGACGCCGCCTGGGAGCAGGGCCGCAAAATGTGCTGCGTGATCGTGATCTACATGCTCATCGGCGCCATCACCGCCCTGTGGCGCAGCGCCGGGACCATCGCCTTCTTCATCTATCACGGGCTGCGCATCATCACGCCGCAGCTGTTCCTGCTGGTGACGTTCCTGCTGACCAGCTTCATCTCCTACGCCCTGGGCACGTCCTTCGGCGTGGTGGGCACCCTGGGCGTGATCCTGATGGCCTTGGCCCGCTCCGGCGGCGTCAGCGTGGCCATCACGGCGGGGACCATCGTGGCCGGCGCCTACTTCGGCGACCGCTGCTCGCCGGCCTCCTCCAGCGCCACGCTGGTGGCCGCCGCCACCGATACCAAGCTCTATGACAACCTGCACATGATGCACCGCACCGGCTGGCTGCCCTATCTGGTCAGCCTCGCGGCCTACGCCGCCCTGTCCGTAACGCACCCGCTGGCCATGGTGGACAGCGGTGTGCTGGACCAGCTGTCCGGCACCTTCAGCCTCAGCTGGTGGACGGCCATCCCGGCGCTGCTGATCCTGATCCTGCCGCTGTGCAAGGTCCCCATCCGGCCCACCATGGCCGTCAGTGCGCTGACGGCGCTGCTGGTGACGGTGTTCGCCCAGGGCCGCGCTCTGCTGCCCACCCTGCGGGATGCGGTGCTGGGCTACCTCCCCGCCCCCGGCGCGCTGCACGACGTGCTCTCCGGCGGCGGCATGATGTCCATGGTCTCGGCCACCATCATGGCCGTCAGCGCCGGGCTGTACGCCGGGCTGCTGGGCGGCATGGGCGTGCTGAACGGCGCGGCGCATCTGGCCCAGCGCCTGGCCCGGAGAGCCGGGCGGTTCCCCGCCTGCGCGGCGATCTCCGTGGTGTGCAGCATGGTGTTCTGCAACCAGTCCACCTGCGCGGTGGTGTGCAACCAGCTGCTGGAGGACGACTACACCAAGCGCGGCCACGGCAGGGGCGAGATGGCCCTTGACATCGAGAACTCCGGCATCGTCCTCTCGCCGCTGATCCCCTGGAACATCTCCGTGTCCATCCCGCTGGCCATGCTGGGCGCGGACATGTCCGCCATCCCCTATGAGATACTGCTGTACGCCATCCCTCTGTGCTATTGGCTGACAAAGCGCCGGGTCTACCCGCCGAAAGGAGACGACTGCTATGATACGATTGCTGAGCCGCTGGTTCATTCCTGACCGGGACAACGTGTCCTCCCCCGCCGTCCGCCGCGCCTACGGCACCCTGTGCGGCGCTGTGGGCATCGCACTGAATATTCTGCTGTTCATCGGCAAATTCTTCGCCGGACAGCTGTCCGGTTCCATCGCCGTCACGGCGGACGCCTTCAACAACCTGTCCGACGCCGGCTCCTCGGCGGTGACGCTGCTGGGCTTCCGTCTGGCGGGCAAAAAGCCGGACACCGACCACCCCTTTGGCCACGGCCGCATCGAGTACATATCCGGCCTGATCGTAGCGGGCCTGATCCTGCTGATGGGCGTGGAGCTGGCCAAGTCCTCCTTTGACAAGATCCTCCATCCGGAGGCCGTCACCTTTTCCCTGATGGCTATCGCCATCATGGCCGCCTCCGTGTGCGTGAAGGTCTATATGTGGCTGTACAACCGGGCCGTCGGCCGGAAGATCAAGTCCGCCGCCATGGAGGCCACCGCCATGGACAGCCTTTCCGACACCGTCTCCACCCTGGCGGTGCTCCTTGCCATGCTCATCGGCAAATGGACCGGTCTGGCGGTGGACGGCTATGTGGGCCTGGTGGTGGCGCTGTTCATCCTGTTCTCCGCCTACAAGGCCGCAAAAGAGACCCTGTCCCCCCTGCTGGGGCAGGCGCCCGACCCGGCGCTGGTGCAGCAGATACGGGATATCGTCCTCTCCAACGACACAGTGCTGGGCGTACACGATCTGGTGGTCCACGACTACGGCCCCGGCCGTCTGATGATCACCCTCCACGCGGAGGTCCCCGCCCACGGGGACATCATGGCCATGCACGATGTGATCGACAATATTGAAAAGGAACTGATGGAGAAGCTCCACTGCCACGCCGTCATCCACATGGACCCCATCGTCACCGACGGCTCCGTCACCGCACTGAAGGAACAGGTGGCCGCGCTGGTGAAGCAGGTGGATCCCGGTCTGACCATCCACGACTTCCGCGTGGTCCGGGGCACCACACACGATAACCTGATCTTCGACGCGGTACTGCCCTTCTCCAGCAGCAAGACCCCGGCCCAGGCAGCGCAGGAGATACGCGCTCTGGTCCGCGCCATGGACGGCAATTACTACGCCGTGGTCACGGTGGAGCACAGCTACACGGACTAAGGGCAACACCGCACAGTGAAAGCCCCGGTGCTGCCCGAAAAAAACCGTGCGCCTGCGGCGCACGGTTGAGAGCCCTTATTCCTATTCCCACGTCTGCCATATCTCCGGGCAATAGCCCACGGTGGCCTGCTTCCCGTTGCGGACAATAGGTGCGGCGAACAGCTCCGGGTATTCCAGCAGCTTTTCCTCCGCCGCCTGAGGCGTGATATAGGCCATGTACAGCGCCTCATACGCCCGGCAGTCCTTGTCCACCAGCGCGTCGAAGCTGCCCACGGCCGCCCGGATGGAACGGTACTCCCCCGGCGATACGCCCTTGCTCACAAGGTCGATGTACTGGTACTTGATGCGGCGCTCCTTGAACCAGCGCTCCGCCTTTTTCGTGTCGAAGGACTTGCTTTTTCCGAAGATCTGAATATTCATAGCGTATGCTCCTTACAAAAGAAATGGAGGGACAGTATGGACGAAACCATCCGCAGGCTGAAAGAACTGACAGACGCCAGTGACAACATCGTGTTTTTCGGCGGCGCCGGCGTATCCACCGAGTCCGGGATACCGGACTTCCGCAGTGTGGACGGCCTGTATCACCAGAAATTCAAATACCCGCCGGAGACCATGCTCAGCCACACATTTTACGAGACGCACACCGAGGAATTCTACGACTTCTACCGGGCCAAAATGCTGGCCCTGGACGCCCAGCCCAACGCCGCCCACCGCAAGCTGGCGGAATGGGAGCGGCAGGGGAAGCTGAAGGCCGTCATCACCCAGAACATCGACGGCCTGCACCAGAAGGCCGGCAGCCGGGAGGTCCTTGAGCTCCACGGCAGCGTGCTGCGGAACCACTGTACCCGCTGCGGGAAATTCTACGGTGTGGAGCGCATCGCGGAGAGCCGCGGCATTCCCCGCTGCACCTGCGGCGGCATCATTAAGCCGGACGTGGTGCTATATGAGGAGTCCCTGGATGAGGACGTGATGGCCCGCGCCATCCACTATATCCGGCAGGCAGACGTGCTTATCATCGGCGGCACGTCGCTGGTGGTCTATCCCGCCGCCGGGCTGATACAGTACTACCGCGGCCATAAGCTGGCGGTCATCAACAAGGGCGGGGCCGGCAGCGGTCTTGGCGCCGCCGTCACCATCGACGGCCCTATCGGCCAGGTCATGGCCCAATTATAACACGCAGCGCCCCGGCACGCAAGCCGGGGCGCCGTGCTATTGCGAACGCCGTGCCGATGTGCTATACTATATGTTCAAAAAAACACCAAGCGAGGCATAGCATGACCACGAAAGATTATCAGACCCGCAGTCCCCTGCGGATATTTCTCTCCTATTTCAAGCCCCACCGGAGGCTGTTTGCGCTGGATATGACCTGCGCGTTCCTGATCGCGTGCATCGACCTGGCGTTCCCGCTGGTGTCCCGCGCCGCCATGTATACCTGGCTGCCCCAGCGGCAGTTTCGGGTATTCTTCATCGTCATGGCGGTGGTGGTGGCCGCCTATGTGCTGCGCTCGGCGCTGTACTTCGTGGTGGCCTACTGGGGCCACACCTTCGGCATCCGCGTGGAGGCGGATATCCGCCGCGATCTGTACCGCCACATTCAGGAGCTGGGCTTCGACTTCTACGACCGCAACCGCACCGGCCAGCTGATGAGCCGCCTGACCAGTGACCTGTTTGAACTGACGGAGCTGGCCCACCACGGGCCGGAGGATCTGTTCATCTCCCTGGTGACCATCGTGGGCGCGCTGGCGGTGATGTTCACCCTGCGCTGGGAGCTGGCGCTGGTACTGCTGGTGCTGCTGCCTGTCCTGCTGACCATGGCCCTGCGCCGCCGCCGGCAGATGAGCGCCGCCTCCCGGGCTGCCAAGGTCAAGACCGGCACCATCAACGCCGCCATCGAGTCCGGCCTGTCCGGCGTGCGGACCACCAAGGCCTTTGCCAACGAAGAAGCCCAGCAGCAGCGGTTCGACGAGGCCAACGAGGTGTTCAAGACCGCCAAGCGTGGCTTTCACAAGGAGATGGGCCGCTTCAACGCGGTGATGGAGTTCTGCACCGGCATATTGCCGGTGGCGGTGATCGCCGTGGGCGGCTGGCTCATCATGGGGGAGAAAATGGACTATGTGGATCTGATCACCTTCTCCCTATACGTCACCGCCTTCGTCAGTCCCATCCGCAAGCTGGCCAACTTCGCCGAGATGTTCTCCAACGGCTTCGCGGGCCTGCACCGCTTCATTGAGCTGATGGCCACCGAGCCGTCCATTCAGGACGCGCCGGACGCGCGGCCCCTCGAACATGTACAGGGCCGCGTGGACGTGAACGATGTCTCCTTCGCCTACGGCGAAAAGGCCGAGGTGCTGCACAACGTGACGCTGCACATCTCCGCCGGCGAGACGGTGGCCCTGGTGGGGCCCTCCGGCGGCGGCAAGACCACCCTGTGCCAGCTGCTGCCCCGATTCTACGACGTGGACAGCGGCAGTATCACCGTCGACGGCCGCGATGTCCGCGCCGTCACCCAGCGCTCCCTGCGCCGGGCCATCGGCATCGTGCAGCAGGACGTGTTCCTGTTCGCCGACACCATCCGCGAAAATATCCGCTATGGCCGCCCCGACGCCACCGACGCTGAGGTAGAGCAGGCGGCGCGGCAGGCGGAGATCTACGACGACATCTGCGCCATGCCAGACGGGTTCGACACCTATGTGGGTGAGCGGGGCGCGCTGCTCTCCGGCGGGCAGAAGCAGCGGGTGGCCATCGCCCGGGTGTTTCTGAAGGCCCCGCCCATTCTGATACTGGATGAGGCCACCTCCGCGCTGGACAGCGTGACGGAAGCCCGCATCCAGGGCGCCTTTGACCGTTTGGCCCGAGGCCGCACGACACTGATCATCGCCCACCGGCTGTCCACCATTCGTTCGGCCGGCCGGATACTGGTGATACAGGACGGTGTCGTCGCCGAACAGGGCTCCCACCAGGAACTCATGGCGAAGAACGGCGTGTACGCCACACTGTACCGCACGCAGAATTTGGGGGCATAACATGGACAGACGAGAACTGCTGGACAGAGCCGCCCACAGCCCGGAGGAACGGCTGCTGCTGAGCCGCGTGTGGGATAAGTGTGAGCAGTGCCGCACGCGGAACATTCCCACGGCCACAGGCTTTCTCTCCCCTGCGGAGCAGGCTGCAGCGCAGGGCTTTCTGGTGCTGCTGGGCGCGCGGGAGTCCGGCATTTTCTGGGGCGGCTATGACGGCGCGGAGCGAAAGCGGCTGGTGTTCCTGCCGGACTGGATGGAGACGTCTGACGACCAGGTCGCGGCGGTGCGGGCCGCGTGCCGCAGCGGCGGCGACCTGACCCACCGGGATTTTTTGGGCAGTTTGATGGCTCTGGGATTGACCCGGGAGAAGATAGGCGATATACTTGTGGAAAAGGGCGGCTGTCAGGTGCTGCTGGACCCGTCCATGACGGATTTCCTGCTGCAGAACTGGGACAGCGCCGGCCGGGAGAAGCTCACCGTAACACCGCTGCCGCTTTCGGCGCTGGCGGTCCCCCATGCGGCGGTGAAGGAACTGCGGGACACCGTCTCCTCCCTGCGGCTGGACAACGTGCTGGCGGCGGGATTTTCTCTCAGCCGGGGCCGGGCGGCGGAGGCCGTGGAAAAGGGGTCCGTACAGGTGAACTACGTCACCTGTGTGAAGCCGGACAAGCCCGTGTCGGCGGGGGATACCATCACCTGCCGCGGTCTGGGAAAATGCGTATTGGACAGCGTGGGCGCTCCCACGAAAAAGGGCCGCCTGCCGGTGGACATACGGCGATACATATAAGGGAGAAACAGCTATGGACGAGAAGAAGATAGCACGCATCAACGAGCTGGCCCGCAAGGCCAAGGCCGAGGGGCTGACAGACGCGGAGATCGAGGAGCGCGCTGCACTGCGGCAGGAGTACCTGAACGCGGTAATGGCCAATGCCCGCAGCGTACTGGAGAATACCTATATCGTGGACGAAAAGGGCAACAAGCGAAAGCTGCGGGGAAAGGGAGAAGGGGAAGCATGAGCTACGAATACGACGAGAACAACGGCCTTCAGCCGAAGCCGCCGAAAAAGAACAATAACGACCTGGGTTCGTGGATATTCATCGCGGTGATGTTTGCCGTGGCCTGGCCTGTGGGCCTGATCCTGCTGCTGAGCAAGCTCAGCGAGGGCGGCGGCAGGAAAATGCGCCAGCAGGCGCGGGATGCGTGGCAGCGGACAGCGGCGGGCAGCGCCGAGGCGAAGCCTGCGCAGGCGCGCGCCTCCGCGGCGAAGAACACCGTCCGCAAGGTCACAGAGACGCCGAACTACTCCGACAAGGGCGCCAAAACCATGAAGATCATCGGCGCGGTGGTGGGTATTCTGGGCGTGTTTTTCCTGGTGCAGCAGGTGGACTACTTTGAACTGCGCTACGCCATCAAATGGCATGAATGGATGGACCTGCTGCGGCAGCTGTTCTATCCCCTGGGCATGATGGCCGGCGGCGCGTCCCTGCTGCTGGGCAGCGGCGCCATGAAGCGCCGCCAGCGGCGCTTTGCCACCTACCTCCGCACCGTCGGGCAGAAGCAGGCCGTGCCCCTGGACTATCTGGCCCGGGCCGCCGACGTGTCCCGCCGCCGGGTGGAGAAGGACGTGAACCTGATGCTGGAAAAGGGCCTCTGGGGTGACGAGGCCTATATCGACATGGGCAGCGGTATGCTCTTCAAGTCCCAGGCCGCCGCCACGGCGTACTTTGATGCCGCCCACCGCGCCAAGGCGGAGCAGGGTCAGCCCGCACAGACCGCGCCCGCGCCGGCGGGCTACGCCGCCATCCTGGCCCAGATCCGCGAGCTGAACGACCGCATCGCCGACGAGGCCATCAGCGCCAAGCTGGACCGCATGGAGCAGGTGTCCGGCCGTATTTTCAAACTCATTGAAGAGGACGAGGCCAAGCGTGACGCCGCCGGCACGTTCCTGAACTACTACCTGCCCACCACCCTGAAGCTGCTGGAAAACTACGCCAGCTTCGAGGAGGCCGGCGTCAGCGGCGAGAACCTGAGCCAGGCCAAGGCCAAGATCGAAAAGACCATGGACAGCATCGTGGCGGGCTTCGAGCACCAGCTGGACGAGCTGTACCGCACCGATGCCATGGATATCGACAGCGATATCCGGGTGATGGAGACCATGCTGCGCCGGGACACCGCCAGCGTGGCGGACGACTTCGGCCTGAACGGCAGCAGCGCCGTGCAGCAGCGGGATGAGTAAACGAAAAGGGAAACGCAGCGCGCCTGCGTTTCCCTTTTGTGCTTGCGGCCCTTTTCCGCCCCCGCCGCGGCACAAAAAGCGCCTTGTTTGTTGACGGGACGGGAAAAATGGGGTACAATGTCGGTAACGTTACCAGCGACCTGTTTCGCGCCCTTTGACGGAACAGGCGTGCTACCATAGAGCAGACGAGCAGAGTGAGAGAAAAGGAGCTGAGCACATGACGCGGCACCCGGCCCACGACATCTACACCTACCTCGGCGCACACCCGGCGGAGCAGGGCTTCACCTTCCGCGTGTGGGCGCCCCACGCCCGCGCCGTAGCGCTGGCCGGGGACTTCAACGGCTGGCAGCCCCGGCCCATGACCCGGCTGGATACCGGCGTGTGGGAGACGGCGGCGGAGAACGCCAAGGTCTACGACGCCTACAAGTATGTGGTCACCGGCGCGGACGGCCGGGTGGTCTGGAAGGCCGATCCCTGTGCCTTCCATGCGGCCACCCGTCCCGGGACAGACAGCAAGGTCTACGACCTGTCCGGATACCAGTGGCGGGACGATGACTGGCGGCAGCAGCGGCTGGAAAAGCCGCCGGTGAACGGCGAGCTGCTGATCTACGAGGTGCATCTGGGCTCGTGGAAGCGCCACGAGGACGGCTCTCCCCTGAGCTATGTGGAGCTGGCAAAGGAGCTGCCCTCCTATGTAAAGGCCATGGGCTACAACTTCGTAGAGCTGCTGCCGGTGACGGAATACCCCCTGGACGACAGCTGGGGCTACCAGTGCACCGGCTACTTCGCCCCCACCAGCCGCTACGGCACGCCCCACGACTTCATGGCCCTGGTGGATGCCCTGCACCGGGCGGGGCTGGGCGTGATACTGGACTGGGTGCCCGCCCACTTCTGTAAGGACAGCCACGGGCTTATCGAATTTGACGGCACCTGCCTCTATGAGTACGGCGACCCCCTGAAATGGGAGCACGCCGGCTGGGGCACCCGTGTATTCGACTTCGGCAAGCCGGAGGTCCGGGAATTCCTGCTGTCCTCCGCCGTCTACTGGTTGAAGGAATACCACATCGACGGGCTGCGGGTGGACGCGGTGGCGTCCATGCTGTATCTGGACTATGACCGGCAGGGCGGCGCGTGGCGTCCCAACAAGGACGGCGGCCGGGAGAACCTGGAGGCCATCGAGTTCCTGCGTGAGCTGAACCGGGCAGCCTTTGCCGCCGACCCGGCGGCGCTGATGGTGGCGGAGGAGTCCACCGCGTGGCCGCTGGTCACCTATCCGCCGGAGCAGGGCGGTCTGGGCTTCAACCTGAAGTGGAACATGGGTTGGATGAACGACCTGTGCCACTATCTGAAGATGGACCCCTACTTCCGCCAGTTCCACCACCGGGACGTGACGTTCTCCATGGTCTACGCCTTCTCGGAAAACTACGTCCTGCCCCTGTCCCACGACGAGGTGGTCCACATGAAGGGCTCTCTCCGGGGCAAGATGCCCGGCGACGACTGGCGGCAGCTGGCCGGTGTAAGGAGTTTCTGGGCCTATATGCTGTGCCACCCCGGCAAAAAGCTGCTGTTCATGGGCAGCGAGCTGCCCCAGTGGCACGAGTGGGACTTCCGCGGCCAGCTGGACTGGTATCTGCTGGACGATCCCGCCTGCCGGGCCAGCCATGAGTGCCTGCGGCAGCTGAACCGGCTGTATAAGCGCAACCGGTGCCTGTGGGAAAACGACCGGGACTGGGACGGCTTTACATGGCTGGTGGCCGATGATAACCACAACAACGTGCTGGTGTTTCTGCGGCGGGACCGCAGGGGCCACGAGCTGATCTGCGCGGTGAACTTTGCGCCGGTGCCCTGGGACAACTACCGCTTCGGCGTGCCGGCGGCGGCGCGGTACGAGGTGCTGTTCAACACGGACGACGCCTGCTGGGGCGGCAGCGGCTGCGCCCTTCCGGCGGGCAGCCGGATCGACGTGGACGAGATCCCCTCCCACGGGCGGGAGACTTCCCTTTCCCTGACCATTCCGCCCCTGGGCGCGGTGCTGCTGCGCCGGGAGGGAAAACGCCCCCAGAAAAAACAGAACACAGGAGGTACGCAAGGATGAAAAAAGAGTGTGTGGCGATGCTGCTGGCCGGCGGCCAGGGCAGCCGCCTGTACGTGCTCACCGGCAGCATGGCCAAGCCCGCCGTGCCCTTCGGCGGCAAATTCCGCATCATTGACTTTCCCCTGTCCAACTGTACCAACTCCGGCATCGACACCGTGGGCGTACTGACCCAGTACCGGCCGCTGGAGCTGAACACCTACATCGGCAGCGGCCAGCCCTGGGAGCTGGACCGTGTCAACGGCGGCGTACATATCCTGCCGCCCTACCAGAGCGCCGGCGGCGCCGTCTGGTACAAGGGCACCGCCAACGCCATCTACCAGAACATCGGCTTCGTGGACCTGTACGACCCGGAGTACGTACTGGTGCTCTCCGGCGACCACATCTACAAGATGGACTACTCCCTGATGCTGCGCCGCCACAAGGCCACCGGCGCTGACTGCACCATCTCCGTCATGGAGGTCCCCTGGGAGGAGGCCAGCCGCTTCGGCATCATGGCCGTGGACGGTGACGACAATATCACCGAGTTCGCCGAGAAGCCCAAGGAACCGAAAAGCAACCTGGCCTCTATGGGCATCTATATCTTCACCTGGAAAAAGCTGCGCCAGTACCTCATCGATGATGAGACTGACCCCCGCAGCGACAACGACTTTGGAAAAAACATCATCCCCGCTATGCTGCGAAACGGTGAGAAGATGTCCGCCTACCGCTTCGAGGGCTACTGGAAGGACGTGGGCACGCTGGACTCCCTGTGGGACGCCAACATGGATATGCTCTCCCCCGGCTCCGGGCTGAACCTGCTGGACAAGAAGTGGCGCATCTACGGCCGCACGCCCACCTGCCCGCCTACCTACATCGGTAAAACGGGCGATGTGGGCAACAGCGCCGTGGCCAAGGGCTGCACCGTGCTGGGCGAGGTGAAGAACGCCGTCCTCAGCACCGGCACCACCGTGGCCGAGGGCGCGTCCGTCTCCTATTCCGTGGTCATGCCCGGCGCCGTCATCGAGGCAGGCGCGAAGGTGTCCTACGCCATCGTGGGCGAGGGCTGCCGCGTAGGCAGAAACGCCGTGGTGGGCGGCGCCCCGGGCAGCGTCCCCTTTGAGGACTGGGGCATCGCCGTGCTGGGGCCCCGGACCTCCGTGGCGGACGGCGCGGTCATCGAACCGAAAATGATGCTGGGCGAAAACGGCAAGGAGGTGCGGCCATGAACGGAATGCACGGGATCATCTTCTCCTACGACAAGGAAAACGGCCTGCGGGAGCTCATCGAAAATCGCGTCCACGGCTCCATCCCCTTCGGCGGTGACTACCGCATCATCGACTTCATCCTCTCCAGCATGGTGAACGCCGGCGTCACGGACGTGGGCGTCATCATGCACGGCAAGTGCCAGTCGCTGCTGGACCACCTGGGTAGCGGCAAGAGCTGGGACCTGAGCCGCAACTTCGGCGGTCTGACGCTGCTGCCGGCCTTCGCCTATAATGAGCAGCACCGCGGCGACGGCCAGTTCCGCGGCCGCGTGGATGCCCTGGGCAGCGTGATGAACTACCTGAAGAGCATCCGTCAGGACTACGTGGTGCTGTCCGACAGCGACACGGTCATCAACGCGCCCCTGGAGGACGTGCTCCGCCGCCATATCGACACCGGCGCGGACATCACCGCCGTCTGCACCGCCGTCCCCGGCGACGGGCAGGATACCTACTTCCGGCTGGACGCCCGGGGCCGCATCACCGACACGGCCTACGGCCTGCACACGCCGGAGGGCTATCGCTGCCTGAACATCTTTGTCCTGCGGACCGAGCTGCTCATCCAGCTGGTGACGGAGTGCCTGAGCCACAACCGTTACAGCCTGCGGCGGGATATCCTTCAGGGCATGAGCAGCCTCCTCCATCTGCAAAGCTACGTCTACGACGGCTACGCCGCCCATATCAGCACCCTGCAGAACTACTACGACCGCAGCATGGAGCTGCTGGATACCGCCACCCGCAGCGCCCTGTTCTGCCCGGACCGTCCGGTATACGGCAAGGAGAACGACTCCCCCTCCAGCTACATCGACCCGGAGGGCGGCTGCGTCAACTCCCTGGCCGCCGACGGCTGCGACATCCAGGGCAGCGTAAAAAACTGCGTGCTGTTCCGCAACGTGCGTATTGAAAAGGGTGCCAGCGTGGAAAACTGTATCCTGTTCAAGGACACGGTGGTCAAGCGCGGTGCCATACTGCGGGGCGTGATCACCGACAAATACGTCACCGTCAGCGAGAATGTGACCCTGATGGGCCACGAGCGCTATCCCATCGTCATCGCCAAGGGCGCGACGGTGTGAGAGAAAGGAGCCTGCCATGAAGCTGCTGTATGTGACCAGCGAGGCCTATCCCTTCTGCAAGACCGGCGGCCTGGCCGATGTGGCCGGCAGCCTCCCCCCCGCCCTGGCGGCGGAGGGTGTCGAGACCGCCGTCATTCTGCCCCTGTACGACAAGATCGGCCCCCAGTGGCGGGAGAAAATGACCTTCCGCCGGTATATCTACGTGGACCTGGGCTGGCGGCATGAGTACTGCGGCCTGTTCTCCCTCTATGACCGGGGTGTGACCTGGTACTTCGTGGACAACGAAAAATACTTCCGCCGCGGCCGCCTGTACGGTGAGTTTGACGACGGCGAGCGCTTCGCCTTTTTCAGCAAGGCCGTCGTCGACCTGCTGCCCAGCCTGGACTGGATGCCGGACATCCTCCACTGCAACGACTGGCAGACGGCGCTGGTGCCCATCTATCTCAAGGACGCGGCCACCCGCTGGTGGGAGATACGCCATATCCGCACGGTGTTCACCATTCACAACATTGAGTATCAGGGCCGCTACGGCAGCGACAGCGTAGACCAGCTCTTCGGTCTGAATCGTGGCTGGTACGATGACGGCACCCTCCGCATGGACGGCGACGTGAACCTGATGAAGGGTGCCATGCTCATGGCGGACGCCGTCACCACCGTCAGCCCCACCTACGCCGCCCAACTCCATGACCCGGCCTATGCCGAGGGGCTGGAGAGCGTGGTGGACGCCATCGGCTGGAAAATGCACGGCGTGGTCAACGGCATCGACACCGTCACCTACGACCCGGCGTCCGACCCGGCGCTTCCGGCGCATTACACGGCGGCAGACCCGGCCGGCAAGGCCGTGTGCAAGGCATCCCTGCAGGCTGCCCTCGGACTTGCCCAGGAGCCGGACACGCCGCTGATCGCCATGGTGACGCGGCTGGTGGGCCACAAGGGGCTTGATCTCGTGCAGCAGGCCATGGACGGCATCATGGCCACCGGCTGCCAGTTCGTGGTGCTGGGCACCGGTGACCGGGGGTATGAGGACTTCTTCCGCTGGAAGGCGGGGCAGTACCCCGGACGCCTGTCGGCGCAGATCCTGTACGCCGAGGACCTGTCCAGGCGCATTTATGCCGCCGCGGACCTGTTCCTGATGCCCTCCCGCAGCGAGCCCTGCGGCCTGAGCCAGATGATCGCCATGCGCTACGGCGCGGTGCCCATCGTGCGGAGCACCGGCGGTCTGGCGGACACCGTGCGCTCCTGCCAGGTGGGGCAGGAGGACGGCACCGGCTACCTGTTCGGCGACTATGACGCCGGGGCCATGCTCTCCGTCATCGGTCAGGCCACCGGCCTGTACCGGGGCGACCGGACAGGCTTCGACACCGTTCGATACCGTGGCATGACCGCGGACTTCAGCTGGGGCCGCAGCGCGGCGGCCTACCGGCACATTTATGAGAACCTTTGACCCAAGGAGGAGTTACCCGATATGACCTACAACAAAGAGACCCTGAAAGAGGCCATCGTACAGAAGCTGCGCCTCAACTACGGCTGCACCGAGCAGCAGGCCACCGACGGCGAGATGATGAAGGCCTGCGCCATGGTCCTGCGGGACATCATGGCCGAGCACGGCGTACAGACCCGCGAGGAGACGGCTCACGAGGAAAAGCGCAAGGTCCACTACCTGTCGCTGGAGTTCCTGATGGGCCGCAGCCTGATGAAAAACGCCTTCAATCTGGCGCTGCTGGAGCCCCTGACCGCCGCCATCGGCGAGCTGGGCTTCAAAGCGGCGGACATCTTCGACATGGAGCCGGACGCCGGTCTGGGCAACGGCGGTCTGGGCCGCCTGGCCGCCTGCTATCTGGACAGCATGACCACCCTGGAGATCCCGGCGACGGGCTACTCCATCTGCTATGAGCTGGGTATTTTCAAGCAGAAGATCGTGGAGGGCCAGCAGGTGGAGCTGCCCGACGACTGGATGCAGCTGGGCGACGCGTGGCTGCTGCCCAAGCTGCAGGAGGCCGAGGAGGTCCGCTTCGGCGGTAAGGTCCGCACCCGCTGGGACAACAACCACCTGATGGTGGTCCATGAGGACTACACCCGTGTGCTGGCCATCCCCTGCGACATGGAGATCGCCGGCTACGACACCGACCATGTGAACACCCTGCGTCTGTGGCAGGCCCGCAGCCCCAAACCCATCGACATGAAGCTCTTCAGCGAGGGCCAGTACCTCCACGCCGCCGAGGAGCGCGCCATGGCTGACGCCATCAGTCAGGTGCTCTACCCCGAGGACAACCACTACGAGGGCAAGTCCCTGCGGCTGAAGCAGCAGTATTTCTTCGTGTCCGCCACCATTCAGTCCATCACCCGCAAGCACATCCAGCAGTACGGTACCCTCAAGAACTTCCATGAGAAGAATGTCATCCAGATCAACGACACCCACCCCACGCTGGTGATCCCGGAGCTGATGCGTATCCTCATCGACGATGCCGGCATGGGCTGGGACGAGGCCTGGCACATCACCACCCACTGCGTGGCCTACACCAACCACACCGTGCTTTCCGAGGCCCTTGAGGTCTGGCCGCAGCAGCTGTTCGAAACGCTGCTGCCCCGCGTGTGGCAGATATTGCAGGAGATCTCCCGCCGCTGGCAGCAGCAGGTGGAGGAATTCTATCACGACCCGGTCAAGACCGCCAAGCTGGCCATTATCTGGGACGGCGGCGTCCGCATGGCCACCCTGTGCATCGCCGGCAGCATGGCCGTCAACGGCGTCAGCGCCCTGCACTCCGAGATTTTGCGGAAGGACCTGTTCAAGGACGCCTGCCAGATGATGCCAGACAAGTTCAAGAACGTCACCAACGGCATCGACCACCGCCGCTGGGTGCCCCAGATCAACCCCGGTCTGGACGGACTGCTCCGTGACCTGATCGGCGAGGGCTATCTCACCCATCCGCAGGAACTGAAAAAGCTGGAGGCCTACGCCGGCGACAAGGCGGTCCTTCAGCGTCTGGAGGACATCAAGCATCAGAACAAGCTTGCCTTTGCCGCCTTCGCCAGGAAGCACCAGGGTGTGGTGCTGAACACCGACGCCATCTTCGATGTGCAGGTAAAGCGCCTGCACGAGTACAAGCGCCAGCTGCTGAACGCCCTGCAGATCATCTACCTGTACCAGCGCCTGCAGGATGACCCCAGCCTGGACCTCCCGCCCCAGACGTTCCTGTTCGGCGCCAAGGCCGCCCCCGGCTACGCCGTGGCCAAGCGCATCATCCACCTCATCAACTCCCTGGCCGACCAGATCAACAGCGACCCGCTGTGCAAAGATCGGCTCCAGGTGGTGTTCCTGGAGAACTACCGCGTCTCCTTGGCCGAGGTCCTCATGCCCGCCAGCGAGGTCAGTCAGCAGATCTCCACCGCCGGCAAGGAGGCCAGCGGCACCGGCAATATGAAGTTTATGATGAACGGCGCGCTGACCGTCGGCACCCTGGACGGTGCCAACGTGGAAATGCACGACCTGCTGGGCGACGACAATATGTTCCTCTTTGGCCTTCATGCCGATGAGGTGGAGCACCTGCGCCACACCTATGACCCCAACCTGCTCTACCAGCGCGACCCGGTGCTGCGCCGTGTGCTGGACCAGCTGAAGGTTGGCTTCCGGGACGGCGTCACCTATGAGGACCTGTTCCAGCGCCTTGTCACCGGCATGGACGGTCAGGCGGACCAGTACATGGTCCTGGCCGACTTCGCCGCCTACTGCGAAGCCGAATCCCGGATGCGCCACACCTACCGCGACCGGGAGACGTGGAACCGCATGAGCCTCACCAACATCGCCCGCAGCGGCGTCTTCGCCGCCGACCGGGCCATCTCCCAGTACGCCGACACCATCTGGCACGTGCCCTACAAGCAGTAACGCACAAGGGAGCGCCCCGCGGGGCGCTCCCTTTCTTCGCCGCGCCTTCAAAGCCGCGCGGGAAACCTGCCCATATGCCGCCCCGGTAAAATCTCTATTGTAATCCCGGAGAAAGTAGTATATAATACTCCATATTATCGTGTGTTATTATGCCATTTCCGCAGAAAGGAAGTCCGCTATGATAAAAGTCCCCACCGAAAACGGCGAGATCACCATCAGCGACGCCGTGTTCACCACCATCACCGGCGCGGCCGCCACCAACTGCTTCGGCGTCAAGGGCATGGCCCAGCGCAGCATGACTGACGGGCTGGTGCATCTCCTGCGGCCCGAGGCCATGAGCAAGGGCGTCAAGGTCACATACAATGATGACGGCACCGTGTCCATCGAGCTGCACATCGTCGTGGAAAACGGCGTCAACATCGCCACAGTCTGCCGATCCATTATGGGCGAGGTCAAGTATGTGGTCAACCTCAACACCGGCGTCACCGTCAAAGCGGTGAATGTCTGCGTGGATTCCGTCACCGTGTGACGCGCCCGGAAGGAGAACAGACATGACAGATAAGATCAGCGGCGGCGCCTTCAAGCAGATGGTCGCCTTCGGCGCCGCCTGCATCACCGCGCAGAAACAGGCCATCAACGACCTGAACGTATTTCCGGTGCCCGACGGCGACACCGGCACCAATATGTCCCTGACCATCCAGACGGCGGTGAACGAGCTCCGCAAGGCCGAGCCCGCCACCGTGGACGAGGCCGCCAAGCTGACGGCCTCCGGCCTGCTCCGGGGTGCCCGGGGCAACTCCGGCGTCATTTTGTCCCTGCTGTTCCGCGGCATGAGCAAGGTCCTCAAGGGCCATGACACCGCCGACGGCGCCCTGCTGGCCGAGGCCATGCAGGAGGGCGTTTCCACTGCCTACGGCGCGGTGATGAAGCCCGCCGAGGGCACGGTCCTCACCGTCTCCCGCCTGGCCGCCCAGCGTGCGCTGGAGGCCGCCGGCGAGAAAAACGACGCCGAATTCGTACTGGACGAGGCCATCAAGACCGGCTACACCACCCTGGCGGAGACCATCGAGATGAACCCCGTGCTGAAAAAGGCCGGCGTGGTGGACGCCGGCGGCAAGGGCTACCTCATCATTCTGGAGGGTATGCTCCGCGCCCTGCGGGGCGAGCCCGTGCCTGAGGTGGTCGATACTGCCGAGGAGAAGGCGGACTTCGCCGCCATCGGCGACGAGGACATTACCTTCGCCTTCGACACCGTGTTCATCGTCCGCAAGACCTCCGACAAGCCCCTGGACGGCCTGCGCGCCTATCTGAACAACATCGGCGACAGCCTGGTCATCGGCGAGGACGACGAGGCCTTCAAGGTCCACGTCCACACCGACACCCCCGGCGACGCCCTGAACGAGGCCCAGAAATACGGCACGCTGGAGCTGGCCAAGATCGAGAATATGCGTACCCAGGCCGCCGACCTGGCCGCCGGCAAGAAGGCCCAGTCCACCGACGATCTGGACGCCGTCGAGGCCGAGCTGGAGCGCGGCGAGGCTGCGGTGGCCGCGCCGGAAAAGCGCTACGGCTTCCTGGCCGTCTGCGCCGGCGAGGGTCTCGAGGCCGTGTTCCGCGACCTGACCGTGGACCGTATCGTCTCCGGCGGGCAGACCATGAACCCCTCCACCGAGGCCATCCTGCAGGAGGTCAACCGCACCCCCAGCGAGATCGTGTTCATCCTGCCCAACAATAAGAACATCATCATGGCCGCCCAGCAGTGCGTGGGCCTGACGGAAAAGCAGGTCATCGTGGTGCCCACCGCCACTGTGCCCCAGGGCATCTCCGCCATGATGGCCGTGGACCCGGACAACGACGATCCCCAGGCCATCCTGGCCGCCATGACCGAGGCCGCCGCCAACGTCACCACCGCCCAGATCACCTATGCCGCCCGCAACTCCGACTTCGACGGCTTCGCCATCAACGAGGGCGACTACCTGGCCCTGTGTGACGGCAAACTCCTGGGCACCGACCGCAGCCTGGACGTACTGCTGGATAAGCTGGCTCATGTAGCCGCCGATAAGAACGCCGAGTTCGTCACCGTCTACTCCGGCCAGGGTGTCACCGAGGACGACGCCGCCCGCGCCGCCAAGGTGTTCGAGACGATCTGCCCCGACGCCGAGGTCACCGCCCTCCCCGGCGGCCAGCCGGTGTACTACTACATCATCGCCATCGAATAACATACAGGGAAGCGCCCGCCCGGGCGCTTCCTTTTTTCTCCCCCTGCACCCCGTCAGCCTTCCCCTTGAGGGGTCCGCGGTGTTGAATGACAGGCCGGTGGCCTGTCAGATCCGCGGACCGACCGACCCGCAGGGAGACAGGTGCCC
>OBAR01001069.1_pt1 | contig 25862 bp, 26 predicted proteins | sample 1517911 | NCBI WGS metagenome assembly OBAR01 (sample SAMN04571709, study PRJEB22368) | human gut metagenome | biome: human gut; material: stool | host: Homo sapiens | place: Luxembourg | collected 2012-10-26
CCGCCAGGGCCAGGGCGATGCCGTACTCCGTCCAGCTGACGGGGGTGAAGCCGAAGGCGGCGGCGATGGGCGGCACCTCCAGCACCACGGTGGTCAGGACCAGGGAGCCCAGCATAGCGGCCCAGAGGACCTTGTTGTGGCCCCGGAGGGTGAACACACTGCGCCGCTGGGAGCGCATATTGAAGCTGTGGAAAATCTCGCACATGCTCATGGTCAGAAAGGCCATGGTCATGCCGTGGGGGGAGACGCCCCGGGGCATTTCAAAGCATCCCGCCTCCATGCAGTGGCCGATGATGTAGGAGGCCATGGTGATGACGGTGATAAGGATGCCCTGATAGGCGATGTCGAAGCCCAGGCCGCCGGAGAAGATGCCGTCCTTGGCGGAGCGGGGCGGGCGGCGCATGATGTCCGGCTCCGGGCGTTCCATGCCCAGGGCCAGGGCCGGGAAGCAGTCGGTGATGAGGTTGATGAACAGCAGATGGACGGGGTTGAGGAGGGTGAAGCCCAGCAGGGCGGAGAAGAACACCCCCAGCACCTCGCTCATGTTGCTGGCCAGCAGGAAGCCGATGGCCTTGCGGATGTTGTCGTAAATGCGGCGGCCCTCGGCCACGGCGCCCACGATGGTGGCGAAGTTGTCGTCGGAGAGGACCATGTCCGCCACGTTTTTGGTGACGTCGGTGCCGGTGATGCCCATGCCGATGCCGATATCGGCGGACTTGATGGAGGGGGCGTCGTTGACGCCGTCGCCGGTCATGGCGGTGACGGCTCCCCGGCGGCGCCAGGCGCTGACGATGCGGACCTTGTGCTCCGGCTGGACCCGGGCATAGACGCTGTAGCGGTCCACGTTTTGAGTAAGCTCCTCATCGCTGAGGGCATCCAGCGCCGCGCCGGTGATGGCCTGGGAGGGGTCGGAGAGAATGCCCAGCTGGCGGGCGATGGCCACGGCGGTGTCCTGGTGGTCGCCGGTGATCATCACCGGGCGGATGCCCGCCTGGCGGCACTCCTCAATGGCGGGCTTCACCTGGGGCCGCACCGGGTCGATCATGCCGGTAAGGCCGATGAAGCAGAGTTCCTGCTCTAAGTGCGCGGGGGACTGATCCTCCGGCGCGCCATCGGGCCAGGGGCGGCTGGCGGCGGCCAGCACCCGCAGGGCCTGGGCGGCCATGCGGTGGTTATCCGCCAGAATTTCCCGGCGGCGGTCGTCGGTCAAGGGCAGGGCCTGTCCGCCCTCCCAATAGTGGGTGCAGCGGGCCAGCACCTGGTCCGGCGCGCCCTTGGTATACTGCACCACGCCCTGGGGGGTTCGGTGAATGGTGGACATCATCTTGCGACCGGAGTCGAAGGGGGCCTCGCCGATGCGGGGGCGCTCCTGCTCCAATTGGGGCTTGGGCAGTTGATGCTCCGCGGCGAAGGACACCAGGGCCGCCTCCGTAGGCTCACCCTGGACGGAGCCGTCGGGGTTCAGGACGGCATCGCTGCACAGGGCCATGGCGGAGGCCAGCAGGGCGGTGTCCCCGGTGTGGTCCACCACGGTCATCTTGTTCTGGGTCAGGGTGCCGGTTTTGTCGGAACAGATCACCTGGGTGCAGCCCAGGGTCTCCACCGCCGTCAGGCGGCGGATCACGGCATTGCGGCGGCTCATGCGGGTGACGCCGATGCTGAGCACCACCGTTACCACCGTGGCCAGGCCCTCGGGAATGGCGGCCACCGCCAGGGACACGGCCACCATGAAGGTCTCCAGAATGCCGGACAGGGAGAAGTCCCCGGCCACGATCAGGTCAAACACGAAGATGAACACGCAGATGCCCAGCACCAGCCAGGACAGGGTCTTGCCCAGCTGGGTCAGCTTCTTTTGCAGCGGCGTCTCCTCCTGCTCCGTCCGGGCCAGGACGCCGGCGATCTTGCCCATCTCCGTGTCCATGCCGGTGGCGGTGACCACCATGCGGCCCCGGCCGTAGGCCACGGTGGAGCCCATATAGGCCATGTTGCGGCGGTCGCCCAGGGTCACCTCGCCGGTAAGGGCCTCCGGGGACTTGGCGGAGGGGACGCTTTCGCCGGTGAGGGCGGCCTCCTCAATTTGCAGGGAGGCACAGGCCAGCAGCCGTCCGTCGGCGGGGACGGCGTCCCCGGCCTCCAGCAGGACGATGTCGCCGGGTACCAGGCGGCTGCTCTCCAGCTCCGTGACGGAGCCGTCCCGCAGGACCTTGCTGGTGGCGGCGGTCATGGATTGCAGAGCCTCGATGGCGGCCTCGGCCTTGCTCTCCTGGAACACGCCCAGGACGGCGTTCAGCAGCACCACCGCCAGGATGATCAGCACCTCGGTAAAGGGCTCGTGGGACAGGTAGTTGGTGACGGCGGACACGGCGGCGGCGGCCATGAGGATCAGCAGCATGGGGTCCTTCAGCTGCTGCAGAAAACGCTGAAGCAGGGTGGCCTTGGGGGCCTCCCGCAGGCGGTTGGGGCCGTACTGCCCCAGGCGGGTCTCCGCCTCCCGGCCGGAAAGGCCGGTCTCGGCGGCGTGCAGGTCCTCCAGGACCTGCCGGGGGGATTGGTTGTACTCCTTGTGCATACGCTTCACTCCTTATAGTAGGATCATACCCGCCGGAGGAAAATAAAAGACTCATGCACAGGCAAAGCCTATGCATGAGTCTCATTCTTTCAAAGCAGTCCGGGCGCAGAAGCGCCGTTTTGACGAAACTGCCTAACCCCAAAGCGGGGCGGAATTACTCCCTCACAGCGGTATTCGATTGGGAGTATTATACCAGGCCCGGCCCCCTGCGTCAAGTAAAGGATTTGTAAAGTATGGGGGAGCACAGGGGTGGGGGACACCTTTTTGATAAAATCTTTGCGTCCTGGCTTGCCTTTTCGCCGGGAATATGATATGATGCATTGCCAATAGCCCTTCAAAAATGCACGGATGGCTTTTGAAAACGACATCAAAGGAGTATTTACCCATGAAAAAGTTTCTCACTATGCTGCTGGCCCTGGTGATGGTCCTGTCCCTGGCGGCCTGCTCCTCCCAGAAGGGCGGCGACGTCAACGGCGGCTCCCCCGTCAGCGCCGTGGACCTGCTGACCGCCGTGTGGAACGCCTATCCCGAAAGCGAGAAGTTCCCCGTGGTGGGCGGCAGCCTGGATAAGCCCGTGGACGATGCCCCCGGCACTTTCCCGGTGGACGATGCCGACAATCTGGACTATATGCTGCACTTTCCCGCCGACAAGGCCGATCTTATTGACGACGCCGCGTCGCTGACCCACATGATGAACGCCAACAGCTTTACCTGCGGCGTGTTCCATGTGAAAAACAGCGCCGACGTCTCTGTCGTGACCGACGCTCTGCGCCAGAATGTCCAGAACACCCAGTGGATGTGCGGCTTCCCTGACAAGCTGGTGGTCCTCACCTATGGCGAGTATGTGGTGGCCCTGTTCGGCGCCGACGACCTGGTGGACGACTTTGTCAACACCATGACCGCCACCTACACCGGCGTCCAGACCGCCTGCAACGAGCCCATCCAGTAACCCACCGCGGTCATGCTGTTTTCCAGTCTGCCGTTTCTCTTCTATTTTCTTCCCTGCGCCCTGGGGCTTTATTTTCTGGCCCCAAGGCGGCTGAAAAATGCCGCTCTGCTGCTGTGCAGCCTGGTGTTCTACGCCTGGGGCGAGCCCCGGTTTGTGCTGTTCATGGCCGCCGCCATTTTACAGGGCTATGCCGCCGCCCGGCTCATGGAGCGGTATCCCACCCGCAGGCGGCTGCTGCTGACCCTGTCCGCCGTGCTGAGCCTGGGGATGCTGGCCTACTGCAAGTATGCCGACTTCCTGATCTCCGGCTTCAACGCCGTCACCGGGCTGTCGGTGCCTCTGCTGCGGATGGCCCTGCCCATCGGCATCAGCTTCTATACCTTCCAGATCCTCAGCTATGTCATCGACGTGTACCGGGGCGACGCCCCGGCCCAGCGGAGCCTCATCGACCTGGCGGCGTATATCGCCATGTTCCCCCAGCTGGTGGCCGGGCCCATCGTCCGCTATACCGATGTGGCTCCCCAGCTGCAAAGCCGCACCCACACGGTGCAGGATGCAGCCCTGGGTGCCCGGCGGTTCGTGCTGGGCCTGGGCAAAAAGGTGCTGCTGGCCAACGTCCTGTATGAGCTGGTGACGGTGTATCAGCAGAGCGGACAGAAAACCGTGCTGCTGACGTGGATGTACGCCGCAGCGTATATGATGCACGTTTACTTCGACTTCTCCGGCTACAGCGACATGGCCATCGGCCTGGGCCGGATCATGGGCTTCCGCTTCGCCGAGAACTTCAACTATCCCTTTATCTCCGGGAGTCTCACGGAGTTCTGGCGGCGGTGGCACATCAGTCTGGGGTCCTGGTTCCGGGACTATGTGTATATCCCCCTGGGCGGCAGCCGGGTGCGGCTGGGACGCTGGGTGCTGAACCTGCTGGTGGTATGGGGCCTGACGGGTCTGTGGCACGGGGCCGCCTGGACCTTCGTGCTGTGGGGCCTGTATTTCGCCGTATTTCTGCTGCTGGAAAAGCTGTTTCTGGGCCGGCTGCTCCGGCGGCTGCCGGTGCTGCGGCACGTTTATGTGCTGACGGCGGCGTTGTTCAGCTTTGTGCTGTTCGACGCATCCTCCCTGTCCGCCGCCATAGGCGTCGCCGGGGCCATGCTGGGCCTGGGGCACCTGCCCATGTGGGACGGCGGCACCCTGTACTACCTGCACAGCTACGCCCCGGTGCTGCTGGCAGCTGCCGTGGGGTCCACGCCGCTGCCTGCCGTCCTGTGCCGCCGCATGGCCGCCGGACGGGCAGGCCGTGTGCTGGACGCTCTGGAGCCCATAGCGCTGCTGGCCCTGCTGGCCGTGTGCACGGCGTTCCTGGTCAGCGGCTCTGCCAACCCCTTCCTGTATTTCCGGTTCTGAGGAGGTGCACATGAAGACCAAGCAAATCATCACCGTGTGCCTGCTGGCGGCGTTTCTGGCGGGCTTTGGCCTGTGGTCCGTTCTACGGACGCCGGATGCCGTGTCCCAGGCGGAGCGCCGCCCTCTGGCCCAGCGGCCGGCGTTCACCGCGGCGGGCTTTCTGTCCGGCAAGTTCTCCGACGCTCTGGACGATTTCGCCGCCGACCAGTTCCCTCTGCGGGAGCAGCTGCGGACCCTGCGCTCTCTGGTGTCCTATGACGTGATGGGGCAGCGGGACGTAAACGGCGTGTACCTGTCTCAGGGCTACGCCGCCAAGCTGGATTTCCCCCTGAATACCACCTCCGTGGAACGGGCGGCGGACCGGTTCCGGTATGTGTACGACACATATCTCTCCGGCACCGACACCAAGGTCTATCTGTCGGTGATCCCGGACAAGGGATATTTCATGGCCCCGTCCTCGGGACGGCCCTCCATGGACTATGACGCCCTGGTGTCACAGCTGCGGGAGAGCACGCCGTATATGACGTATATCGACCTGTTTGACCTGCTGACCATCGACGACTACTACCGCACCGACGCCCATTGGCGGCAGGAGCGGCTGGAGCCGGTGGCCCGGCGTATCGCCGCCGCCATGGGGACGGACGCCGGCGCCTCCTATCGGGAGGTAACGCTGGAGCGCCCCTTCTACGGGGTGTACTCCGGCTATGCGGCCCTGCCTCTGGCAGGCGAGCGCCTGAGTTATCTCACCAACGACACCATCGACGCCTGCCGGGTCACCAATTACGAGACCGGCGGGGAAGGCCCGGTGTATGACCTGGAGAAGGCCCGGGGCAGCGACCCGTATGAGCTGTTTCTGTCCGGGTCCGTGTCCCTGCTGACGGTGGAGAGTCCCAACGCCCGGACGGACCGGGAGCTGGTGATCTTCCGGGATTCCTTCGCCTCCAGCCTGGCCCCGCTGCTGCTGGAGGGCTACAGCAGGGTCACGCTGGTGGATATCCGCTATCTGTCCCCGGCCCAGCTGGGCCGTTATCTGACCTTCACCGATCAGGACGTGCTGTTTCTGTACAGCACCGGCGTGCTGAACAACAGCAGCACCCTGAAATAATCTTGCATGGGAGGTATTTTCTATGTCCCTTGAAACCAATCCCGCCCTGCGCCGCAGCGTGATCTATGAACTGTACGTCCGCAGCCACACGCCCCAGGGCACCTTCCGGGCCGTGGAGCCGGATCTGTCCCGGATCCGGGCCCTGGGCACGGACATCCTGTGGCTGATGCCCATCCACCCCATCGGGGAAGCCAACCGCAAGGGCAGCATGGGCTGCCCCTATGCCAACCGGGACTATCGCACGGTGAACCCGGAGTATGGCACCCTGGAGGACTTCCTCCACCTGGTGGACGCCATCCACGAAAACGGCATGAAGTGCATCATCGACGTGGTGTATAACCACACCTCCCCGGATGCCACCCTGGTGGCCCTGCACCCGGAGTATTACTATCGCAAGCCCGACGGCAGCCGGGGCAACAAGGTGGGGGACTGGACCGATGTGGTGGACCTGGACTACGCCGTTCCCGGCCTGTGGGATTATCAGATCGAGTCCCTGTGCTATTGGGCCCAGTATGTGGACGGCTTCCGCTGCGACGTGGCCAGCACTGTGCCGGTGGCGTTCTGGCGCAAGGCCCGGCAGGCGGTGGAACGGGTGCGCCCCGGGGCCATCTGGCTGGGGGAGAGCGTCCACCTGGACCACATCCTGGCCTTCCGCCGCCAGGGCTTTTACGCCGCCACGGACAACGAGCTGTTTGACGTGTTCGACATTCTGTACCCCTACGATATCTGGCCCCTGTATGAGGGAGCCACTGGCGGGACCATGCCCCTGAGCCGGTATTTTGCCGCCCTGAGCTATCAGGAGCTGAGCTTCCCCACCTGGTACAACAAGCTCAGCTGCCCGGAAAATCACGACCAGCGCCGGGCGGCGGACCGCTTCCCCAACCGAGACAGCCTGCTGGCCTGGACGGCCCTGAGCTATTTCCAGAAGGGGACCACCCTGCTCTATGCCGGGCAGGAGGTTTCCGCCGTCCATACGCCCTCCCTGTTTGAGCGGGAGCCCATCGACTGGACCGGGGAGGACCTGTCCCCCCTGCTGCGGAAGCTGTACGACATCAAAAAGCGCCTGCCCACGGACGCCGCCTTCCATGTGGAGGCGGACGACGCGCAGGGCCTGGCCGTGGCCGACTACCGGGACGGCCAACACCTGGCGGTGGGCGTGTTCCCCCTGGCGGGCCGCCCGGGGACGGCCGCCGTCCCCCTGGCCGACGGCAATTATGAAAACGCCCTGACCGGCGAGTCCGTCACCGTCCGGGAGGGCCGCCTGACCGCTGCCGGGCCGGTGATCATCCTGTAAGCGAAAAAATAAGCGCAAAAAAGCAGCCGCGAGGCTGCTTTTTTGCGCTTATTTTTCACATATCCAGGAGCTTCAGCTCCTCCTCGTCCACCTTCCGCAGGTCCCGGCGGCTGAGAATGTCGTACATACACGGCACCACCAGCAGGGTCATCAGCGTGGCATACAGCAGGCCGCCGATGCACACCAGGGCCACCGGCTGCATCAGCGCCGTGCCCACGTTGTTGCCGAAGGCCATGACGATCAGGCCCAGAATGGTGGTCAGGGACGTCATAAGGATGGGCCGCAGACGGGTGACGCCGGCCTCGATGATGGCCTCCCGGCGGCCCATGCCCTCCAGCCGCAGCTGGTTGATGTAATCCACCAGGACGATGCCGTTGTTGACGATGACGCCCACCAGCATCACGAAGCCGATCAGGGAGATGACGCTGACCTCCACCCCCGCCAGCAGCAGGGCCAGGAAGCCGCCGGTGAAGGCCAGGGGGATGGTGAACATGACGATCAGCGGCGAGCGCAGGGACTGGAACTGGGCCACCATCACCAGATACACCAGCACGATGCCCAGCAGCAGCATCAGCAGCAGCTGCCGGATGGCGTCCATGATGGCCTCGTTCTCCCCCTGGAAGGCGGCGGTGACGCCCTGGGGCAGCTCCGCCTGGCCGATGATTTTTTCGGCGGCGGAGGTGACCTTGGTGACGTTATAGCCGTCGGCCACGTCGGCGGACACGGTGATATACCGCCGCTGCTGGTCCCGGTTGATGGTGTTCAGGCTGACGGTCTCCTCCAGCTGGGCGATGTCCCCCAGGCGGACGGACTCGCCGCTCTGGGTGCTGCCGGAGGCGCTTGCGCTCATGCCGCTCATACTGGACATGCCGCTCATACTAGACATGCCGCTCATACTAGACATGCCGCTCATGCTTCCCATGGAGCTGTTTGCAGAAGCGCTGCTCATCATGCTGCTCATGGCGGAGGCGGAGGAGGGGTCAATTTCCAGATCCAGGAGCTTCTCCCGGGTCATGCGGCTCTCCTCCGGGGACTGGATGGACACGCTGACGTCCAGCCCGTCCAGGGTCAGGGACAGGGAACTGTCGGTGTCCGTCAGGGCGGAGGCCACGGCCATGTACACCTGGGCCACGGTGAGGCCCTTCTCCATGGCGGCGTTGCGGTCCACGGACAGGTGCAGGGCGGCGGCCGCCTGCTCCAGGCCGTCGGACACGTTCTCCGTGCCGGGGACGGTGGCCAGCTTTGCCGCCAGGTCACGGGCGGCGGACTGCATCTGCTCCATGTCGTCGCCGTAGACGTTCAGTGTGATGCCGCTGCCGGTGAGGTAGGACATATAGGTGTCCATGGCACCGGAGGCGGTGACGGTGCAGTCCATACCGGCGCAGGCGGCCTCCATCTGCTTGCCGGCCTCCGCGCCGGAGGCCCCCTCCGGCAGGGTGATGTAGGCGGTGACGTCGTATTCCCCGCCGCCGGCGGTCATCATACTGGTCATGTCCATGCTCCCGGCGCCGGAGGCGGAGGACATCATCGCGCCCACGGTTTCCACGTTGTCCACGGCGGCGATGCGCTGCAGGGCCTCGTCCGCCAGGGCCACCGCCTGCTCCCGGGTGCAGCCCTCGGGCATGGAGATGGTCAGGTTCACGGTGTTCATGTCGATATTGGGCATAAAGGCAAAGCCCCGGACCAGGGCGGCTCCGGCGGAGCCCACCAGCAGCAGCAGGGACACCCCCAGCACCACCAGCTTGTGGTGGATGGACCAGGACACCGCCTTGCGATAGGCGGGGTAGACCTTATCCAGCAGTCCCGGCTTCTGGGGCTTCTCCTTGCGGAGCATACCGGCGGCCATGGCGGGCACCAGGGTCAGGGCCACAATGAGGCTGGCCAGCAGGGAATAGGTCATGGTCAGGGCCAGGTCCGTGAACAGCTGCTTGGTGATGCCCTCCACGAATACGATGGGCAGGAACACGCACACGGTGGTCAGGGTGGAGGCCACGATGGCGCCCAGCACCTGCCGGGCCCCGGATACCGCCGCCTGGATGACGGTGGCCCCCTTGGAGCGCAGTCGATAGATATTCTCAATGACCACCACGGAGTTATCCACCAGCATGCCCACCGCCACGGCCAGGCCCGACAGGGAGATCATGTTGATGGTGACGCCGGAGAAGTACATCAGCACCACGGCGAAGATCACGCTGATGGGGATGGAGCACAGGGTGATCACCGTGGGCCGCAGGTCCCGCAGGAACAGGTACAGGATCAGCACCGCGAACAGTGCGCCCCAGCCCAGAGACGACAGAATGGAGTTGATGATAAGGTATATGTAGTCCCCCTGGTCCATCAGGGGTACGAAGGAAAGCCCCTCGTACTCCGCCTCCAGCTCCCGGAAGCGGCTGTTGATGTTGTTGGACACCTCCGCCGTGGCGTAGGTGGACTGCTTGTTGAGGGAGACGATGACGCCGTCCTTGCCGTTGAGCTTGTCGTAGATCTCCGAGGAGTTGTCGGTGATGGCCACGTCGGCCACGTCCTTCATGCGGATGGGGTCGATGCCGTCCATCCCCAGGTCAAAGAGTACCAGGTCCTCCAGGTCCTGCCGGGTGTCGATGGAATCGCCCACGGAAACCATGTAGTTCACGCCGTCCTCCTTCAGATATCCGGCGGGCATGGAGAAGTTCTGGGCCGTCAGCAGGGCGGTGATGGTGGGTAGGCTCAGGCTGGAGGACAGGTCCGCCTGGCTCAGGGCGGCGGAACGGGATTCCTCCAGGGTCTGGAGTCCCTGGTCGATCTGGCTCAGGGCGCTGTCCAGTTGGATGTTGGCGGAGATGATCTGGTTCACGGCGTCGGTCATGGTCAGGACCCCGGCGGATACCTGGTCCGCCAGCTTGGCCACACCCTCGTCGGTCTCCAGGTCGCGCAGCTGCTTTTCCAGCTCCTCCAGCTGCTTCTGCCACTCCTTGGCCCGCTGGACGGCCTCGTCCCACTTGACACCCAGGGCCGCCATGCGCAGATCCAGCGCCGCCAGCTCCGCCTGGATGCGGACGTATTCGGGGTCACTTTCGATTTCGGCGATGGCCGCCTGCTTTTCCTCCTCCGTCATGGAGGGGTTCTGGCGGATGGCCTCGATCTTCGCCTGATACGGGGCGTTTTCCGCCTCCAGCCGGGCCTTCTCCCGCTGAATGTCCGCCAGCTCCCGGAGGTTGTCCTGGAGCTGGTCCCGGCTGTCCCGCAGGGTTTTCAGACTGTCCTGAATGGTGGTAAGGGCCTGGGTCACGGCGTCCCGGACGGCGGATTCCTCGGCGCTGCGGATAGCAGCCTTGGCGCTGTTGACCTGGCCCCGGGCGGAGGCCAGCTGCCCTGCCGCATCGTTCAGCTGCTTCGCAATGGCATCGGACAGCCGCTGGGACAGAGCATCCAGCTTCTTTTGGCTGAGGATCACATGGAGCTGACGCTCCACCGTGCCGCTGACGGTGACGCTGGCCACGCCGGTGATGCCTTCCAGCTTGGGGGACAGGGTGTCGTTGACGAAGTCCGACAGCTGGGTGATGTCCTTGCCGTCATAGGACAGGGCCACCACCTGCACCGGCAGCATGGAGGGGTTCATTTTCAGCACATAGGGGTCGCCCACGGTGTCGCCCCAGGAGCCCTTCAGCTGGTTGATCTTCTGCTGGATATCCACGCTGACGGTGTCCATGTTCACCCCGTCCTCAAACTCCAGCACCACCATGGACACGCTGTCCATGGAGCTGGAGGTGACGTTCTTGATGCGGTCCAGGGTGGCCATGGACTGCTCCAGGGGCTTGGTGATGTCGGCCTCCACAGTTTCGGGGCTGGCCCCGGGGTCGGTGGTCACCAGGATCACATAGGGGAAGTCCATGTTGGGCATCAGGTCGGGGGTCATCTTCAGATAGGCCACCACACCCAGCACCACAATGGCCAGCACCGCCACGAACACCGTCAGCGGCTTCTTTACGCTGAATTTGGGCATAATCGTATCGCTCCTTGCGCATTATAAGTCAGTTGTTACACGACTGTAAAAAACATTTTAAAGAATTTTAACATTCTAAAGCGCCGCGCGCAAGAGGGGCGGGCAATTATTAACGAAACTGTTACAAAATCCCGTCTTTTCCTTAGCCTAACGAAAAAAATTAAAAGTCTCGCAGAGTTTTCCGCCCGCAGGCGGCAAATAAATTGCAATTATTATTTGGCCGGGGCGTGTACCTGAACAAGAATTCTTCTCAGGCTTTCGCACGCACGGCGTGCGAAAGCGCGATGTGACGTCTCATAAAAAACGGAAGCACCTTCGGCACTATAAAAAGCCTTTCAAGCTTTTTAACAGGTTTTGGTATAAGACAGGTAATTTCTGCAAAAAACATCTATTTTTCCGGAAAACCTGGAGGAATTCGTGCGGATCTATCATTTTCTTGCTTTCTCTGACCAAATATGCTATCATTATAAATAACGCTGTCATGTGTTGGAATAGGCCTTGGCAGTATGGCTGCAATAGACCGAATGCTCTGCCAAGCGGCGGAGCATTTTTCATATATCGGTATGGAGGAGATATTTTATGGCTGTCAGTTATAAAAAACTCCGGAAGCTGCTCATCGATAAGAATATGAAGAAAAAGGACCTGTGTGAAAAGGCGGGCATTAGCCCGGCGTCTGTGACTAAAATGGGGCGGAATGGCCATGTCACAACGGAGATACTTCTGAAGATCTGTACGGCGCTGGATTGTAGGGTTGAGGAAAAGAACGGTTAGTAGACGAACTTTATAAAAGTTCCAATATTGCACATGTAAGGGCGGCAAAATTGCTAAAGGAGAAGTATTTGTAGTCCTACGGCTAATTGAAGATGTTGAAGGGGAAGTTATATGCCAAACTATTTAGAATATCAAAAGTCTATTTCAAAAGAATTACTATCCATCAAAGGCTGACTACGGAACTTTATTGATGACCACCATTGGCCAGAAGACGGAAGATATAAAGAAATAATTTTGACTGATATACTTCGAAAGCACCTGCCTAAGAGCGTATCTGTAGGTACGGGATTCGTAATGGGAGAACAAGGGCTTTCAACTCAGGTCGATATTATTATATATCGGAATGATTTCCCCGTAATGTTTCGACAATCTGATTTTGTCATTGTTGTTCCAGAAGCAGTCCTCGGAATAATAGAGGTAAAATCTCGCATTACAGAGGCAACACAGTTGACTCAAGTTATAGATAAACTTTCGGTTGCCTCAGAAATCGTTTGTAAACCTATTTTTTCGGGCATCTTTTCGTTCGAGGGGTATGATGGGATATTAAACCGAAATGTAAATCAACAGGTGCGCTCTACGCTAATTAGAAGTAATGGAAAAGTAAACCATCTATGTATAGGTGAGAATTGCTTTATAAAATACTGGCCCGAGTATACTCCTAAACAAGAGAATGTAAGACCACATTATAGCTTTTATGAAATAAATGATTTGTCATTTGGATACTTCATATCAAACTTGGTTGAAGACGTGTATATAGCAACAGTGGGGGCGAATTTGCCGGGGACTTTGACATCTATGTTCTATCCAATTGAAAACACCAAAGAGGCCCACAAATTAACTGAAGTTTCAATGGAAATGTAGATTATCTGTTGCCCGTTGATTGGGAGGTATAGTTAACCTGCGAGAGCGCTTGAATGGCATTCAAGAGGTCAGCGGTTCGATCCCGCTTATCTCCACCAACAACAGACCGTAAGGCCAACGCCTTACGGTCTTGTTCTATCTACGGTTCAGATACACCTCCCCGCTCCCCACAACAATTAAATCAAGTACACAATTGGCGCCCATTTTCAATACGAAGATGGGCGCTTTTTTATTTTATCAACGAAGGAGGAAAACAGATATGAACGACCACAGTAAAGATTCGCAAACTCGTTACCTCAAAGAAACGGCAATCGCCCTTGCCCGAGAAGGATTTCAGACGGACAGGACTCACACTGATGGGCTACGTGTCCAGCTTGACGGGGTGCCGCTTTGTGAGGTGACCGATAACGGCGGCATCACCTACCGAAATGAGGATATCAACGAGCCGGAACGGATCAATGCCAAAGACAAGGTGCTGGCGGATTTCAACGGCACTGTGCTGGCTGGAGTTCAGAGCAAACACGGAGTTCACTTCGTCACATGGGATTGGGCCTATGGGCACACAGGCGTATCGTCATCAACAGTCTGCGGATCGAAAATATTCTTTATTATGCTTGTGGCCTTTCGACCCCGCCAAAAACAGTGAGCCAGAAGAGGCTATTCCAAGAAATTGATGCTGCACAATCAGTAGAAATCTCGAGCATTTTTTTCGCTGAGTTTTTGACAAAGTACCGATGCCATGCGGGAACCATTCGGCGCGTATGCTCTTTCATGCGTCAACATCATATCTGTATATCCAACAATGAGCATATGGATGTTGCCGATGTGGTGGATAGCGCCTCCGACGGCATCCAGCAGAGCCGTACAGCCCCGGGTGAAGTACTCTTTCTCGGTCATGCGAGGCACTCTGCCCAGCGGCAGGCGGTCATGGATGACCACGCTCTCGTTGTCAAAAAGCACCATAGATACCCAAAGCGGCAGAAATGATGTGAAAAACATATGCCATTTAAACCGTCGCCCCATATAATCGCCTCTATATTTTTTCAATGCATAACGCGATTGCAGAGAAAAAACGGAGTTATCGGACTGACGTTTCTATGGAAGACTATGCGGCTGTTATTGTTTCGGCGGACTATGTTGATCCAGAAAAACGGATTATGGCTTCAGTAGATGTGGATGCACTCTGGAGAGTCTGGCCACAGTTGGATGAGAGAGCACAGAATCTGTTGGAAGACAAATATATTCTAGGCATGGGTGACTCAGAAATAGGGAAGGCATTTGGGGTCAGCGCTGCCAGCGTTCGTATGATGCTGACACGAGCCAGAAGTAAAGCCCGCAAGGCCATGGAAGCGGGATTCGGCGGCAAATAAGACGGCGGCTAAGGTGCTTTTTGCGCTATTATGTCCCAGCTTCATCTCGTTGCTTGGATATAATAGCCAAAAGCATCTGCCGTCTTTTGTCATATATTACGATTCTTTCGAAAAAAGCGAAAAAACCTGTTGCAAAGTAGCTGCAGCGGAGTTGTACATAGTAGAGACGTAGGCATATGTATTATGTTAGGGGGCTTTATCGCCGCCAACTTCTGCGCATTTCCCGCGGTGTTTATATCCATTGCAGCCGGAGTAGCGGTTGACGGTTTTTTCTATGTGTTAAAGGACCGCTTCCTAAAGGCATACAGAAAGAAGGGTAAAACGTGATCGGTAATATTTCTACTATAGGCTTTATTGTAATGATGATTGCCTCTGTTGGTTGCATGATAACAGGGCTTTGGATGCTGTTTTCCCGGAAGTATAAGCATGATCCGCGGAATCCCATAGGTGCCAATATTGCTATGCTCCTGATGCCGCTTGGATTGGGATTGCTGGCCTTTAATGAAATCGGCTTTTTCCCGGCGCGATATTACCGCATTTTGATTGTTATTGGAATTGGATTAGGTGGAGGCGGCGCTGAGCTCCTCACGCTTTCTATCGTCCATGTTTGTCGTAAAGGCGGAAAGAAAAAGGACGCAAGAACGGGCATAGTAGGGGCATGCCTTGTTGGAATCTTTTTCCTGGTGATCTTGACGTGCATGATTTTCATGCCTTGGGACAGCAATTAAGAACCAGGAACCCGACCAGAGTGAATAATCGCCCCGGCTGACGGACGTGGCCGTCAAAAGACGGTCACGTCCGGACAGCAAGCAAGACCTACACCTACGGCAACGCTGATTGGCCGGACCTGCTGACGGCGTTCAATGGGAAGTCCATCACCTACGACGCCATAGGCAATCCCCTGTCCGACGGCACATGGACGTATACCTGCAATGGACAAGAATATGTTATATGGGCGTGGAAGGGCGACTACATTAATTTAGGTGCCGGGGCCGAGTTAGGAATTTATACTGGTGGTGAACCGCATTGGCATGTGGACAAGAGCCTTGCAATGTCTATGTACGTAGAAGTGAAATATAACGGTTCAACTATTATTTCGTTCAGCGATTATACCTGGTGGATTACCGGGTTTAACCCCAATTACCAGAATATGAATGCGAGCAGTTTAACGGCTATATTCACTATACGGCTTAACGATCCTGGTATGTATAATGCTTTCCGGGCTTTGAGACCTGCTGGATGGACATTTGCCTTGATGCAAGGATTTGGTATAGCCAGGTTTTACTTTTGATGTTATGAGGTAATTGCTATGAGGAAAGTATGTTTGTTAATGCTGATTATTATGACCCTATTATTAACGTCTTGCTCATCAGGTGACTCAAATATGGTAAGAGATTTATTTATAAAAAATGAGAGAGAGACTGCAAATGAGCGTTTTGAAGCACTAATAGGAGCCATTCAAAATCAAGACAGTGTCGCTCTGAAAGCATTCTTTTCTGAAAAATCACTGAAGGAATCGCAAAATATAGAAGAAACTATCACCGCATTGTTTGACTACTTCCGAGGTGATATGCTTTCATATAATGACTGGGGCGGCCCTGGATCTATAGGTGGGATGAACGAAGATGGTACGGGACGTTATTGGAAATGCCTGTATGCGACTTACGATGTTGAAACGACCCAGGATAAGTACCGCTTTGCCATGGAATATATGCTGCTGGATACCGCAGATGCAGATAATGTGGGTATACGGTCTCTGTACATTATCAGATTAGCCGATGATACAGACCCGCAATTTGCATATCGGGGCGACGAAAAGTATACACCGGGTATTAACATCAACAAGAAAAGTAGAATACCGCATTGAAATGTATTTCTGCAGAACAGCGTGAAACGCCCAGGATGTTGTCCGGAATCTTTCTTCCTACCTTCTGACTCGTTACCACGGCTGACGGTCACGTCCGGACAGCAAGCAGCACCTATGCCTACGACAAGGACAACCGGCTGACCAAGGCGACGGAGGGTGCCATCTCCGCTAACTACGCCTACGACAGCTTCAGCCGCATGACGGGCCTGACCGCCAAAAACGGCAGCACCTCCGTCACCTACGTGGACCCCAGTTCGTCAGCCACCTCCACCCAGGTGAAAACCTGGAACAACGGCAAGGCTGCGTACATGTACACCTATGACGACAAGGGAAATATTGCATCCTTTACCGGCGGCGGACAGGAATTTGATTACCAATATGAAAGGATGACTGTATGAAAAACCCAGAAGCAAATACTTTACGTATTGAGCCCCGCAAGGTTCATGCCGCCGCGGTAGGAATGGCGATGGTGCTCATATACTTTGATTATCATTACTTTGTTGAGACTTTTTACTGGGTTTTTCAGCCGCCTTTTCGCATAGCAATTGACACGGTCACGATTGTTGCTATAGGCTTAATACTCAATGTCGTAGGCCTTAGTGAGATACTTGCTACCAGCCGAACATATATTGTATCTACCAAAGGAGTTACGGTCATTTTTTTGGGTATCATCCGCCGTCTATATCCATGGCAGCGGTTCCAGAGTATTAACGTGTACCCTATGGACATAGGTGATCCTCCATGGGGAGGCCAGCCGTTTTTAATGGTTTGTAGCACCGTGCCGATCCGGACAATGGAGGGGGGAAAAATTGATCTGGAGCGCGCACTCCTTCGATGGCCTCATATTCTGGTGTTTCCACTACTGCCGGGCGAGGAACGCATGCAATTTGAAAGCCTGCGGCGCGGGGAAATACCTCCCGACCTGGAGGATCAGGAACCCGACGAGGAGGAATAAGTGTCCCGGCTGACGGACGTGGCCGTCAAAAGACGGCCACGTCCGGACAGCAAGCAGCACCTATACCTACGGCGACGCCAATTGGCCGGACCTGCTGACGGCGTTCAACGGGAAATCCATCACCTACGACGCCATAGGCAATCCCCTGAACGACGGAACATGGACGTATACTTGGCAGCATGGCCGTCAGCTGGCGTCCATGAGCAAGAGCGGCAGCAGCATCACCTACGGCTACAATGCCGATGGCAAGCGCATTTCCAAGACGGTCAACGGTACGACGTACAATTATGCCTACCTGGGCGACGCCCTGACGGACCTGTCCTGGGGCAGCAATCGGATGCACTTCACCTATGACAGCCTGGGCCCGGCGTCCGTGACGTATAACGGCGTCAAGTATTTCTACCTGAAGAATGCCCAGGGCGATGTTACCGGTCTTGTGAATGCCAGCGGCACCCAGGTGGTGTCCTACACCTACGACCCCTGGGGTGCGCCCCTGTCCACCGACGGCACTATAGACTTGGAGGAGATTATGTTTTTAAACCACTTCTTGAATCTTTGGGGAAATCCTCTGTAGGTACAACAGCTGTAACCATCAAAAACATAGTCAGATCAAGTCTCAAGTAAAAAGGGTGACGTTCAATGACCAAAGTTGTAGTTTTGTATATCGTTCTTTTGGCTCTTTTAGATACGATTGCCATTAGCTCCCTGCGTAGATTTTTATATGATTTTTTAATTGGCGCAAGAAATCGGAAAAACGCAAGGAATATATACAGGCAACGATCCTTAAAAGATCGTGTTTTCTTGGGCTTTATTAAATCCTTCCTAAAAAGCCACAGATCGGCGTTTGATGTGTATCATTGGATCTATTTGATGGAGTTGGTGTCACTTGTTCCACAATATGCAATCTTGCTTGCAGTTTATATGCTGAATGTCGTGCAAAACAACATCCTCATTTTTTCCGTGATTGCAGTAAAAGGCCTGCTCTGTCTGATTATCCGTTTTCAGGTTGATTCTCTGATGAGATCAAGATACAGGAATGGAAAATAACGATATGCACAGCATCCCTTAAAGGTTTCAGAATTACTCTCGACAAGCGCCGCAGTATCGCAATGGCGATTGAAGTACACCTTTTCAGCCGCTAATCCCTGAAACGTGTCCCCGGAGGGGCTTCATCCCCTCCGGGGGCAGCTGCGGCAACGCTGATTGGCCGGACCTGCTGACAGCATATAACGGGAAGTCCATCACCTACGACGCCATAGGCAATCCCCTGTCCGACGGCACATGGACCTACGGCTGGCAACATGGCCGCCAGCTGGCGTCCATGATCAAGAGCGGCAGCAGCATCACCTACGGCTACAATGCCGATGGCAAGCGCATTTCCAAGACAGTCAACGGCACGACGTACAACTTCTCTTACTTGGGCGATCAGCTGACGGACCTGTCCCGGGGCAGCAACAAGCTGCACTTTACCTACGACAGCCTGGGTCCCGCGTCTGTGACGTATAACGGCGTCAAGTATTTCTATCTGAAGAATGCCCAGGGCGATGTTACCGGTCTTGTGAACGCCAGCGGCACCCAGGTGGTGTCCTACACCTATGACCCCTGGGGTGCGCCCATGTCCACCGACGGCACCATGGCCTCCACCCTCGGCGCTGCGAATCCCCTGCGCTATCGCGGGTATGTCTACGATACCGAAACAGGGCTGTACTACCTCAGCAGCCGGTATTATAACCCCACCTGGGGAAGGTTTATCAATGCGGATACCGCGGATGTCCTTGGGGCTTCCCCCGACAAAGCCAACTGGGATAAGAATCTCTTTGCCTACTGCGACAATAACCCGGTCAGCAGAAAAGATGATGGCGGGGACTTGTGGGAAGAAATCACCACTTTGGGAGATTCTATTTTTCGTAGCGCACTCATTTTTGGCGGTCTTGCAATCGGTGCTGCAGTGTTATCAGCTTTTGTAGTTGGGACCGGTGGTGCTGGTGCGATTGCTATTGCTGCAACGATGGGCACCATTGCTGAAATGTCCATGTACACAGCTGCCTTTGGTGCACTTATTGGCACAATGACCGTAGCAATTGGCGAAATTGGTGCAAGAATGGAGGTCAGTTCAAACAAGGATAACTCTCGAACAGCTGACCCGCCGGCCAAGCGGAAAAGGTACCCCAGCAGAAAAGACGCTCGTGAAGCTGCGAAGCGCGACGGAAAGGGTGAGGAACCTATACATCATCCCCATGGTTCACATGGCCCACATTACCATCCCAATATAAAAGGAAAGTATAAACGGACGCCGAAGGGAATATCAAAACACGACCATTATTACTATCCCAAAACTCGATAAATAAAAATAATGGAGGCTAACATGGACCCTACTGCTGAAAAAAAGATTGTAGAGAAATATTTCCTAAAGTCGCGACAGGATCGCGCTCTGTATGCCTTACGTTCCGCTAAAAGACACGCATACATCTGGAATCTGAACGAGTCGTTTTTCAGGGATGCCAATCGCGAAGGAGTGTTTTCCAATGGCGATAAAAGCGATGTTTGCTTAGAACTGGCGAAAAAGGGGTGTGATGGTTTATGCTATGTTCTTTCAATAGAGGAGGATATTGACGGGACCTATATGCCTGCCGAAGCTGCAATTCAGTCGTCTGTTGGAAATGGGCCTGCACTACTTGTTTTTAATGACGGGGAGTTGGCATATTTTGAAGGTGAGTATGAAATAGGGTCAAAAACAAAAAGATTTCTTATCCGGAGTTCTTATTCGAAATAGAATGTAACCGGAATACCGCACCACCAAGGTCCAGCAGAGCACTGCCGCGGTGGACTATACCTACAGCAAGGATCTGCTGTCCGCCATTTCCACCGCCTCCGGAACGGACTACAGCTTCACCTACGGGGTGTTCGACCTGACCACGGCGGTGAAGGCCGGAAGCCGCACCCTGATCTCCCACAGCTATACCAACGATCAGAACCGGCGGCTGAGCCGGTCCGTCTACGGCAACGGCGATGCCGTGTCCTACAGCTACGACAGCTTTGGCCGCACCACCGCAGTGACCTACGGCGACACCGGCAGCACCGTGTCCTACGCCTACGACGCCAACAGCAACCTGGGCCAGCTGACCGACGGCATTTCTGGCCGGGTCAACCGCTACAGCTACGATTTTCTGGACCGGCTCATGCGGTATGAGGAGTCCGGCGACGGCTACAGCAACATTGTCCAGTGGGGCTACGACGACGAGAACAACCTGTCCTCCCAGGCCCAGACCCTCAACGGCACCACCTACACCAGCACCTATGCCTATGACAAGGACAACCGGCTGACCAAGGCGACGGAGGGCGCCATCTCCGCCAACTACACCTATGACAGCTTCAGCCGCATGACGGGCCTGACCGCCAAAAACGGCAGCACCTCTGTGGTCAACACCGCCGTCACCTATGTGGACCCCAGCTCGTCGGCCACCTCTACCCAGGTGAAAACCTGGAACAACGGCAAGGCTGCGTACACGTACACCTATGACAACAAGGGGAATATTACCTCCATAAGCGATGGAAGCAAGACGGTCACCTATGCCTATGATGCATTTGGCAGACTTGTGGATGTATACGACCCCGTGGCCAAGCAGCACTGCGTTTATACCTATGACGATGGAGGCAATCTTCTTCAGCAAGTAATCTACAAGCCCAAGCAGAGTTCGGGTGGCGGTGGCGGCGATATTGTCATACCGGTCGATCCGCCGGTTGAACCTCCAATAGAAGTCATAGTTGCGGCAGCCCCGGATGATTATGGTTATTACCTGTCCGCAACGGTGAACTATACTTACGGCGACGCCAATTGGCCGGACCTGCTGACGGCGTTCAATGGGAAGTCCATCACCTACGACGCCATAGGCAATCCCCTGTCCGACGGCACATGGACCTACGGCTGGCAACATGGCCGCCAGCTGGCGTCCATGATCAAGAGCGGCAGCAGCATCACCTACGGCTACAATGCCGATGGCAAGCGCATTTCCAAGACAGTCAACGGCACGACGTACAACTTCTCTTACCTGGGCGATCAGCTGACGGAGATGACCTGGGGCAGCAACAAGTTGCATTTTATCCGTCCATGTGCGTCTTCGCGCCCAGCAGCGCGGCGTAGGCCGCATTGTGTGCAGACAGCAAAACGCAGCCCCGTTTCAGACGGGGCTGCGTTTTGGCCTGTATGGGTTTATATTTGCTTTCGTAAGTCACGGCGGCTGAAAACCTCGTCCTCCGTGTAGCGCACGCTGTCTGCTGCTGCGGCCTTATCCGCTTCATCGAGCTTCATCTCAATCTCATCCGTCAGCGCGGCCTCAATCTTCTGCTTAGCGTCAGCCTTGGGAGTGATCCCGAGGTGGATACGCCGGACGTCAAGACGCTTTTTATTCATTACAAATTCTTTAAAAAGTTATAAAAGTGACCGTATTCAGAAGAATACGGTCACTTTTGGAGCTTGTGGCCGGATTCGAACCGGCGACCTGCTCATTACGAGTGAGCTGCTCTGCCAGCTGAGCCACACAAGCGCATGTGCTTCCGAGGGGAAGTCACAAGCTGTATTGTACCATGTTTTGCCCTGCCCGTCAACCATAAATTTTGTGCTCCGGCAGGGAATACGGCGCGTAATCATGAAGCCCCAGGTGCAGAAAATTTCTTCAGGAGAAACAATTCCTTGCTGCGGGAAGCCAGTTTGAGGGTCTTGACCGGCGAGCCAGAAATGCGTGGCTTTTGTCGAAACGGGGAATTTTCGTGACTTTTCTGACGGGGTCGTGAAAGAATTATCCGTTTACATAATGCTTGTTCCGGAAACGTTTTACAAGGAGTTATCCACATTTTCCACAGGGTTTTCCACAAAGGCAAAAACCGGTACAGCGCAATCATTTTCGACGATTTTACCAGTTATTTACCAGACCGCAAAACAGGGAAGTGCACAGGGAGAAATCCGGCAAATCAGTTTACATAATCACATAATTTCCGAATATGGGTCAAAAGCTGTCCTTCTTGCAGATATGACAGAGGTTGATGCAGGGCCTCAGCCAAAATACTTGTCACGGAAGGGGACATGGTCCACCTGGAAGCTACGGCCCCGGAGATATTCCAGCAGGCCGGCGTCCGTGGGGAAGTCGAAGGTCAGGCGATAGGAGTACAGAGCCTGCCGGGTCTCGCCGTACCGGCGGTTGGCGGCGCCGTTGCCGTACTTGCCGTCTCCCAGCAGGGGACAGCCCAGGTCGGCCATGGTGGCCCGGATCTGGTGGGTGCGGCCCGTCAGCAGCTGGACCTCCAGCAGGGACAGCTCCCCCCGGGTTTCTAAGGTCCGGTAGCGGGTGACGGCGGTTTTTCCGCCGGGCACCGGCCGGTGATAGACAGACACCTGCTTTTTCTGCTCGTCCTTCAGCAGGAAGCAGGACACCTCGCCCTCCGGGGGACGGGGGCGGCCCAGGGTGACGCACAGGTACCGCTTGTCGATCTCCCGATCCCGGATCTTCTCATTGATGATGCGCAGGGTCTCGGCGTTTTTGGCGGCGATGACGATGCCGCCGGTGTTGCGGTCGATGCGGTTGCACAGGGCCGGGGTGAAGGCGTTCTCCCACCGGGGGTTCCACTCCCGCTTCTGATACAGATACGCCTGGATGTGGTTGATGAGGGTGTTGACCTTCTCCGTCTCGTCGGCGTGGACCACCAGGCCGGGGCGCTTGTTCAGCAGCAGCAGATTCTCGTCCTCATACACGATGTCCAGGCTGGGCTTGAACAGGGTCAGGAAAAGATTGTCCTCCCGGGGCTTGTCAAAGAACTCGTCGTTGATGTATAATTGCAGAATGTCCCCCTCCTGGAGCCGCTGGTCCCGCTGGGCCCGGGCTCCGTTGCACTTGATGCGCTTGAGGCGGATGTATTTTTGCAGCAGCGCCGGGGGCAGCAGGGGCAGACTCTTGGACACGAAGCGGTCCAGCCGCTGCCCGGCGTCGTTTTTTCCGATGGTGATCTCCCGCATAGAGGGGCCTCCCTTACCGATAGAATTCCAGTCTGCTCTTATTCTACCTTGTTTTTCAAAAAAGTCAAAATATTTGTGAGAAAATGTTTGACAAAGAGAGTGAAATTCAGTATAATACTACTCGTGTCATTGCGAGGTGTACTATGATTCTGAATGTGAACCGGATTCTGCATACCCCCGGCGCCAGCCAGGATTTCCATTTTGAGATGGACTTGTCCGACTTGGAGTTCGGGGGGGAGAGACCCGTGGTTCACCCGGTTGCTGTGGACGGCAGGGTGTATAACCAGGCGGGTGTGCTGCTGTGTGAGCTTCAGGCCAGTACAACGCTTCGCTGCGTATGCGACCGGTGCATGGAGGAGTTCGACTCTCCCAAAACTGCGTCCTTCTCCTGCATTCTGGCGGAGGAGAAGCAGGATCAGGAGAATGACGACATTGTTCTGCTGGACCACGACGAGGTGGATCTGGCGGATCTGGCCAGCACCGCGTTTATCCTCGATATGGACACAAAGACTCTCTGCTCGGAGGACTGCAAGGGCTTGTGCCCAGGCTGCGGCGTGAACCTCAACCGTGAGGCATGCCGCTGCAAAAAGCAGGTCGATCCCAGACTTGCCAAGCTGGCTCAGCTGCTTGCACAGGACAACGAGTGAGAATATGAAAATACATTACTGCTCAGGCAGTTAAGACCAAGGAGGTGTCAACATGGCAGTACCTAAGGGAAAAGTATCCAAGCAAAGACGCAATAAGAGACGCAGCTCCGTCTGGAAGCTGGCGGCTCCCGGTCTCGTGGCATGCCCCAAGTGCGGCGCGCTGCATCTGCCTCACAGAATGTGCCCGGAGTGCGGTACCTATAACGGCCGCGAGGTCAAGCACGTTGAGTCTGTGGCAGCAGGCAAGTAAAATACCGTGTGTCCTTGTCAGGAGGGAAGATTTTCATCTTCCCTCCTTGCTTTTTGCCCAATTTTCGGCTAAAATGGTTGTATATAGATGAGACTGTCGAAAAAACCGGAAATCTTCCGCCATCGGAAAGGAAGATCGTTACGAAAGAAACTCATCAGGGGTGTCTTTCGTTTGCAATCACAGGTTTTCCAGAACTTTTTAAGTTCTGGAAAACCGCACACAGCTTGTCGAAAAAGACTTTTTTGACAAGCTGATATAGATGAATGGGAGAGATCCATATGATGCGTCTGACCTTCCTGATGCTGTTTGGAAATGCCATATTTTACCTGATCCAGGCGGTTTCCTGCTGCCGGATCCTGACCCGGCGCTTTTCCTGGCCGGTGATGGTCCTGGGCTTCGCCGTCGGCTATCTGCTGTTTGTGCTCCCGGCGATCCCGTTTCCGGAGACGGGGATGATACGGGGTATGATTGCACTGGTGAGCTTTCCGCTGGTGGATATGGTGCTGTTCCGGGATAAATGGTACAGGTGTCTGTTCTGCGGCGTGGCGGCGGTGCTGATCATGTCGGCTGCGGATATGATATCGGCGGCCATTCTGCTGACGCCGGAGCAGCTGCGCCAGGGGCTGACCTTTCAGCCCATTCCGGTGCAGCTGACGTCCTATGCCATCTTCCTGTCGGCGTCGGCGTTTTTCCTGTGGATGTTCACCCTGCTGATGAACCGCTATAAATATCGCCTGTCCGGAAGGGAGTGGGCTCTGTACCTGCTGTTTCCCGTCAGCCAGTGCCTACTGCTGTATGGCTGGATGATGCTGTGCCGGCTGGATTTCAGCGCCAACCGCATGTGGATTCTGCTGGCGGGGCTGGTTACCTGCGTGGCGGCGGACGCCGCCCTGTTCACGGCGGTTCGCGGTATGGCTCAGCGGGTGGAGCTGCAGGCGGAAAATGACCTGCTGGCCCAGCAGATCGACCGCCAGAAGGAGCACTACGCGGCCATTACGGCCCAGTATGAGAACATCCGCCGGATCCGCCACGACATCGCCAATCATCTGTACACCATGGATCTGCTGCTGAAGGAGGGACGGTATGCGCAGGCCCAGGACTACTTTGCGGAGGTGTCCCAGGTCAGCCGCTACAAGTCCGACCTGGGCAGCTGCGAAAATCCTGTGGTGGACGCCTTCCTGTATGCCCGGGCGGAGGATCTGAAGGCCCAGGGCTTTGACGTAGAGTTCCAGGTCGCTGTCCCGGCGGAGTGCGGCATCCGGAACGCGGATATGGTGGTGGCCTTCGGCAACCTGCTGGACAACGCGGCGGAGGCCTGCCGGAATGCCGGGGAGAAGCGAATCGCCCTCTCTGCTGGTATGGAGCGGGGGTATCTGCACATCCGGGAGCAGAACCCGGCTCCGGTGGGACCTGTTTCCCATGACCGGCGAATCCCGGAGCTGGAGCGGGGAATCGGGCACCATATCCTCCGGGAGCTGGCCGGGAGGTATGACGGCAGTTTCACCTGCCATGTGGAGCACAATGAATTCCTGGTGGACCTGTTCCTGCGGGAGCCGGAAATGTGACAGGTATATAGATCGCCCCCGCCCGGCATTGCGCCGGGCGGGGGCTGCAGCTATCTATGACAGGATTCAGTTTTTCAGGCTCTGCTCCACGGCAACGGCCACAGCCACGGTGGCGCCCACCATGGGGTTGTTGCCCATGCCCAAAAAGCCCATCATTTCCACATGGGCGGGCACGGAGGAGGAACCGGCGAACTGGGCGTCGGAGTGCATGCGGCCCATGGTGTCGGTCATGCCGTAGCTGGCGGGACCGGCGGCCATGTTGTCCG
>OBAR01001071.1_pt1 | contig 25852 bp, 19 predicted proteins | sample 1517911 | NCBI WGS metagenome assembly OBAR01 (sample SAMN04571709, study PRJEB22368) | human gut metagenome | biome: human gut; material: stool | host: Homo sapiens | place: Luxembourg | collected 2012-10-26
GGTCCGGAAGGTCATCCGATCGGTCGGGACCTCACCCGCGGCGGCAGCGCTCGGCACCGTACCTTTCGTCTTACAGCCGTAAAGCCCGGCCGTTGCGGCGGCCGCGCCGACACCGAACGTTTTGAGGAATTTCCGGCGGTCTATCTTTTTCTTCTCCATGTTTTCTTGCGTTTAGACGGTTCTGTGGCGCGAATGGCCTTCGACATAAATGGCGCTGAACGGACGCGCCGGACAGAGATTCTCGCAGGCCCCGCAGCCGATGCAGCGTTCTTCGTTCACGGCGGGGATGCGCGGCGACTTGGGGTCGTCGGGGTCCCGGCGCACCATCTTGATCGCCCCGGCAGGGCAATGGCGCGCACAATTGTTGCAGCTGACGCCGTCGGTGTTGACCACGCAATTCTCCGCAATCCACACGGCATGGCCGATCTGGATCGACGATTTCCCGGCGAGGTCGGTCAGGCGGATGGCGCCCGTGGGGCACACTTCGGCGCACTTCGTGCACTCCGGACGGCAGTATCCGCGCTCGAACGACATTTCGGGCTGCATGAGGGTCATCAGCTTGCCCGACGGACGCAGCACCTGATTGGGACACACCGAAACACACAACTGGCATCCCGTGCAATGGGCGTTGAAGTGCCGCAGGCTCTGCGCTCCGGGCGGAACGACGGGCGTGGCACGATTAGGAATCTTCTTGTCGACGATCACCGCCAGCCCGCCGTCGACCTTCTTCTCCTGCGCCCGGAGCGCGGAGTAGGCCACGATGCCCGCCAGGCCGAGGAACCGGCGGCGCGAAGCGTCGGAAGGCGTCTTTGCGGCGTCGGCCGCCGGTCTCTGCGGCGCGGGAGCCGGGTCCGGGTTCCGCCGCCGCAGCGTATAGGTGATGGCCCCCTGGCGGCAGTTTTCGAGGCAGTCCATACAGGCCACGCAACGGCTGTAATCAATTTTATGCGCCGCAGGGTCGATACACGACGCCTTGCAGTTGCGGGCGCAGAGCTTGCATCCGTTGCACTTCGAGGTGTCGAAACGCGGTTTGAACAGCGAGTAGCGGGCGAGGAATCCCAGCACCGTGCCCACCGGACAGATCGTATTACAATAGGTGCGGCCGCTGCGCCACGCAAGAACAAACAGCACGGCGAACGTCACGACGGCAACAAGCAGCGTGGAGAGGCTCTTCATCCAGACGTCGACCGAATAGAAGGCGTAGCTGTCCATGCGCCCGGCGATGTATGCCAGCAGGTTGTTGCCCCACGCGTAGACCGGGGCCAGCAGGTTCGAGGCGATGCGGCCGTAGGCGCTGTAAGGCGCGAGCAGCGAACCGACACCCGCCAGCATCGCGGCGACGAACACGACGAGCATCCCCCGGCGCAGCCAGGTGAGGGCGGGGGAGTACGCGAAGCGGTTCCGGTGCTTTCTGCGCTTCCCGGAGGCCCACGAAACGATGTCCTGCATCACCCCCAGCGGGCAGATGACCGAACAGTACACGCGGCCGAAAAGAAGCGTCAGGATCACCAGGAACGCCACGACGCCGACATTCAGGGCCAGCAGGGCGGGCAGGAACTGGATTTTCGCCATCCAGCCGAACCACGCGTGAAGCGTTCCGGTAAAATCGAGGAACAGCAGCGTCGTCAGCACGAAGAAAAAGGCCGCGGCCGCAATTCTGATTTTTCGTAACATAGATTCAAATCTGAATCAAGTGAATTTATTTCGGAACTCATGTCGTATCGGGCCGTCGCCGTGGCCGCCGGGCCGCCCGAGACGGGGGGGGGTGGACCGGATTCGGGAGCGACGCCATCGGCGGCGAATAATAGGGCCAGCGGATTGATTTCAATGCAAATTACTCAACCATTCAACCGTTTCGGGATCGCGGTGATCCAGAAAACTGCTCTCCGGACGGTCCAGCGAGGCGATCACGGCCATGTCCTCGGCATCGAGCGCGAAGCCGAACACATCGAAATTCTCCGCGATGCGCTCCGCGTGCACCGACTTGGGAATGCAGACCACACCGCGCTGAATCAGCCAGCGCAGCACCACCTGCGCCACCGTCTTTTTGTACCGGGCGGCGACCGCCAGCAGGACTTCGTTCGAGAACAGCCCGTTCTTGCCCTCGGCGAAAGGCGCCCACGACTCGATCTGCACGCCCTTCGTGCGCATGAACTCCGCGGCGGCGGTCTGCTGGTGGAACGGATGGGTTTCGACCTGATTGACCGCCGGCGCGACCTCGTTGTGCAGAATCAGGTCCTGAAGGCGGTCGGGGTAGAAGTTAGACACACCGATGGCGCGGATGCGGCCCTCGCGGTAAAGCTCCTCCATGGCGCGCCACGAACCGTAGACGTCGCCGTAAGGCTGGTGGATCAGATAGAGGTCCAGATAGTCCAGCCCCAGCTTCGACATCGACTCCTCGAACGCCTTTCTGGCAGGCTCATAACCCGCGTCGCTGATCCACAGTTTCGTGGTGATGAACAGCTCTTCGCGGGGAACGCCGCTGCGGCGGACGGCACGTCCCACGGCCTCCTCGTTGCCATAGGCCGCGGCGGTGTCGATCGAACGGTAACCGATCTTCAGGGCGTCGCCGACCGCCCGTTCGCAAACCTCCGGGTCCGAAATCTGATAAACGCCGAAGCCGAGGACCGGCATTTCGACGCCGTTGTTCAATTTTACGTATTCCATACCTCACTACTTTTTTATTTTTCCGGCAAAACTTCGTTCAGGCACGCAATGCCGTTCAGCGTGCGGGGATAACCGATATAGGGCAGCAACTGGGTCACGACGGCCAGCAGGGTGGCCTTGTCGTTGCCTATGTTCGCATTTCCGGCGATGTGGCCCTTCACCTGCGATTCGCAGCCCCCGAGCGAGACGAGCATCGAGAAGGTCAGCAGCTCGCGCATCTTCACGTCCAGGCCTCCGCGGGTCAGGAAATCGCCGAAGCAGTTGTCCGACAGGTAACGCTGGATGTGCTTCTGGTTCGCGGGGGCCGCCTCGCGCATCCCGTCGATACGCTCCGCGCCGAAAATCGACCGCTGCACCGCCAGCCCCTTTTCGAAGCGGTCCGCGGACGAGGTCGTCGACTGCCCCGCAAGCGGCAGCGTCACGCCGCGCGCCTCCAGCACCTCGTTCGTAATCCCTACGAAGTCGGCGACCTTCGCCATGCCGACGTAGGGAACGGCCTGATAAAGCGTCTCCTTCACCTCGACGGGCGTCACTCCGGCGTTCAGCGCACCTTCGAGCGTCGTCCGGTAGGCAGTCCGGCCCTGCGAGGCGATGTTCGAGGCCAGGATGCACAGCATGCGCGTCCGCGTGTCGAGCTGGCCGTAGGCGGTCACTTCGCCGAGCGCAAAGTTACCAAAAATTTCAAATAATTCGGGGTCCGCATCCCCAAGTTCCGGTATTCCGCCCGGAAACAATTCGGCCAGGCGGCGTCGGGCGTCTTCACCCAAGCGGGAGGCCGGGGCCGGGACGGAAGCCGTCGCTGCCGCATATTGCGCGTCGTCGACCGGTTCGAGCCATGTATTCTCGTTGGTCGCGGGATTGCACGCGACAGCCAGATGCGAGAACCAGCTGTCGGGAGCCGCGCCGTGCCAGTGGACCACGTCGGGCGCGATCTCCACAATGTCGCCCGGAAGCAACGCCCGGGCCGGACGGCCCTTCTCCTGATAATAGCCCCGGCCCCCGACGGCGATCAGGAGCTGGCCGCCCGTATGGCTGTGCCAGTTGTTGCGGCATCCGGGCGAAAAGGTGACGTTCGACACGGGCGCGTTCAGCCGCTTGTCGTCCGTCAGCGGAGCGAGCCAGGCCTGCCCGATAAAGTACTTCGAAAACTGTTCCGGCAGTTTGTCGCCCACGGGAAACGGGCTGACTTTTTTCGGTATTTCCATATTTTGAGCATTTAAGGATTGCAGGATTCCGCCCGAAAAGAGGGCTGCGGCGGTCAGGGCCGCGAAGAGGATTCGTTTCATCGGTTCAAAAGAATGGTTTCACGATGCAAAAATAGGGTATTTCGCGCAACGGTTCCGTACCCCGATTACGGTTCGGCATACCATTATTACGGAGCGGCGTCATTTTCGGTCGGGTGAAGACCGTCTGCACGCAAAACCGGTTCTGCGCCCCAGACACAGAACCGGATCAAAAACGGATCGGCAGACGACTGCCTCCGAAACCGGCGTCTCGCACACCGGAAGTGAGGGGGAGGGGTCAGCCCCGCCGGCCCTGATTGGCGACGGCCTCCATCAGGGAGGCGATCTCGGCCGGGTCGCCCAGGAAATAGTCCTTCACACAGCCCAGCCCCTCGTCGAATTCGAAGACGTAGGGCACGGCAGTCGGAAGGTTGAACTCCGAAATGGCCTCGTCCGAAATCCCTTTCAGGTTCTTGATGATGCCCCGCAGGCTGTTGCCGTGGGCCACCACCAGCAGTTCGTCGTGGCGGGCCAGCGCCGGGAGTATCTCGCACTCCCAGTAGGGCATCGTGCGGGCCACGGTGTCTTTCAACGACTCGGTGCGGGGCAGCGCGGCGTCGGGAATCCCGGCGTAGCGGGGATCGAAGCGCGGATTGCGGGGATCGTCCTCCGGAAGCGGCGCGGGGGCCACGTCGTAGCTGCGGCGCCAGACGTACACCTGCTCGTCGCCGTATTTTTCGGCCGTCTCGCGCTTGTTCAATCCCTGAAGCATGCCGTAGTGCTTCTCGTTGAGCCGCCAGGTCTTCGTCACCGGAATCCAGTCCCGGTCCATCCTGTCGAGCACGACGTCGAGGGTCTTCACGGCCCGTTTCAGATAGGAGGTATAGGCGCGGCCGAAATGAAAACCCTCCTTGCGGAGCGTCTCCCCGGCTTTGACGGCCTCGGCGACGCCCTTCTCGCTCAAATCCACATCGGTCCACCCCGTGAACCGGTTTTCCCTGTTCCAGACGCTCTCGCCGTGGCGGAGCAAAACGATCTTTTTCATAACTGTCCGACTGCGTTTTCCGGTTCGGCGCGCACCTCGTTCTCCAGACGCCGGCATTCGCTGAAGTCCTTGATGTTCTGCATCGTGGTGCGTGCTATATTATCCACTGCTTCACGTGTGAAGAAGCCCTGATGCGAGGTGACGATCACGTTGTTGAACGACAGCAGGCGCGCCAGCACGTCGTCGTCCATGATGCGGTCGGAAGTGTCCTCGTAGAAGTACCCGGCCTCCTCCTCGTATACGTCCAGTCCGGCGGCGCCGATCTTCTTCTCTTTCAGTCCGTCGATCAGCGCCTCGGTATGGATCAGCTGACCGCGGCCCGTGTTGATGAGGATCACGCCCGGTTTCATGCGCGAAATGGCCGCGTCGCCGATCATGTAGCGCGTCCGGTCGGTCAGCGGACAGTGGAGCGAAACGATGTCCGCACGGGCGTAAAGCTCGTCGAGCGGCACGTAGGTGATGCCCGCCTCCGCGGCGTACTGCGGATCGGGAAACAGATCGTTGGCCACGACCTCCATGCCGAACCCCTTGAGAATGCGGATCAGCTCGCGGGCGATCCTGCCCGTGCCGACGATCCCTGCGGTCTTGCCGTACATGTCGAAGCCCATCAGCCCGTGGAGCGAGAAGTTGCCGTCGCGCGTGCGCCAGTAGGCGCGGTGTATCTTGCGGTTGAGCGCCAGCATCAGCGCCACGGCGTGTTCCGCCACGGCGTGCGGCGAATAGGCCGGAACCCGCACCACGGGAATCCCGTAACGGGCCGCGGCGTTCAGGTCGACGTTGTTGAAGCCCGCACAGCGCAGCGCGATCAGCTTCACGCCCATCCCGGCCAACTGGCGGATGGTCCCGGCGTCGGCCGTGTCGTTGACGAAGATGCAGACCGCATCGGAACCCTGCGCAAGGGCCACGTTATTGGCGTTCAGGTGGCTGCGGTGGTAGCAGATGTCGAACCCGTAGGTGTCGCGGATGCGGTCGAACGACTCCCGGTCGTAGGGCTGCGTGCCGAATAGTGTTATTTTCATAGTTGCACTTTTTTAATATAAAAACGTCTTCGGGGACCCGGATATTATGCGATGGTCACTTCATCGTCGAGGTAAACGTCCTGAATGGCGTGCAGCAGGGCGATGCCGTCCTTCATCGGACGCTGGAAGGCCTTGCGGCCGCTGATAAGCCCCATGCCCCCGGCGCGCTTGTTGATCACGGCCGTCGTGACGGCCTCCTGCAAGTCCGAGGCCCCGCGCGACTCGCCGCCCGAGTTGATCAGGCCCACGCGGCCCATATAGCCGTTGGCCACCTGATAGCGGCAGAGGTCGATGGGGTGGTCCGAAGTCAGCTCCGTGTAGACCTTGTCGCTGGTCTTGCCGAAGCCGACGGCTCGGAAACCGCCGTTGTTCGACGGGAGTTTCTGTTTCACGATGTCGGCCTTGATCGTCACACCGAGGTGGTCGGCCTGCCCCGTGAGATCGGCCGAAGCGTGGTAGTCGGCACCCTCCTTCCTGAAACCCTCGTTGCGCAGGTAGCACCACAGGATCGTCGCCATGCCCAGTTCGTGCGCCAGGTCGAACGCGCGGGCGATCTCGACCAGCTGCCGGCGGCTCTCCGGCGAACCGAAGTAAATCGTGGCCCCGACGGCTGCGGCGCCCATGTTCCAGGCATCGCGCACCGTGCCGAACAGCACCTGGTCGTAGGTGTTGGGGTAGGACAGCAGCTCGTTGTGGTTGATTTTGACGATGAAGGGGATTTTGTGCGCGTATTTGCGCGCCACGGCTCCCAGCACGCCGAAAGTCGAGGCGACGGCATTGCAGCCGCCCTCGACGGCGAGTCTGACGATGTTTTCCGGATCGAAATAGGCGGGGTTCGGGGCGAACGAAGCCCCCGCGGAGTGCTCGATGCCCTGATCCACGGGCAGGATCGAGACATAGCCCGTGCCGCCCAGCCGTCCGTTGGAGAGAATCCATTGCAGACTGCCCAGCGTACGGATGCTGCGGTCGGATTCGGCCCAGATGCGGTCCACGGTGTCGGGTCCCGGCAGGTACAACGACTTTTTGTCGATGGTGCGGCATACGTGGGAGAGGTAGTAGCCGGCCTGCTCCCCTAAAATTTCAACTGTCTTGCTCATAATCGCTGTGTTTTTGGTCATTTTACGAATCCCGTGCAATTCCGGGTCCAATCAGGTCCCGTTTACGGCCTAAAAGTTACCGAAAAATCCGGGAGGTTGTTCCCGGCGCGGGAGGCGGAGCGCGGATTCGGACCGAATGGTACAGAGGTAGGACAGAAATGCGAAGCGGGCGCGCCCGTTCAGGGCATGCGGCGAGGCCCGTTCAAAGCGTTCCGGCTGCTGCGGGCCGGACTACGCAGGGACACAAACCGTCCCGGACGCAGAATTTACCGTCCGGAGCGGACAAAAGTCCGAAACCCGGATACCTATTTTTTGTTGTTGCGGTACTCGGTGGGCGATTCCCCCGCGTGCTTCTTGAAAAAACGCCCGAGGTAGGACTGGTCGGGAAACCGGAGCCGGTAGGCGATCTCCTGCACCGAAAGGTCGGTCGACTGGAGCATCATCTTGATCTCCAGCATCACCGAACGGTCGATGAACTCCTTGGCCGAACTGTGCGCCACGCTGCGCACGATGGTCGACAGGTAACGGGTCGAAATGCAGAGTTTGTCGGCGTAAAACGACACTTCGCGCTCCTGGGCGCAATGCTCGTGCACGAGAGCGACGAAACGGTGGAACAGCTCCGACTGCCGCGTGGTCGTCTCCGGCACGCGGTGCTGCCGGGCTGCGAAACGCTGCATCTTGTCGTAACTCTCCAGCAGCAGATTCTGCAAACGGTTCTTGATGATCGTATTGCGGAACACGTTGCCGCGGTCGCGGTAGGTGTAGGCCGCCATCTGGAGCCAGATCGAAGCCCCCTCGACGATCCGCTGGGGCGGATGGGAGATCGGACGCTCGCGCAGGGCGTGGAAAAACGAAGGGTCCATCCGGAAGGCCGCCTCGGAAAAGAGATCCCGCGAAAACGAGCAGTAGGCCGCCCTGAAATCCTCCGTGCGGTCGGTGAGCATGAAGATAGATCCGGGCAGCAGCAGCACCATCGTATTGCGGCGCACCTGCCCCTGGTACTGGTTGACGGTGGCGTCGGCGCTGCCGCTGCGACAGAAGAGAATCGCACCTCCTTCCACACGGCAGGCGTAATTGCCGAAAAAGGCGAAATCGGATTCGCCCACAACAAATTGCTCCTCGGGAGTGGTGATTAGCGGATTGACCTGTGGCATACAATTCTTTTTTCGAACAAAAATAATGAAATTTTCGATAAATATTCCATTTTTATTCCGAAAAGTACCAATTCTGTTCGCAATAAAGGGTACATTGATACCGTTTTTAAAATACTTTTGCACCTGAAAAAGTTTTTTAGTCCAATTAGTTAAAGGAATTGTTATGAAGCAAACATTTGTGAAAGCTGCCGTTTTGGCATGCTGCATGGCGGCCGTCGGATGCAAACAGGCTCCGATGACAATGGGCCCCGGCGAATACGCTGTAATGACCATCGCCACCACCGACCGGGAAATCCCGAGCAACTACTCGGCGACGATCCGCGGCCGTCAGGACATCGCAATCTATCCGCAGGTTTCGGGAACGATCTCACAGCTCTGCGTCAACGAAGGTCAGAAAGTCGCCAAGGGACAGACCCTTTTCATCATCGACCAGGTTCCCTACAAAGCCGCCTTGCAGACCGCCGAAGCCAACGTCGAGGCCGCCAAAGCCGGCGTGGCCACCGCACAGCTCACCTACGACAGCAAGAAGGAGCTTTTCGCCCGCAACGTCGTTTCGCAGTTCGACCTCTCGACGGCCAACAACAACCTGCTGACGGCCAAGGCCCAGCTCGCACAGGCCGAGGCACAGCGCGTGAACGCCGCCAACAACCTCTCCTACACGGTCGTGAAGGCTCCGACCGACGGCGTGGTGGGAACGCTGCCGTACCGCGTCGGCGCGCTGGTGAGCGCTTCGATCCCGCAACCGCTGACCACCGTGTCGGACAACTCGGAGATGTACGTCTACTTCTCGATGACCGAAAACCAGCTCCTGGCCCTGACACGCCAGTACGGCTCGATCGCCGAAACGCTCAAGAGCATGCCGGGCGTACAGTTGCAGCTCAGCGACGGTTCGACCTACGACCAGACGGGCCGCGTGGAGTCGATCAGCGGCGTCATCGACACCTCGACGGGCAGCGTGTCGCTGCGCGCGGCGTTCCCCAACCCGAACGGGCTGCTGCACAGCGGCGGCGCGGGCAACGTCATCCTGCCGAGCATCTACAAGGATTGCATCGCCGTTCCGCAGGCCGCGACGTTCGAACTCCAGAACAAAGTGTATGTATATAAAGTGGTGGACGGCAAGGCCTCTTCGGCGATGATCGACGTCGAGAAGATCTCGAACGGCCGCGAGTATATAGCACGCGCGGGACTCGTGCCGGGCGATGTGATCGTTGCCGAAGGCGTGGGTCTGCTGCGCGAAGGCACGCCCATCGTTCCGAAGGGCCAGGCCGCAGCAGCCGCTGCCGCAGCTCCCGCAACCGACGAGTCCGCCGCTCAAACCCAAACCGAGAAGGAGGAATAACCTATGACACTCAAGCATTTCATAGAACGACCCGTATTGGCGTCGGTCATATCAATCGTAATCGTAATCGCCGGTCTGATCGGTCTGGCGACACTGCCCGTCGAGCAGTATCCCGACATCGCGCCCCCGACGGTCATGGTGCGCGCCTCCTATCCGGGAGCCAGCGCCGAAACGATTCAGAAGTCGGTCATCGTACCGCTCGAACAGGCCATCAACGGTGTGGAGGACATGACCTACATGACCTCCAGCGCAGCCGTCGGCAGCGCCTCCGTGACGATCTATTTCCGCCAGGGAACCAACGCCGACATGGCGGCCGTCAACGTGCAGAACAAAGTGTCGCGCGCCACCGGCCAGCTTCCTCCCGAGGTCACGCAGATCGGTGTGACGACCATGAAGCGCCAGACCTCGATGGTCAAGATCTTCTCGCTGTACAGCCCCGACGACTCCTACGACGAGACCTTCCTGTCGAACTACCTGAAGATCAACGTCGAGCCGCGTATCCAGCGTATCCGCGGCGTCGGCGAGGTATTCACCCTCGGCGCAGAATACTCGATGCGCGTCTGGCTGAAGCCCGACGTAATGGCCCAGTACAAGCTCATCCCGTCGGACGTGACGGCGGCGCTGGCCGAGCAGAACATCGAATCGGCGACCGGTACGCTGGGCGAGAACTCCCGGAACACGTTCCAGTACACGATGAAATACCGCGGACGCCACCAGACGCCCGAAGAGTTCGGTGAAATCGTGCTGCTCTCGAAGCCCGACGGCACGCTCCTGCGTCTGAAGGACATCGCCGACATCGAACTGGGCAGCGAATCCTACGCTTACAAAGGTTACACCAACGGCCATCCGGGCGTCAGCACGATGATCTTCCAGACGGCCGGTTCGAACGCCACGCAGGTCGTGAACGACGTCAACGCCCTGCTCGACGAAGTGCAGGCCGAACTGCCGAAAGGCATCGCCGTCGCACACCTCCAGAGCGTGAACGACTTCCTCTACGCCTCGATGAAAGAGGTGGTCAAGACCCTGTTCGAGGCCATCCTCCTCGTGATCCTGGTCGTGTACGTCTTCCTGCAGGACATCCGCTCGACGCTCATCCCCACGGTGTCGATTCTCGTGGCGCTGATCGGAACCTTCGGCTTCCTCGCATTCGCCGGATTCTCGATCAACCTGCTGACCCTCTTCGCGCTGGTTCTTGCGATCGGTACGGTCGTCGACGACGCCATCATCGTCGTCGAAGCCGTGCAGGCACGCTTCGACGCGGGCTACAAATCCTCCTACATGGCGACCATCGACGCCATGTCGGGTATCACGTCGGCCATCGTGACCTCGACGCTGGTCTTCATGGCCGTGTTCATCCCCGTCGCCATGATGGGCGGAACGTCGGGCGTCTTCTACACGCAGTTCGGTATCACGATGGCCGTGGCCGTGGGTCTTTCGGCCGTCAACGCCCTTACGCTGTCGCCGGCGCTCTGCGCCATGATCCTGAAGCCGTACCTCGACGAGAACGGCGAGATGCGCGACAACTTCGCGGCACGTTTCCGCAAGGCCTTCAACACGGCATTCGGAGCCTTGGTCAACAAGTACAAGCACGGCGTGATGCTCTTCATCAAGCACAAGTGGCTGATGTGGTCGACGCTCGGTCTGGCCATCGCGGCGCTGGCTCTGCTGATGAACACCACCAAGACGGGTCTGGTTCCCGACGAGGACCAGGGTACGATCATGGTCAACGTCACCACGGCCCCGGGTTCCTCGCTCGCCGAGACCCACAAGGTCATGGAGCAGGTTTCGCAGCGCATCAGCGGCATTCCGCAGATTCGCGACTACATGCAGGTGGCCGGCTACGGCATGATCGCCGGACAGGGTTCGTCGTACGGTATGGCCATCATCAAACTCAAGGACTGGGACGAGCGTCCGAACAAGGAGGATGACGTGAACGCCGTCATCGGCCAGATTTACGGCCGCACCGCCGACATCAAGGACGCACAGATCTTCGCCGTGGCTCCGCCGATGATCTCGGGTTACGGAACCTCGACCGGTTTCTCCATGCACCTGCAGGACAAGACCGGCGGCGACCTGACCGAATTCTACAATATTTACCTGCAATTCATCGGCGCGCTGAACCAGCGTCCGGAGATCGCCCGCGCATACTCGACCTTCAACATCAACTTCCCGCAGTACATGGTGGACATCGACGCGGCGAAGGCCAAGCGTGCCGGCATATCGCCGACCTCGATCCTCTCGACGCTGGCAGGCTACTACGGCGGCCAGTACGTTTCGAACATCAACCGGTTCTCGAAAATGTACTATGTGACGATGCAGGCCGATCCGAAATACCGTCTCGACACCGAGTCGCTCAACAACGTCTACGTGCGTTCGAGCAGCGGCGAGATGGCTCCCCTGGGCCAGTTCGTGAACCTGACGAGGGTTTACAGCTCCGAGGTGCTGAACCGCTTCAACATGTACAGTTCGATCGCCGTGAACGGTACGGCCGCCGACGGTTATTCGTCGGGCGACGCCATCCGGGCCATTCAGGAAACGGCCGCGCAGGTGCTTCCGAAGGGCTACGGTTACGAGTTCGACGGCATCACGCGCGAGGAGGCCCAGACGGGCAGCAACACGGTCATCATCTTCGGTATCTGTATCCTGCTGATCTACCTCATCCTGAGCGCGCTGTACGAGAGTTTCCTCATTCCGTTCGCCGTCATTCTGTCGGTTCCGTGCGGTCTGATGGGTTCGTTCCTGCTCGCCAAGATGATGGGACTGGAGAACAACATCTACCTCCAGACGGGTATCATCATGCTGATCGGTCTGTTGTCGAAAACGGCCATCCTGATCACGGAGTACGCCGCCGACCGCCGCGCCGCGGGCATGAGCCTCTCGCAGGCCGCCGTGTCGGCCGCCAAAGCCCGTCTGCGTCCCATTCTGATGACCGTCCTCACCTGCGTGTTCGGTATGATCCCGCTGGTGCTCTCGCACGGCGTAGGCGCAAACGGCAACTCGACCCTCGGCGCAGGTGTCATCGGCGGTATGATCGTAGGTACGCTGGCGCTGCTGTTCCTCGTGCCGACGCTGTTCATCGTCTTCCAGACGTTGCAGGAGAAAGTCAAGCCCCTGGAATTCGATCCCGATCCGCAGTGGGCCGTGCGCGCCGAACTGGAAGAGTGTAAAAACGAGAAAGAGGAGGAGTAACACATGAAAAAGATCCTGATTATATGCGCCGCGGCGGCGCTGACCGGCTGCGGCATCTACAAACCCTATACCCGTCCCGAGGTGACGACCGCAGGGCTGTACGGATCGGCGGAGACCGCCGACACGACCACCCTGGGCGACATCCGCTGGCAGGAAATGTTCACCGATCCCCAGTTGCAGGCGCTTATCGCGCTGGCGCTGGAGAACAACACCGACCTGCTGTCGGCAGGCTGGCGCGTGAAGGAGGCCGAGGCGACACTTAAATCGGCGCGTCTGGCTTACCTGCCGTCGTTCAACTTCGCCCCGCAGGGCAACTTGAGCAGCTTCGACGGCGGACCGACGGCGAAAACCTATTCGATTCCCGTGACGGCCAGCTGGCAGATCGACATCTTCAACGGACTGACCAACGCCAAGCGCAAGGCCAAGGCACTCTACGCCCAGAGCAAGGAGTACGAGCAGGCCGTGAAGACGCAGCTGATCTCGGGCGTGGCCAATCTCTACTACACGCTGCTGATGCTCGACAGCCAGTACGAGGTGACGGAGGAGACGGCCGCCAAGTGGCGCCAGAGCGTCGAGGCGATGCGCGCCCTGAAAGAGGCGGGCTACGCCAACGAGGCCGGAGTGGCCCAGTACGAGGCCAACACGCTGGCCATCGAGGCATCGCTGCACGACCTGGGCTACCAGCGTACGCAGGCCGAGAACTCGCTCTGCTCGCTGCTGGGAGAGGTTCCGCACACCATCGCACGCGGACGTCTCGAAAACCAGCAGCTGCCCGACGACCTGACGGTCGGCGTACCCCTGCTGATGCTTTCGAACCGTCCCGACGTACGTTCGGCCGAGTATTCGCTCATGCAGTCGTACTACGCCACGGCGAGCGCCCGTTCGGCCCTCTATCCCTCGATCACGCTGAGCGGCACAGTGGGCTGGACCAACAACAGCGGCGCAGGCATCGTCAATCCCGGCAAGCTGATCTGGAACGCCGCAGGATCGCTCCTGCAACCGATTTTCAACGCCAACGCCAACCGTGCCCGCGTGAAGATCGCCAAGGCGCAGCAGGAGGAATCGAAGCTGTCGTTCCAGCAGACGCTGCTCAACGCAGGCGCCGAGGTCAACAACGCCCTCACGCAGTGCCAGTCGGCCCGCGCCAAGGCGGACCTCCGCGAGCGGCAGATCGAAGCGCTGGAGCGCGCCGTGGAGTCGACCGAACTGCTGATGCAGCACGGCTCGACCACCTACCTCGAAGTGCTGACCGCCCAGCAGTCGCTGCTTTCGGCACAGCTGTCGCAGATCGCAGACCGTTTCGACGAAATCCAGGGAACCGTGAACCTCTACCAGGCTCTCGGCGGCGGACGTGACATTACGGAGGAAAAATAATGAAACGGGGAGTGACCAAAGAGGAGATCATCCACGCTACGCAGGAGCTTATCGCCCGGAACGGCATCCGTGCCGTCCGGGTCGATGAGATCGCGCAGACGCTGGGAATCTCGAAACGCACCCTGTACGAAATGTTCACCGACAAGAATGACCTCGTAAGCGCATGCCTCGACGCCATGAGCCACCAGCAGCGGGAACGCATCGTCGCCTGCCGCAAACGGCGCGGCGGCAATCCGCTGCAAAAGGTGCTCCGGCTGACGAACGAATACATCGACAACCTCTATACGGTAGACCACCGTTTCCTGTCGGACATCAGCCGCAAGATCATCTTCGCGGAGCACTACGACGAGCACCGGGAATTCTGGCGCAGGGAACTGACCGACTACCTCGAAACCTGTCGCCAGGAACAGCTTCTGCTGCCCGAAATCGACGCCCCGGCATTTGCCGAGCAGTTGATGAGCACGATCCTCGACCTGCGCCTGAACGGCACGGTCCGCGAGGAACTCCGGCTCTTCTGCCGGACGATACTCCGCGGCGCGGGGACCCGGAAGGGCATCGAACTGATCGACCGCAAACCGTGAGTTTCGCAATACGCCTGTAAAAAAGCCCCGCAGTTCGCTGCGGGGCTTTTTTACGTCCGGAAACGACATGGCCGCCGGACGCCGCAAAGGCGTCTCCGTCCGCCCGAGGCCCGCAGGCCTCTGCGAAGCGAAGCCGCGGTTCCCGCGGAGTTTCAAAGCCTGCGGTCCCCGGGCCTGCGGAAGCCCCGCACGGCACGGCCGTCCTCGAGACCTGTGCTGCCCTCGGTCCGCCGGCATCTTCCGGATGCGAAAGAGGCTGCGAACGATTCGCAGCCTCTTCCCATAACAGGTCGTTCTCTCAATAGATCCTGCCGGCATCGGCGCTCTCCAGATACCACTCCGCGTGCTCCGCGCCGTTGGACGAGGCCCATGCCATGAAGTATTCGTAGACGCCGCGGATGTCGTTGCGCTCGGCAGGGTAGCGGAACTCGCCCGGAATCATCAGCGCCCACATCATGTAGTTGTTCTTGGTCTGATCGCCCTCCGTCACGAAGAACTTGTAGGGGTCCGAAGGCAGGAACGAACCCTTGCCGATAATCCCCGAAGCGGTCGGCGCATAGCCCGGCATGTGAATCTCGCTGGTGCGCTGCTTCGGCTCGATGAAGAAGTTCATCTCCGAATCCAGTACCGAGGCGATGTCCACCGGCTGCGAGAAGGTCACCGTCGTGGTGTGTTTCCGAATTGCGGCGGCGGGCTGTCCCTTCCAGGTGTTCGAGGCACTCAACAGCTCCTCCGTCCTGTTGAAGAACGGAATCACGGCACAGGGGCTGTCGGCGTCGAGCCCCCGCGAAGCGAACGCACCGCTGCCGAAGCCCTCGTGCGACGAGACGACGCCGGCCACGTCCGACGTCTGCACCTTGTCCATCTGCACGGCTCCGGCGATGTCGTAGGTGGTTCCCGCAGCACGCAGTTCCCAGTTGATCGTAAGAGCCGAGACCTTGCCGCCGTCCTTCGACATCATACGGTCGATACGGCTCACGATGACCACGTCGTTCATGTCATAATCGCCCAGCCACGGCCAGTTGTCCTCGAAGCAATAAGTATAGGTACGTCCGGGAACGTTCGCATACTCGTCGGGTTCCGGCTCCGGATCGGGATTTACGGGGTCCTTGCCGCCGTTGCAGCCGTTTTCTGCGATGATCGTCGTCTGCGACGCCGACATCACGGCTCCGTCGGTCAGATAATCCTTCCGGATCGTGTAATCCTTATCCCGGTCGTTGTCATAAACGACCTCGATCGCTCCCGAGAAATAGGTTTCATGCCCTTTGCGGGTATACGCCTTCTCCGAAATCAGGACCACGGCCCTTGGATCGGCGTCGCCGGTAAACGTGAATCTGTTCCCGCCGCCCTTTTCGTCAGCGTTGTACTCCTCCATCGTGAAGATCGCGCCTCGGGCCATCGACACGTTCGTATTGTTGAATTCGACCCGTCCGGCATCGAGTCCGGCATTCGCGCTGAAATTGAACTCCGCCCCCTGGGCCTCCAGCTCGTTCACCGAAGTGTGGCAGTTCACCCAGATCGTACCGCGGGCGGTCATCTCTTCGATCGAAGCCCGGCCCCGCTGGTAAATGGCCGTATTGCGCTCCAACTCGCACTCATCGTGAACGACGAGCAGGGCGTTCTCGCAGTTGTGGAACTCGCCGTCGGAATTGATCTTCAGGTCGTCGACCGTAACGGCGCCGTCGTTGTAGATCCGCGCGGAGTTAGAAACCTTCATCTCGTCGGTCACGGTCAGCACGCCCGTCGCCGTGTTGTAGACAGTCAGACCGCTATTCATGTCGAGGCTGCCATCGACCGTCAACGTACCGTTGTTTACGATGCATTTGCCGCTGACATTGAGTTTCCCGACGGACAGCTTGCCATCGGCAAAGACGTAGACCGCAGCCCCGTCGGCGGCGGAAGGCTGAATTTTCAGGGTCCCGATCTTCACCTCGCCGCCCGGCAATACAGCCAGTTTGGCCCGTCCGATGTTGAGCGACGAAAGCGTCAGTTTGCCAGCGACATAGAGGATCGGGGCCTGATAGGGGCTGAACCCGCCGTTGAGATCCAATTCGCCCGCAACCTCCGCCCCGGCAGGGATCAGGTATTCGGGAGCGGCGTAAAAAGCCCAACTGGCTCCCAGCTGGTAGCTCTTGCCGCTCTCGATCGCGGTGATCACGGCTTTGGAATCGAACGACGCCGCATCGGGCGCCTCCATTTTCGGATAATCGGGCATCGAACTCCCGACCCGGGCGTTCGCCGCCAGACGCATTTTCGGCGCAGCGGCAGCCTTCATCGAAGCGCCCGTCACGGCGACCGTGCCGTGCGCCCCGACCATCTTCACCGACTTCGTGCCGTCGGGCAGGGTGGTCTGGACATAGAGGTTTTCGGTCCCGGCGGGCAGCGTGAACGCCGACCGGAAAGGCATAGCGGATTTCGCCACGCCCCGGGCCGCCAGATTCTCCGCCGAAAGGATCGGCGAGGAGTAAATGCGGATCACGGCATAGGGTGGCGTCGTGCCTTCCACGACGGGCGCCGACACCGAAACGGTCACGTTCCGGGTCGTTTTTCAGTCGAAATCGGCGGGAACAGCCCCCGGCACAACCGGACTGTCAGGGCTTCCGCCCAGATCCTTCTGGCAGGAGGAAGCGACAACAGCCACCGCCATCAAAGCCGTGCAAAGTTTTTTCATATCGTAATTCTCTAAAAGTGTGATGCATTCTGTCTTCGCGACAAATATAAGTATAATTTTCTCAACTACAAAATTCCGCTCATTTATATGACAAAAAAGCCCATTTTTTCACGCAAAACAAAATTCCGGCCGAAAAAGAGGATTTCCGAAAAAATTTCCTATATTTGCACCGTAAGAGCAACAGAAGCGAATGACCAGCCCTGCAACATACGACTGTCGGCGCCGCGGAGAACACCGCGGAACGATGATGATGTCCATGTGCATGTGCAACCGTTTTCGCCGGGTGTAGCTCCTTCATGCACTGAAAATGACACAATCCGGCTTCGTAGAGGTCGGATTTTTTTATCGGATTTTTTAACGACAGATATAACATACCATGGATTCAAAAAAGTACCGTTTCGAAACCCTCCAGATTCATGCGGGCCTGCAACCCGACGAACCCACCGGCGCCCGGGGCGTGGCGATCTATCCCACGGCGGCCTATCGGTTCAAAAACTGCGACCACGCCGCAAGGCTCTTCGAGTTGAGCGAAGGCGGCAACATCTATACGCGCCTGCAAAACCCCACCACGACGGCCTACGAACAGCGCATCGCCGCCCTGTACGGGGCTGTGGGGGCGCTCGCCGTCTCGTCGGGCATGTCGGCCATCCTGATCGCCGTGCTTTCGCTGGCGGCCGAAGGGGACAACATCGTCGCCTCGCCGTTCCTCTACGGAGGCACCTACAACCAGTTCCGCACGTCGCTGCGCCGGCTCGGCATCGACTGCCGCATCGCCCCGAGCGAGCGTCCCGAGGATTTCGAGGCGCTGATCGACAGCCGCACCAAGGCGCTCTACGCCGAGAGCATGGGCAATCCCACCTGCGCGGTCCCCGACCTGGAGGCGCTGGGCGAACTGGCCCGGCGGCGCGACATTCCGTTCATCGTCGACAACACGTTCGGCGCGGCGGGCTACCTCTGCAACCCGTTCGAGTGGGGCGCGAACATCGTCGTGGACTCCGCGACGAAGTGGATCAACGGCCACGGGACGGCCATGGGCGGCGTGATCGTCGACGGCGGCAACTACAACTGGGCGAACGGCAAATTCCCGCAGATCGACGGACCTTCGGAAGGGTATCACGGGCTGAATTTACACGAGGCGTTCGGTCCGGCGGCCTTCATCGTCAAATGCCGCGTCGACGGGCTGCGCGACCTGGGATGCTGCCCCTCGCCGTTCGACTCCTACCTGATGATGATCGGGCTGGAGACCCTCTCGCTGCGCGTGAAGCATCAGGTGGAATCCACCTGGAAACTGGCCGAATACTGCCGCAGCCACCCGAAGGTCGAGCGGGTCAGCTTCGTGGGATTCGACACGCACCCGAGCCATGAAAACGCCCGCAAATACTACCGCTACGGCTCGTCGGCGGTCTTCACCGTCGAACTCAAGGGCACGCTCGAAAGCACCGTGCGCTTCGTCGAATCGCTCCGTCTGGCGGCCAACATGACCATGATCGGCGACTCGATCACCGTCGTGACCCATCCGGCGTCGACGACCCACAAACAGTTGAGCGACGCCGACCTTACGGCGGCAGGCGTCACGCCCACGCTGCTGCGCATCTCGCTGGGACTGGAAAACGCCGACGACCTTATCGAGGATTTCGAACAGGCTTTCGCACAAATCGGATAATGGAACCGCAGATTTACATAGCTCCCGGACCGTTCGAACTCGAAACGGGCCACACGCTGCCCGAGCTGCGGATCGCCTACCACACCTACGGCACGCTGAACGCCGCCAAGGACAACGTGGCATGGGTGTGCCACGCGCTGACGGCCAATTCGGACGTCGCCGACTGGTGGCCCCACACGGTCGAGGCGGGACGGTTCCTCGACCCCGCGCGCCATTTCGTCGTCTGCGCCAACATCCTCGGCTCGCACTACGGCACGACCGGGCCGCTGCACGTGAATCCCGCCACGGGGCGGCCCTGGTACAAGGATTTTCCGCCCTTCACGATCCGCGACATCGTGCGGGCGCACCGGCTGCTGGCCGACGCGCTCGGCATCGGGCGCATCGGGACGCTGGTGGGCAGCTCGGTCGGAGGTTTTCAGGCCGTCGAGTGGGCCGTTTCGGAACCGGAGCGGATCGAACGGCTCGTGCTGATCGCCACCGCGGCCAAGGCTTCGCCCTGGGCCATCGCCATCGACGAAACGCAGCGCATGGCCATCGAGGCCGACACGACTTTCGGCCAGCCGCGCGACGACGCCGGGATGAAAGGACTGGCGGCGGCCCGGGCCATCGGCCTGCTGAGCTACCGCGGTCCCGAAGGCTACAACCTCACCCAGCAGGACCGCGAGGAACGCCCCGCCGTGCACCGGGCGTGCACCTACCAGCAATACCAGGGCGAAAAACTCCGCCGCCGTTACAACGCCTACTCCTATTACGCGATCCTCGACGCCTTCGACACGCACGACGCGGGCCGCGGGCGGGGCGGACTGGAGCAGGCGCTCCGCAGCATCACGGCCCGGACGCTGGTGGTCGGCATCACGACCGACATCATCTTCACGCCCGCCGAGATGCGCAGCCTGCACGCCATGATCCCCGGCAGCGCGTACCACGAAATCGACTCGCCGTTCGGCCACGACGGATTCCTCGTCGAACACGAACAGTTGAACGACATACTGCTGCCTTTTATGAACAATTAAAAACCGGATACCCCATGACCAAAATCAAAATCGGACTGTTCGGATTCGGCGTCGTCGGACAGGGCATCTACGAAGTGGTGCGCAAATCGAAGAACGCCCACGCCGAAATCGTGAAAATCTGCGTCCGCGACCCCAAAAAGCCGCGCAAGATCGAAGTCGACCCTTCGCTGTTCACCACCTCGGTCGACGACATCCTCGACAACCAGAACATCAACCTCGTGGTGGAGGTCATCGACGATGCCGATGCCGCCTACAACATCGTCAAACGGGCCATGCTGCGCGGCATCCCGGTCGTGTCGGGCAGCAAGACGATGCTCGCCAAACACCTTCCCGAGCTGATCGAGATTCAGAAAACCCGCAACGTGGCGTTGCTCTACGACGCTTCGTCGTGCGGCTCGATCCCCGTGATCCGCAACCTCGAAGAGTACTACGACAACGACCTGCTGCTGGAGGTCAAGGGCATTCTGAACGGCTCGTCGAACTACATCCTCTCGCGCGTCTTCGACCACAAGGACTCCTACGCCAACGCCCTCGCGCAGGCGCAGGCGCTGGGCTTCGCCGAAAGCGACCCCTCGTTCGACATCGAGGGCTACGACTCGCTGTTCAAGCTGGTGATCATCACCGTGCATGCGCTGGGAACCTACGTCGCCCCGGAGCGCATCTTCACCTACGGCATCTCGACGATCCACGATTCGGACATTCAGTACGCCCGTGAGAAAAACGTGAAGATCAAGCTGGTGGCGCAGGTCGTCAAGGTGAGCGACGAACATTTCACGATGTTCGTCATGCCGGAGTTCGTGACGCCCGCCAAGTACATTTACAGCGTCGACGACGAGTACAACGGCGTGGTGATCCGCGGCGAATGCTACGACCGGCAGTTCATGTTCGGCAAGGGCGCGGGCAGCCTGCCCACGGCGTCGTCGATCCTGAGCGACATCATGGCGCGGCTGAACAACTACCGCTACGAGTACAAGAAGATGAACTACATCGAGAAACCCGACTACACGACCGACATCACGCTGAAAATCTACGCCCGCTACAAGGAGACCGACGTGCAGGGCATTCTGAACTTCTCGAAGATTCACGAACAGTTCATCAGCGAGGAGAGCAACTACGTGATCGGCGAAATTCCGCTGCGCGAACTGCTCGAAAAAAGATCGCAGCTTTCGGGCAGGGACGTCTTCCTGGCGAACATCCCGATCTTCTTCCTGAACCGCGATTAAACAGAAAAAGGTCCCTTGACAAGGGACCTTTTTCATTGCCTACCGCACGGCGTCGTCTTTCACGCAGCGGACCGACAGGCCGTATCCGAGCGGAACCTCGCCGGTCACCGGATCGGTCGTGGTGCTGTAAACCAGGCAGCCGCTCCGCTCGGCCGTGGCCTCGCAGCTTATCAGATAACCTTTGTCGGCGTCTCCGTACCTGTTCGACGTGCCGTTCACGATCCAGTATCCGGCGCACCTGAAAAATCCGGCCGCAGGCCCGGCGGCAAGGAGCGCTTCGAGTTCGGCCAATGCGGGAACGTGCCAGCCCTCGGGACAGATGCCCCGCAGCGGAGTCCCGGACCGGACCGTGGCGCCGCCCGTCACCGTCTTATAATCATACAGCAGCCCTTTTTCCGCCACCGCGGAAAGCCCCTCCTCGGGATACCATACGCCATCGCCGATCTCCGTACCCGCAGGCTGGTAGCGCAGGTTCTCGGCCATCCATACCTGTCCGCCGATCTTCGCCGTGCGGTAGGTATCGCCGCCGTATTCCAGTTCGGAAGCCTCCCCGCCGTCGCCCTCGTCAAGCGAACCGCCGTCTTCCCAGTCGCTGACCTCGCCGCTCAGCTTCAGCTCGATGTCGATGTTGGTGACGAGCACCGACATGTCGTACCTTCGGCCGCTTTCGAGCGTCGCCGAAGAGAGGGTCTTGCTGCGGCTCTTGCCGTCGCGCGTGGAGACCGTGACGGTCAGCGCCCCCTGCTGCGGCACGAGAATCGCACGGTAGGAGGCGTCGGGCGTCACTTCGAAGGTTTCGATTTCAGCGGCCGCCACGCCGGCTTTCGCCGAAGCCGTCGGCACGGAGAGATCCACCGAGGCCGTCGGGACGAACCCGCCCACGGCGACGCCCGAAACCGCAGCATCGGAATTGTTGGTAATGACGATGGTCAGCTGTGACATCAGGTGATAGAACAGCATCCCGACGGGCGTGCCCGTGGGCGTCACGTTCTTCGCCACGGCTCCCAGCAGGTCCGAGGAGGCGCAGCCCGCACTCTGATCCCGCGCCACGGAGAACTCGTCGGGAACGCCCGACGCCGAATAGGGGAAATAGGCCGTGAGCGTCGAGGTTTCGTTCAGGTCGTTGTACCACAGCAGGCCGGAAGCCGTGAAGGCCGAGCCGTCGTAGGTCATCTGGTGGTTCCGGACGTAATCCGAGCCGTTCTTCGTGACGGTCAGACCGATACAGTCGCCCGTATCGAAATGAAGCCCCGTGACGCGGGTTTTGATCGACGGCGTGATCCGGATGCCGGGAACCGCATCCCGCTTATCGGCACAGCCGGGTGCAGCGGCGAGGCCCGCCGCCAGAAGCGCAAGAAGGAGTTGTCTTTTCATCATTCAGGTTTATTTTTGCGACTTTTAAGCACAAAAATAAAACTTTTTATGCTATTCACAAGACCTCCGGTCAGTTTTTGTAATACGATTCGTCGAGTCCGAGCGTGAAATTCCCGCGCCGGAACCAGGTGACGGCGGCCAGCGCGAACACCAGCGCGGCGTTGAAGAAGAACGGGAAACGGTCGCTGTGGGTGTGGAACAGATGGCGGAACATGTCCATGATGAAGGGGCAGATCATCACCGCAAGGTAGTTCATCGCCATGACGAACGACAGCGCGAGCGTCGCCGAGCGGGGCGGAGCGATGGTCGCCGCCTTGTCGTAGATGACGGGCTGGATCACCCCGTAGCCGAAGCCCGTGAGCAACGCCCCGACGACGAGCATCGTCTTGTCACGGAAGATCCCCACGCACAGCAGCCCCGCGCAGACCAGCCCCAGCGACACGAGGTTGACGTTCTGCTTCAGCGCGCGGATGATCCGGTCGATAAACAGCCCGGGAAGCATGATCGCCAGGAAGAACAACGAGATCAGCACACCCGAAAACGAACTGCTGATCTTGTAGTCGTCGACCAGAAACGAGGCGTAGAAGGCGATGGCCAGCACGGCGTAAGTGGCGAAGAAGTAAAAGAGCATCAGTCCGACGAGCTTGCCCCGGTCGATCCGTTTGTGGCGCATCTGGATGCTCTGCTCCGGCTCGGGCGTGGAGGAAGAACGACAGCGCGAGCGAGATGCCCGGCAGGGTATAGACCAAGAACGGAAGATGCCAGTTGACCTCGGCCAGGTAGCCCGTCACGGCGGTCGCCACGACGAGCGTGAGGTTGTTGATCGCCGAACTGTACCCCAGCTGCCGGACGCGGCTGTCCCCCGTGAAATAGTCGACGATCAGGCCCGTCGAGAGGGGGATGACCATGCCGGCGCCGACACCGAGGATGCAGCTGATGACGATGAGCCACGCCATGCTGCGGGCGAACAGGCAGGCCACGCCGCTCAAAAAGAAAATCGAAAGTCCTACGATCAGGATTTTGAGTTTGTCCCTCCCCTCGGAGAGTTTTCCGGAGAGCAGCACGAAGGGGATGATCAGCAACGACGGCAGCGAGGTGAGCATCTGGATTTCGAGGTCCGTAACCTTGGGAAACACCTTGTTCAGATCGCCCAGAATAGGGGAGACGGCCAGTCCGGGCAGCGACGCAATGGCCGACACGGACCAGATTGCCAGCAGCACGACGAGCGTAACGGAGCCTTTTCCTGTCTTGATTTTCATAGCCGGGGATTTTAGTACCGCTATCCCCGCAACTGTTATACCAAACGAAAACGGACCGGCCTTGATGCCGGTCCGTCGTTCGGTTTCTTCCGGATGTCCCTATTGCACCCTCACGCAACGCACCGACATGCCGTTGGCACGGGCATAGGGGACGTTGTTTTCGAGGCCTCCGCCGGTGGTCTTCTTCTCGAACCAGAAGTGGAAAGCCGGGGATTTCGTACCCGACAGCGTCCCTGCGGTCCAATAAAGGCCCTCCCAGGGCTGCGCCTCCTCGGCCACGCTGCGCACGGTGACGGGGTTGTAAACGTTCAGGATCGTGCTGTTGTCGTAACGGCGGCGTCCAGCGCCGATAAACAGCGACGAGGTTCCCCGCTCCGGATCGGTCAGGCCCCAGCCGTATTTGTCGGCATCCGCCGCCGTGGGGGCTCCCACAAGTTTCAAACCGTCGAACACGGCCGACGGAGCCACCCGCCAGCCATAGGGACAGGGATCGTAGGCGCTCTTTTTCGAAGCGGACCACAAATCGTCGGAATGTGCGCTCCACAGCCAGTCGTTCTCCGAACCGGAGACGCCCGTGATGAAGGTCAGCGGGTGCTGCACGGCGTAAGCCACCGTACCCGTCTCGGCGCTCGAAGCGGCCGTCCGCAGGTAGACGCGGCTGTTGTACATGCTGGCCGATGCGCCGTTGGCGGCGTTGTACGAACTCGGGCCGATGAAGGGGTCCTTACGGCCCCACTGATAATAAAGTCCGTACGAGGCGAGGATGTTCTCCACCGACGAGTTGTCGGCAGCCAGCGCCCCGAGGTTGCGGGTCATCATCGAATAGCCGTTGAAATCGACCGCACCGCCCTCGGCGTCGGGATCGTAGTCCGCAGCCCATACGTGCCAGCTCCAGATCAGCGTGCCGCCGGCGTCGTAGGCTCCGATCACGGCGTTGCCCTCCTTGATCTTGTCCCCGTCGTCGCTGTCGGCAGCCACGTAGAACGACGCCTTGCCGTCTTTCAACTCCAGGTATTGGATCAGATTCGACCGGCTCTGCCAGACGACATCGACCGAAGAGGGCACCTGCTCGGTCAGGTCGCCCTTGTACATGGCGTCGATCAGGTAGTTGGTCTCCTTCTTGTTGATCAGATAACTGTTGGCCGGCTTACGGCTCAAATCCTCGGTGTCGACCACACCCACGAAAAGCGTCGCCGAAGCCGTCGATCCGCCGTGCACCTTGCCCGTCAGGGTCACCGAACCCGACTTTACGGCATCATTGTCGTCGTCGAATTTCTCGGGAGAGAGGACCGTAATGGTGCGGTTCGCCGCGTCGATAACGGGATCGCTCCAGCCCGTGGGTTTGCCCGTTATCGAGAAACTCTCGATGTTGGAGGCCGAAAAACCCACCGTCACTGCGTCGCCCGCATTGAGGAAAACGGCCGGAGAATCGAACGCGATCGTTCCCGATTCCTTGTCCTTGCTGCACGAAGCAAAAAAAACGACGGCCGCAACCGCGCAAACCAACCCTGCAAATCTTTTCATATAGTTCATTCTTTTCTTATTTCAGTTTCAAAATCAACGGCAAAGATAATAAAAAGTCGGACGGGTGCAAAACCGAATTGCGCGCGGTTCAACAAAACTTCCCCTCCCGAAAGTGCCGTCACGGCACCAAAGATACCAAAAAGCGGAATAAATGCCACATGCCCGTCCGAATAATTGCATTTGGGAACAATTATTGCCGCCTATTCCCTAACGAATCAGAAACGCATATAGTATGTCGAAATTGAAAATCGAAACGGGAAGTTCTCCCGCCGAGGAGCGCTTCAGCATCACCGTGACCGAAAAAGGCCCCTTCCTGGTCTACGGACGCCCGCCGCTGGCCGAGCAGTTCATCATGCCCAACGAGCAGAACGAAAGCTGGTATTTCCAGGAAGGGCGGCGCTTCTCGACCGAGGCGGAACCTACGGCGCTCTGCCGCT
>OBAR01001072.1_pt1 | contig 25778 bp, 20 predicted proteins | sample 1517911 | NCBI WGS metagenome assembly OBAR01 (sample SAMN04571709, study PRJEB22368) | human gut metagenome | biome: human gut; material: stool | host: Homo sapiens | place: Luxembourg | collected 2012-10-26
CGACCTTTTGATTCGTAGTCAAACGCTCTATCCAACTGAGCTACGGAGTCATTGATGCTGTCTGTATTACTAAGCAACGATATTATTATATATGATTATGAAAAAATGTCAACTGATTTTAAAAAAATATTGTCAGCAGATATCTGTTAGGGACGCAGTCCTTTAAAAGCAACACGCAGTCTTTTTTGCAGACTGTCTTCTGAATTAACGTCGATAAGTTTTAGTTTATCCATCAGGGGTTCGTTTTTATGCTGCTGCAGGATAGTATTTTTGATGACGATTGGCTGGATCAGAATATTCTGCAGGGTCGTATAGATCTCATAGCTGTTCATATCGCTGCACAGGTCGCCATCGCGCTGTGCCTGTTCGATCAGTGTCCGGACAAAAATAAAATGCTGGACTCTATAATTGGTAAAGTAGGCAGCAGCTTTGTGATGATATAAAGCATCAGTCAGAAATTGCGCCGTATTGAAGTTTTCTATAAAATATTTTGTCATACGGTAAAAAATCTGCTGCAGTTGAATGACGGCTTTGGCATTTTTGTCGGGATAATTCTGTAATTTAGACAAATAGTCTTCATAAATTTTTTGGAAAATAACTTTCATATATTCTTCTTTAAAACCAAAGTAGTAAACAAACATACCCTGATTAACATTTGCCAGAGTGCAAATAGCGCGCACAGTCGGGTCGTAATTACCCTGAGCAATTAATTCTATACCAGCTTTAATTAAAGCCTGATCTGTGTTGCGTGATTTTCTGCCTATGATAATCATCTCCCTTAGGTTTCGATATTCACAAATAAATTGTTAAAATTAATAATTATAATCAAAAAAGTGCTAAAACAAACACAATTAATTATATCACTGTATAAATTATTGTGCAAGAAGTGTTTTATATGGAAAACCAATAGGTTCTTTCTGCGGAAACAAATGTTTATAATATATTGCCTTTTAACAGCTTTGCCAGAAAACAGGCAAGTTTTGCTTGACTTTGTTGTAAAGTTTGCATACAATAAAGTTACTCTTTGGCCGTCCTCAGTAGCGGGCGTTTTTTATTGCCAAAAATCGGGAGGGGTATTCTTATGTCAGTTTCTTTGGCGATATTGATACTTTACATTATTGCCTTGTTTGGTATCAGCTGGTTTGCGAAAAAGCGCAGTGAAGGCAATGCGGAAAATTATGCATTGGCAGGCCGCAGGTTATCGGCACCGCTGATCGCGGTTACTATTATTGGCCTGGCTGTTGGCGGTGCTTCGACGATCGGCGTCTCGGAGCATGCGTTCAGGGTCGGCTTATCTGCCGGCTGGTATACTATTGCCTGGGCAATAGGCGCGATCGTGATGGGTATTTTTATGGCGAAAAAATATCGCGAGCAGAATATTACCACTATTTCTGAACTGATTGAACGTCACCATGGTACGAATGCCGTTATTTTAGGTGTGTTCTGTCAGATCGTTATTCAATTGGTAATTATTTCGCTGCAATATATTGCCGGCGGCAGTATCCTGCACGCTATTATGCCGGAAGTTTTTGATTTCAAAACAGGTATGCTGGTCAGTGCGGTAACTTTTATCAGCATCACCTTTATCGGCGGGATGTGGTCGGCGTCGCTGACCAATGTGCTGAATATAATTTTGATTTATTTTGGCATCGTAGCGGCAACCTTTATCCAGCTTGATAAAGTAGGCGGTATAAGCGAGCTGGCTAAAACCTTGCCGGCGAACGTACCGTGGTTCAGTTTTACTGAAGGTGTAGGCTTAACGACGATCACCAGCTGGATCATTACGCTGGTCACCGTCAATCTGTCGCTGCAGAGTATATTGCAGATTTCGCTGGGGGCAAAAGACGCCGCAACTGCCAGAAGAGGCTTTGTCTGGGGCGGTATCATCATGCTGCCGGTAGGTGTGTTGGCGGCGCTGCTGGGTATTTGTGCCAAATCCATGTATCCTGATGCCCAGGCTGCTCTGGCACTGCCGCAGGTCATCGTAGGGCTGCAGCCGGCGCTGGCCGGTGTTACACTGGCTGCTTTATGGGCGGCGGACGTATCGACTGCCTGCAATCTGCTGCTTTCGGCAGGAACGCTGTTTTCTAATGATATTTACAAACGGTTTATCAATCCGAAGTGTTCGGATGCCAAACAGCTGACGATGATGCGTTTGTGCATCGTGATCTCCGGCGTGCTGACCTTAGGTATGGCTATGGGCGTTTCCAGTATTCTGGGAACGATTATGATCGGCCTCAGTCTGACGGCGGCTTTCAGCGTTATCGTTATCGTGGCATTGTTTTTCCCGCGCTACAGCTGCAAAGCGGCCGGGTTCTGGACGCTGCTGGTTGGCTTTATCATGCTGGTCCTGTGGCAGCTGGTGCCGGCAGTACGCATTTTCCCGAACGTTATTTATATGGAATGGTTTGCCTGCATTCTGACTTATGCGGTTGTGGCATTGCTGCAGCCTGGTAAGAAGCTTGCGGCAGATGCCGTTGAATAAAATTCTTCAAGAGTATAGCAGAGGACGCGGAAGCGTCCTCTTTTTATTCGCTGCCGCTGATTTAATATTTGTATAGCTGACAGCAGGATTTATCATAAATTCAGCCAATTTTAATATACATATGGTATAAGTTGCCAAAAGAGGTGAACGCTATGAAAATACTTTTAGCAGAAGATGATAAAAATCTGGGCAGGTTATTGCAGAGCCTGTTGAAAAAAGAAAATATCACGACTGACTGGGTGGAAGACGGCGAAGCGGCTTACGAGCAGTGTTATCGTGACGGTTATGATGTTTTGGTATTAGACTGGATGATGCCGAAGCTGGACGGCGTAACTTTGTGCAGGCGCCTGCGTGAAGAGGAATACCAGGGGAAAATACTGATGCTGACAGCGCGTGACAGCCTGGATGATAAGGTAGCGGGGCTGAACGAAGGCGCTGACGATTATCTGGTCAAGCCTTTTGAAATGGCGGAGCTGCTGGCGCGGCTGCATGCGTTAGTGCGGCGGCAGAGCGGTTACAAGCAGGAGGATTTTGCCTGTCAAGGCGTGACCCTGGCTGTTAAAGATTATACCGTGGGTTACAAAAACAAGAAGGTACAGCTGCGGCCGCGGGAATTTAAGCTGATGGAGCTGCTGCTGATCAATATCGGCCAGATTTTGCCGCGGGAGCTGCTTTTAGAGCGTATCTGGGGCATTGACGGCGATGTTACTGAAAATAATCTTGATGTGCATATCCGGTCACTGCGTTTGAAACTGGCGTCGATCGGAGCGGAGAGCCTGATCAAGACTGTGCGTGGCGTCGGTTATATGTTAGAGGTACATGATGTTTGATAAATTACGTTTAAAGCTTACTATTATTTATACAGGGATTTTTTCATTGCTGGTAGTGATGATCGTGACCGGCTGCATCATCCTGTTAGGCCATTCGGTGCTGACGCATGAAAAGCAGCAAATGCGCGATCTGATCATCCACGAGGGTGAGGAATATGTGGAGAGCGGTGAGCTGCCGGTGTCGAATCACTCTATTGAAGTCGGCCGGGAGCTGGCGTATATGCTGAAGCCCGGTTCAGATGAAGTGCTGCACGATCAGGTCAGCGGCAGCCCGGTAGCTCAGCAGTTATTCGCTTTGCGCGATAAATGGCCGAAGCAGGACCGCAAAGTAAAATGGCTCACTCTGCGTGATGCAAATGACCGGCTCTGGATATATATCGTTGGCCGGGACCAGATAATGAACGGAACTGCCAGTGCGGCGACTTTGTATATGTTTAAGGATCTGAGCGATTATTATTATGAAGAACAGGGCGAGGTCGTCTGGCTTGTTCTGATGAGTTTGTTTTTTATCTGCTGCGGCGCCGGTATCGGTTATTACCTGGCCGGGCGCAGTATCAAACCGATCCGGGAAATGTTTAAACGGCAACGTGAATTTGTTGCCGATGCCTCGCATGAACTGCGGACCCCGCTGACAGTTATGGGTATCGCCGCCGAAGGTATGGAGGGCGATACAGACAGTAAATTCAGTGAGTTTACTGCCGATACCCTGAAAACCATGCGTATGGAAATCAAACGCATGAATAATCTGGTCGCTGCCCTGCTGTCGCTGGCCCGCAATGACGCCGGCGTCGCTGAGGTCAAGCTGGAACAGGTAAACTTTAATGTGCTGTTGGAGCAGACAGCCGGGACTTTAAGTATACTGGCGCAGCAAAAGGGCTTAAAGCTGGAACTGCAGCTGCCGCCGGAACGTTTGATCATTTGGGGCAACCGGCTGCGCCTGGAACAGCTGCTGACGATCCTGATCGATAATGCCATCAAATATTCGCTGAGCGGCACGGTCACAGTCAGTGCCCTGCGGCATAATCAGCAGCTTGTGATCAGGGTGGATGATGAAGGCATAGGTATTGACGCTACAGATATCGAACGTATTTTTGAAAGGTTTTACCGGGTCGATAAAGCCAGGACCCGTGCTGAAGGCGGCTTTGGTCTGGGGCTGCCGATAGCGAAGATAATCGTAGAGCAGCATCAGGGAACGATCGAAGTGGAAAGTAAAAAAGCAGGCGGCAGCTGCTTTATTGTCAAGCTGCCCCTGACGATGCAGCGCTAAAAATAATAACTCCTTGTTTCAGGTTATTTTCAGTCACATTTTTTATGATAAGGCTGAAATAGAGGCAAGGAGTTGTTTTTTATGAATAGGAAAAGTTGGGCTGTTTTCTGGCTGGCCGCAGTACTGTTATTATTTGTCTTTAACAGTGCTTTATTGATCACTGATTCGGTAGAATCAAATTATGCGTTGACAGCTAAAGAAATGGTAGTATCGGGAGACTGGCTGTCGCCGCAGATTTACGGACAGTATTGGTTTGACAAACCGGTATTTTTTTACTGGCTGACAGCATTGGGGTTTAAGCTCTTTGGCTTTACTGAATTTGCCGCACGTTTCTTCCCGGCCTGTTTTGGTTTGGCTGGACTGGGGCTGCTTGTCTGGGGTGCGAAAAAGCTTTTTGATGATAAAACTGCTTTTTACAGCGGTTTAGTGCTGTTGACTTCGGTAGAATTTTTTCTGATCAGTAAATCGGTCATCACCGATGCGATCCTGTTTTTCTTTTTCAGCGGCAGCTTGCTTTTCTTTTATCTGGGTTACAGCACGCCGCAGAAGAAGTATTATTATGGGATGTATGCCTGCGCGGCTCTGGCGACGCTGACTAAAGGGCCGATCGGCTTTCTGCTGCCGGGACTGATCATGTTCCTGTTTTTGGCGTTCGATAAAGGCTGGCGGGAAATCAAACACATGAAGCTTTGCAGCGGCAGCCTGCTTTTTTTAGCTATAGGCCTGCCCTGGTATCTGGCAATGATAAGCCTGCATGGCGACGCGTTCACCAAAACTTTTTTAGGTACGCATAATTTCCTGCGGGCTACGGTTTCCGAGCATCCGCGCGATAATGTCATTTATTACTATACTTTGGTCAATCTGCTGGCGTTATTCCCCTGGAGCGGACTGCTGCCGCAATGTCTGTGGCAGAAATTCGTCAAAGAGGACAGATTGCAGCGCCCTGATAATCTGACTGTTTTTTTAGTGATCTGGGCTGCAGCGGTATTCTTCTTTTTCCAGAATATGGCAACTAAATATATTACTTATACCTATCCGCTGCTGTTCCCGGCAGCATTGCTGCTTGGGCGCTATATAGCAGTCAATGGTTCCAGGGTCTTCAGCCGTGGTTATATGCTGTTTCACGGGATTTTTTATGCTGTTTTGGCCGGCGCTGTTTATTGGTGCCGGTTTCGGGGCGTGGCTCCCGTACAGGGTGAATTTTTTGTATTGCTGACGGCGCTGGCAGGTTTCTGCCTGGTATATGCTGTTAAAAGCTATAACCAAAAGTACCTGACAGCTGCTGTTGCCGCCATGGCGCTGCTTTTCAATATAGCTTTGATACCTTCTGTGGCAGTTCCGTTGAGCGAGCTGCGGTCAGGCAAACAGCTGGCGCTGCAGCTGCAGGCTCAGTATCCAGAGAAGCAGGAGATAGGCCTGTATGGCGCGTATCCAACCTCAGCTGTTTTTTATTCCGGCAAAAAACTGGTAAAACTTTTACCGCAGGGAGATATCGAAGGTTTTAAACCCAAAGCTTTCAGCTGGAGCAGCAAAAACGTGATGCCCTATGCGGAATTGAAAAGCTATGCCGCTGTCAAAGATAACGTAGTCGTTGTGCAGAAAAAATCAATGCGTGATTTTATGAACAATGCCGATACGTATTTGCTGGTGGCAGGCGAGAATAAAGGCTGGTATATCGTGCAAGGTTAAAGTGATTTCTTACTCTGGCTGCGGCCAGAGTATTTTTTTGTAAAAAATCATCATGGCGGCAGGGAAATGTGTTTTTGTGGCTAATATAATATTTAGTGAAACTATAAGCGTTTCCGAAAAGAAGGTGTGAATCATGTCAAAAAAAGCAAACCAAAAAGCAAAGCTCTTGCATCTGCAGCAGATTTTGCTGGAAGAAACTGACGAAAAGCATGTGCTGACAGTACAGCAGCTGATCGAAAGATTGGCAGAGCTGGAAATACCTGCCGAACGGAAAAGCTTGTATGACGACATCGCTACATTGCAGGCTTTTGGCCTGGATATTATTGCTACGCGCAGCAGGGCCAATATTTACAGGATCGGCAGCCGGCTTTTTACACTGCCTGAACTGCAGCTGGTGGCAGAGGCTGTGCTGAAATCTGCTGCTGTCGGCAAAAGTAAGGCCCAGAAACTGGTAGAGAAGCTGGCCTGTTTAGGCAGCAGGTATCAGGCCGAGGCTTTAAGGGCAAGCCTGAAAGCGCAGAAATATGAGGAAGCAGAGCTGTTATGCCCGATTGAACTGCGCTGCAGTAACGAGCTGGTACCGGCCGTGCTGGAATACCTTGCTGAAGGTAAGGTGAAAAAAAGCAAAGAAGCAACCAGCGTTATCGAAGGCACCGTCGTTGCAGACCAGGCTTTTTACAGCTGGCTGTTCGGTTTGGGCAGCAAAGCTAAACTTACCGGCCCTGCCAATGTGAAGAAAGATTTTGTCAAATATTGTAAAAAAGTGCTGAATCAATATAAATGATCAAGGAGAGTATCATGCAAGAAATAAAATTCCCTGTTCCCAACAGAAGCGAGTATATCCCTTCGCCGCTGGAGCCTGATGCAGACGGAGTGCTGGATATAGGCTACTATAAAGGTGCTATTATTGGCGGGCGTCCTTATGTTCTGGAATGCTGGCAGATGGATGAGCTTGTCGTAGCGACAGTCTTTTTTTCGGACGAAGGTCTTGACGCTTACAGCCGTGAAGATCTGGTGCTGCTTTTGGAACTGGAAGATATTATTAAATTTACCGGCGCAAAACGTTTGTTTCAGTGTACGCATACCGAGGATGATGCAGGGGTGCCCATGTGGGCGGTCAATATTACCCTGCAGAATGCCAAGGGCAAATATGCTGAGGTTTTATGCCCTTTACGCAGATATAGATGAAACTGCATTAGAGGAGGAATGAAAATGGCGAATTGCAACGAAGCCAACTGTACCTGTAAAATGGTAAACTGTGTGCGGCATGGCAAGTGCTGTGAATGTATCAACCATCATCGGGAAAAAGGCTCTTTAGTAGCCTGCATGAAGGCTGTTTGCGAAGATGTAAAAAAATAAATGCGTGCAGGTCAGCACGCATTTATTTTCAGTTTCGGCAGACAAAGAGAAAACCGTTCGCTGGGGATGGTAGCGAACGGTTCCTCCATAGGAAAGCTGTTTATGATGAATTTGATGGGAAGGGTGTAGCAAGTTCGTCACTTGCTATGCTTTAAGTATACAACAGACATTTGACAGAAAAAGGGCAAACCTTTGAACAGTTTGTGAAATGTAAAAAGGACCGGAGGAAGCGGCTAATGAATGATTTTGTAACAAAGTTTTTTAAATTTCAAGAGCGCCAGACTACCTGGCAGCGCGAGACGATCGGGGGGATCACGTCCTTTGTGACGATGGCGTATATCATTTTTGTCAATCCGCAGATCATGGCTGCGGCCGGCATGGATAAAGGAACTGTCATGCTGGCTACCTGTCTGGCGTCAGCCGCAGGCACGCTGCTGATGGCGCTGTATGCCAATGCGCCTTTTGGCCTGGCACCGGGCATGGGGATCAATGCCTTTTTTGCCTATACCCTGTGCGGTACGATGGGGTATAGCTGGGAGCAGGGCTTAGGGGCAGTTTTGCTGTCCGGCATTATTTTTGTCGTGGTTTCTGTTACCGGCCTGCGCAGCAGGATCATTGCTGAGATTCCGCTGCATCTGAAAAAAGCGATCGGCATCGGTATCGGGATGTTTATTTTATACATCGGCTTAAAAAATGCGTCCTTATTGAGCTTTGCCGCTAATCCCGGCAGCTTCATCCCCCTGGGCGACAGCATGAAGTTAGACAGCAGCATCATTCCTGCTCTGACTTTTGCCAGCGATTCGACCAAGCTGGCCCTGATCGGCATTTTCCTGAATATCTGCTTTTTGCTGCGCGGTACAAAAGGTGGTATGCTGCTCAGCATCATTATTACTTCTGCGCTGGGCTGTTATCTGCAGTTTTTCAGCGGCTGGCAGCTGGGGCTGCATCTGCCGGGAACGATGCCTGTCGGTGATATTGGCGATACCTTTGGTAAGTGTCTGAGTGGTTTTGTGCAGCTGTTCGATACATCGCAGGGAGTCGGAGTCATGATCTTTTCACTGTTTTCGGTGATGATCACCATGACGATCGCCGATATGTTCGATACAATCGGCACCGTGCTGGCAACTGCGTCCAGGGCCAATCTTGTCGATGCAGATGGCAATATCGTCGACGGCGACCGCATCTTGCTGGCTGACGCTGCCGCAACCGTCATGGGATCATTTTTTGGTACTTCTACTGTAACTACTTATGTCGAATCAAGCACAGGTGTGGCAGCAGGCGCCAGAACCGGTTTTGCTTCGGTGATAACGGCATTGTTATTTCTGCTGAGTGTGTCTTTAGCGCCGCTGCTGGGTATGGTGCCGGCAGCAGCGACAGCGCCGGTACTGATCATGGTCGGGATCTTGATGGCTTCCGATATCGGCGACATCGACTGGCGCAATCTGGAAATAGCTATACCGGCATATTTAACAATAACTATCATGTGCTTTGGCTATAATATTGCCGACGGTATCGCGATCGGTTTTATTATGTACAGCTTTGTTAAAGCTGTAGTTGGTAAATGGCCGGAGGTTTCGCTGCTGGTGCGCGGGTTGAGCGTCATGTTTTTATTGCGCTTTGCTTTTATGCTGATTTATTAAGAGCTGTATTGATAAAAAAATGAAAAACAGGCAGGCGTACGCCTGCCTGTTTTTTGACTGTTAAGTTATTTTTTGCCGCGTTTTTTACTAGTTATGGTCGGTGCTGCTTCGACATGCTTTTCGCGCCAGCCGAAATAGAGGAAAAAGCCCAGTGCTATCAAAAAGAAAGCAAGGCTGGTAGCCTGAGCCGATTTTAAACCAAAGAGGAAGGGTTCGACATAATCGCCCCGCAGCATTTCCAGACTAAAGCGTACAGCCGAGTACAGCATGACATACAGGCACATAGCCTGACCTTTGGCATGATTGGTAGTGCGGAACAACAGCAGGATAGCAAAGATCACGATATCCAGCTGGCCCTCCCAGACCTCGGCCGGCCAGAGAGGCACAGCGCCATAGGTCTTAAAAGCCAGGGTCCCTTCCGGGTATAACAGGCCAAAGCTGCCGCCGGTAGGCGTGCCGAAAGCATCGCCGTTCAGCAGGTTGGCCATGCGGCCAATAGCCTGACCGATCAGAATAGCGGGGCAGACGATGTCAGCAAAGGCCAGCCAGTCGATCTTGTGCCGCTTGCAGTACCAGATACCTGCCAGCACGCCGGCAATAACGCCGCCCTGGATCGCCATGCCGCCCTGCCAGACAAAGGGTATCTCCAGCAGATGATGCTGGTAATAATCCCAGTCGAAGAAGAAGACGTCCCAAAGCCGCCCGCCGACAAGGCCGGCAAAGCCGCCGTAGATGCCGATGTCAAGCACATGCTGCTGCCAGCGGCCATCCTGTTTAGCCAGGAAATATGCAACGCCGGTCGCCAGAAAAATACTCATACATAAAACCAGGCCGTACATACGGACCGGAAAATCGCCGATATGGAATAAATACTGATGCATAGAACCTCCAAATGCCTGCCGGTAAAATTTTATTTGCAGCTGCAGATACCGTTAGCCAAATCTTTGAATAAGATTATTCTAACACAGTGCGCCTAAAAATTCTATCTTGCGCAGGAAGTGTGAGGATTTAATTCCTACGATTAGAGTATGGAATTTAGGGGGATTATATGGTATAATAAACCAGTATCAATTTCAGAAAGAGGGATAACTATGTTGAAAATAGAAAATCTGTCCGTCGCCGTGCAAGGCCGGCAGATTCTTCACGATATTAATCTGCATATCAAACCGGGCGAGGTCCACGTTTTATTCGGGCCTAACGGCACCGGCAAATCTACGTTGATCGGCACGATCATGGGTTTTGAACGCTATGAGGTTTTAAGCGGCAAAATTTATTTCAAAGGGCATGATATCACCGAAGCCCCCTGTTATGAGCGGGCCCGTTTAGGCGTGGGCGTGATGATCCAGCGTCCGCCGACGATCCGCGGCCTGTCGCTGCGTCAGATGATCGAGATCTGCGGCGCAACGCCTCAGGAAACTGAGCAGATGGCGCGCTGGATGGGTCTGGCTGATTTTCTTGACCGCAGTGTCAATGAAGGCTTCAGCGGCGGCGAGCTCAAACGCTCCGAATTATTGCAGCTGATGGCACAAAAGCCGGACCTGCTGCTTTTAGACGAACCGGAATCCGGCGTCGATGTAGAAAATATCGCTCTGGTAGGGCGGGCTGCCAACTATATCCTGCATAACGAGCCCTGCGGCGGTGCAGGCTGCGATCAGCCCTGCTGCGCCCATAGTCTGGACTGCGACAGCTACAACCCGCTCAATAGTCAGCGCAGCGGACTGATCATTACCCATGTCGGCCATATTTTAAAATATGTGCCCGCTTCGCATGCGCATATTTTATATCAGGGCACGCTTAGCTGTACCAGCGGCGATCCTTTGGACGTTCTGGGCTGCATCAGCAAAGCCGGCTACGAAAAATGCGTCAATGGCGGCTGCAGGAGGTTGATGAAATGAGTGAACAGGTAAAATTACAGGAAGCGCTGGCTAAAAAAGCAGCCTTTGGCAATGATATCGATTTGGAAAAATTTGACGATAATAATGAACAGCATGTGCAAAGCACAGCCGAGCTGTCCGCAGCCGGTAAGGAACGGCTGGAGCACGTCGGTATCGATCTGGAGCGTGAAAACCGCAGCGCCAGCTTTATTCAGGTCGATAACGCTCCTATTGAGGCCGAGGTCAAGGCACAGCTGCCGCTGGAATTGATGAATACCGGCGCCGCTGCCAAAAAATATCCCGAACTGGTCAAAAAATACTGGTGGAACGCCGTTAAGGCCGACACCGACAAATACACCGCCAAAACTGCTTTAGAGCAGGAGCAGGGCTATTTTATCCGTGTCAAAGCCGGACAGAAGATCGCCGCTCCCTTGCAGGCCTGTGTTTTTATCGGGCATGAAGAGCAGCTGCAGCGCGTCCATAATATCGTGATCGTGGAAGAAGGCGCCGAGCTGAATATCATCTCCGGCTGTGCCAGCGATCCCAGTGTGGAAAAAGGCGTGCATATCGGCATCAGCGAATTTTACGTCGAAAAAAATGCCAAACTGACCTTTACCATGATCCACAGCTGGGGCGAAAACATTGCCGTACGTCCCCGCAGCGTAACGATCATCGAAGCAGGCGGGCACTTTATTTCTAATTATGTGTGTATGGAAAAAGTCAAAGACGTGCAGATGTACCCGACGACCAGACTGGTCGGCGAAGGCGCTGTCGCCCGGCTGAATTCCATTTTAGTGGCGCCGGAAGGATCGCATCTGGACATCGGCGGCAAAGCGCTGCTGGAAGTCCCCGGCACACGGGCCGAGATCGTGACCCGTACCATTTCTACCGGCGGCGAGATCATCAACCGCGGCAACCTGACCGGCCGTGCCGAAGGCATCAGGGCCCATCTGGAATGTAACGGCCTGATGCTCAGCGATAAAGGCTATATTTCGGCTATTCCCGAGCTGGACGCCTTTACCGGCAATGCCGAGCTCAGCCATGAAGCAGCAGTCGGCCGCATCGCGCCGGAAGAGATCGAATATCTGATGGCACGCGGCATGGACGAAGAAGAAGCGACGGCTACTATCGTCCGCGGCTTCCTCAATGTCAATATCGAAGGCCTGCCGGAAGCGCTGGCGCAAAAGATCAACGACACGCTTGATACCTTTACTTATAATAAGGGCATGTAAAAAATAAAAAAAGTACTTGTCAAGCGCGGCAAATTGAGTTATAATAACCATTGTGTTCAGCACAATTCCGGGATGGTGTAATGGTAGCACAGGTGATTCTGGATCATCTTGTCTGGGTTCGAGCCCTAGTCCCGGAGCCAATGGCGCCATGGTCAAGCGGCTAAGACGTCGCCCTCTCAAGGCGAAATCACGAGTTTGATTCTCGTTGGCGCTACCAAGCCGTAGTTAAACCCTCTGACTTTAGTCGGAGGGTTTTTGTTTTTCGTGGACAGTTAAAAAAATAATTTTTAAAAAATCAAGCCAGGAGTTCGTGTGTATGCAGTATATTATTTGGCATTTATTGCTATAGCATAATATCATTGATATAATATATATATAATATATCTTGTTTGATCCAAAACATTTGAAAGAGGTGCTGAAAATGACAAAAACAGTTTTGAAAGAAAAATTTGTACAACTTACCGATGAACAAATGAAGCAGTTATTGCAATGCAAGGATCAGGACGCTCTTTACAGCAAGTTTAAAGAATTTATTGGCGAAGATTTTGCTATGTCTGATTTGAAAGCCGTGCTCAGTGATTTTTCTGCCCTGGCAGAAAACAATGAAGCTGCTATTACAATGATGCAAACGATACATAATGTAATCGAAACTGTACCGGGGATGCAGGAGAAATTGGCCGCGGCCCATGATAACGCTGCTGCTTACGCTTTATTAAAACAGTATTTAGGTGACGTTACCCTGGCAAATTTTGAAAAAGCCTGTCAGTCAGTCGATTCACTTATGAATGATGTCGCACCGATCAGTGCTTTAACAGATACAGATCTGGAGGCTGTGACCGGCGGCAGCTGGAAAAGCTTTTGGAGTGGTTTTAAAACCGGTTTTGTCGACACCTTCAAAATTATTGGGTCAGCAGTGATGATCGGGGTCAATATTGTGGGTCAAAATCCGAGTATGGCAGAGAAGTGGGGCGAACCGCTGGAAAAAAGTGTCAAGCATTTATCTGATGCTCTGCATAATAAATAAGAGCTGAGCTTAAAACCAGCGGCTGTAAATTTTTTTGATTTGTTTCTTGAACTGTATTGTAACAATACAGTTCTTTTTATTATATAATAGGAATATAGCACAGAGTGAGGTGGTTGGCATGACTACTTATATTTCGATCAGTGAAATGGCCAAATTGCACGGAATTACCAGACAGACGCTCATTCATTATGATAATATCGACCTTTTTAAGCCGGCGAAAGTAGACGCTAACGGCTACAGATATTATTGTAAGCACCAGATCCCCTATCTGCGTGAGATCTGTTTTCTCAAATCACTGGGGATAAGCCTGAAGGATATCCAGCAGCATTTTCAGGAACGGACGCCGGAAAATGAAATGTATCTTTTGGAAAAGCAAAAACAGTATATCATGAACCAGATCGCCAAGCTCAATACCCTGCGCGAATACCTGAACCAGCGGATCGACCTGTACGAAGAAGCTGTCGATGCGGGGATGATGCGGATGTCGCTGCCCTTTGTGCGCTATATAGACGTCCGGCAGGCGATTTTTAAAGAGTGGCTGCAGCCTATCGACAAGGACAATCTGCATACGACGCTGATGGACTTGTGGCAGCGTATTTTTGAACGGGAAATGGTGCCTTCCGGCGGCTTCGGCTCGATCATCAAAAAAGAAGCCGCCCAAAGCGGCGACTGGCTGGCAGGGGCCGGCTCCTGCATCTTTCTGCCAATCTGGAACAAAGAGCACGAGAATACGCTTACGATACCGGCCGGGGAATATGTGTGCATGTATAAGTATGGTATGCCCTATGATACCGAGCACCTGGAAAAGCTGATGCAGTGGCTGGTGCAGAACGGTTACGAGCTGACCGGCGACATCGTCGACGTCTGCTTGCTGGACACGACCTTTTACAAAAAAGAAACAGGTGTAGACTTCTGTATGTTGCAGGCTCCGGTAGCGTTAAAAAAATAAATAGAAAATTTTTTAAAAAACCTCTTGACTGTATTGTTACACCACAATTTATGATCAAATTGTGAGGTAACACTCAACAAAAAGTCAGGAGGTTATTTTTATGACTAAAGAAATTATTGATTTAAGATCTGCATTGGAATTGTTGGAAAGCATTCCCGGACAAATGGTACATACTGACGTAGAGGTCGACCCTTCCGCTGAGCTGGCAGGCGTTTACCGTTATGTAGGCGCAGGCGGCACCGTGGCTCGTCCCACTAAGACCGGCCCTGCCATGACTTTTGAAAAAATCAAAGGCCATCCCGGCGCTAAAGTCGTTATTGGTCTTTTGGCAAGCCGTAAACGTGTAGGCTATCTGTTAAATACCAAACCTGAAAAATTAGGCTTTATGATGCGTGACGCTGTCAAAAACGCTATCGCTCCCGTCGTTGTCGGCAAAGAAAAAGCTAAATGCCAGGAAGTTGTGCATCTGGCGACCGATGCAGACTTCGATATCCGCAAATTGATCCCGGCCCCGACCAACACCCCGGAAGATGCCGGACCGTATGTAACTTTGGGTATGTGCTACGCTTCCGATGTCGAAACCGGTGAATCCGACGTGACGATCCACAGATTGTGCCTGCAGAGCAAAGATGAGATCTCCATGTTCTTTACTCCCGGCGCCCGCCATTTAGGCGCTTTCCGTGAAAAAGCCGAAGCTCTGGGCAAACCGCTGCCGATCTCTATCAGCATCGGCGTCGACCCGGCGATCGAGATCGCTTCCTGCTTCGAGCCGCCGACTACGCCGCTGGGCTTCAACGAATTGTCCATCGCCGGCGCGATCCGCGGCAAAGCTGTTGAACTGACTCCCTGTGTGACTATCGACGAAAAATGTATCGCTAACGCCGAATACGTTATCGAAGGCGAGCTTATCGTCGGCGCCCGCGTCCGTGAGGACCAGAACTCCAACACCGGCAAAGCCATGCCGGAATTCCCCGGTTACACAGGGCCTGCCAATCCGGCTCTGCCTGTGATCAAGGTCAAAGCTGTGACCCACAGAGTCAATCCGATCATGCAAACCTGTATCGGCCCTTCCGAAGAACACGTCAGCATGGCCGGTATCCCCACCGAAGCCTCGATTTTGGATATGGTGGAAAGAGCTATGCCCGGCCGCGTACAAAATGTTTACGCCCATTCCTCCGGCGGCGGCAAATTCCTGGCCGTTATCCAGTTCAAAAAAAGCGTGCCCAGTGACGAAGGCCGTCAGCGTCAGGCCGCTTTGCTGGCCTTCTCGGCTTTCCCCGAACTGAAACAGGTGATCTTAGTCGATGAAGACGTCGATATTTTCGATACTAACGATATCCTCTGGGCCATGACTACCAGAATGCAGGCCGATGTCGATATCGTCACGATCCCCGGCGTGCGCTGCCATCCGCTCGATCCGTCCAACGACGCTTCCTGCAGCTGGACGATCCGCGATCATGGTATCGCCTGCAAAACTATTTATGACGCCACGATCCCTTATTCAGAAAAAGCACGCTTCCAACGTGCTCAATTTATGGAAGTCGACGTCAAAAAATTCCTGCCGGATTTTGCTGACAAGGACTGATCAAAAATACCGGTTAAGGCGTGCACAGCGCCTTAACCACACTTATCATATGGCTCGGCTATTTTAAGGAGGACAATTATGGGAAAGAATAAACCGATCATAGGTTTTATTTTAGGTATCATCGTCGCTGTGATCATCTTTTTTGCCAACATTCCCGGTTTAGGACGGGAAGGGCAGATGTGCATGGCGTTTTCGCTGATGACAGTGATTTTCTGGGCTTTCGGCATTGCCCAGCCCGGTTATGTATCCGGTCTGTATCTTTTGCTTTTAGCAGTTTTTAAAGTGGCGCCAACAACGCTGATTTTTTCTACCTGGACTACTTCCATGATGTATCTGATCATTGGCGCTTACCTGATCGCGGTAGCGGTCAAAGAATCAGGCCTGGGTGAGCGGATCGCCTATAAATTTATCGTCAAATACGTATCTTCGTTTAAAAGCATCATCATCTCTATCTTTGCCCTGACTTTTATTCTGGCCCTGCTGATCCCGCATCCCTGGCCGCGGGCCTTCCTCATTATGTCGGTCATGGCTGTTGTGGTAAAAAGTGCCGCTATTCCTCATGAAGACGCTGTGAAGATCGGCTTTACCGTTTTTACGGCTTCGATCCCGGTCTCCATGATCTTCCTGACCGGCGACGCCTCCATCAACCCGCTGGCAGCTACCAGCTGTGCTCCCGAACCGGTAGGCTGGCTGCGCTGGTTCGAAGTCATGGGTCTGCCGATGATCGTTACCAGTATCATTACCATGGTCATGATCTTGTTTATGTTCAAGCCTACCAAAGAAGTCAGTGTCAACAAAGGTGAAATTTTAGCCAAATTGCAGGCTATGGGCCCGATGAGCGGCAAAGAACTGCGTACTGCCATCTGGGTAACGCTGGCGATCGTCCTCTGGATGACTGATACCATGCATGGCATCGATATCGGCTGGGGTAACCTTATTCATTGCTATGGGGATGGCGATGCCCAGGATCGGCGGCATCCTGACCCCGCAAAGCTGGGGCGGAGTACCGGTGCAGACATTGATCTTTTTGACTGCCGCCGTAGCTATCGGCCGCGTTGGCGGCGCTACCGGCATGAATACCTGGATCGCCCAGACCGTGCTGCCCGGCAGTGTACCGGAAAATATGTTTGTACTGGCAGCGTTCATTACAGCAGTTTCCATTGCTATCCATATGCTGTTCGGCAGCGTCATCGCCGTTATGGGTATCGTGATCCCTGCCATGCTGGCCTTTACCGGCAGTATGGGCATCAGCACTATTATTCCGGTCATGATCGCCTATATCGCTATCAATGCCCACTTTATCCTGCCCTTCCATAATCTGGCGATTTTAGTCGGCGTAGGTGAGGATAACGGTATGTATACGGAAAAAGAAACTATTAAATTCGGCGTGCCGTTTACCATCGTCTTATTCATCATTACTGTCGGCGTTGCCGTACCCTGGTGGAAAGTGATCGGACTGTGGTGATACGTTTTAAAAAGTAAGCTTGAGAAAGGTTGGTTATTATGAAGCGCTTGATCGTAGGAATATCGGGGGCCAGCGGCGTCGTTATGGGCCACAGGCTGCTGAAGGTCTTAAAACAGCTGCCGGATCTGGAGGTGCATCTGGTCATCACAGAAGGTGCTGTGAAAAATTTTGCCTGTGAAACAGACCTTGACGTCACTGAATTGACGCAGCTGGCTGCATTTACCCACAGCAATAAAAATCTGGCGGCCAGCATTTCCAGCGGCTCCCCGCCAGTATGAAAACAGTAGCCGGTATCGCCTCCGGCTTTGCCGAAAATCTGCTGCTGCGGGCTGCCGACGTGTGCCTGAAGGAAAACCGCAAGGTGGTTTTGGTGCCGCGCGAAATGCCGCTCAGCCGCATCCACCTGCGCAATATCAGGGAATGTGCCGATAACGGCTGCGTCATAGTGCCGCCGATGCTTACTTTTTATAACGGCGCCGATTCGCTGGAGCAGCAGATCGACCATATCATCGGCAAGATCCTGATGCAGTTCGGCATCGAATATCAAAAATTTGTTGCCTGGCAGGGGGAAGACGCATGAAAACGACGATCTTAACAGCAGGCAGCGAGCCTTATGCAGTTACCGCCTGCGTCGTTTGCTGCGGTTCGGACATCGCAGTCGTGATCGGCGGCGGTGCGGCGCCCCATATCGGCGCGGTAGCTTTGGCGTCACCCCGGCCCAGCCTGAAAAATAACGGCGCTGTTTCGGCCAGTGCTTCGGTACTGTGCCGTTTGGGTCATAAAGACGACCAGCCGGCGCGGGAAGCCGCCCTGTATCTGGCAAGCCGCTTCAATACCAATGTTGCCGTCACTGTCGGCCTGCACCTTGATGAGGCCGGTGCTGACGATATTGCGGCCCTGCAGCAGAGTTTGCAGCAAATTCTGCACAAGGTGGAAGCCTGGCTGCTGTCTGCGCAGGCATAAACAGATTTACCAAGACTGCCTGGGGCAGGACACTTACACATCAGCATAAAAATGCTCTGACGAATTTCGTCAGAGCATTTTGTTTGAGCAGGTATTGTTAAGTTAAGCATCACAGCTTATATAAGGTATGAGCAAAAATAATTTATGACGAAGATATACAGCAAAAGGATGATCGATAACTTAAAAAATATATAGTAAAGGTAATCGAAATACTTGCCCGAAGATTAAACTCCAGGCAAGTATTTTTTGTTTTTTACACAATTTGGTTTGCTTTTTGCTTCAACAATATACATATTACCTGTTTTATCTTAGAAAATACTAAAATGAGTTTAATTAAATTGAAGAATAGTATGAATTTTATACAAAAACGAGAAAATTTCCTGCGTGTTCAAAGTTATGAAATGAAAGAAATATCGTTATTTGGAAATTTTTGTTTGAATAAGTATAATTAATTTTGTAAATGAATAATTAATTTTTGATAACTAAAATAGGGGAAGGATGAAAAGTTTGATGGGGAAAAAACTTACATATTTTCTTGTGTGCTTAAATGCTTTACTGACAGCGGTAACAGCCTGTGCCGCACCAAGCAGCGATATTGACCTGCAGCAGCAGATTCTGCAGCAAAAAGAACAGGAGCTGGCCGCTAAACGGGCTGAACAGGCCCTGCAGCAGCGGGTCAAACAGGGGATGTCGAAAACGCCTGCCGGCAGCACTAAGCTGGAAGTAGTGGCCTTGCCGCAGGAAGTCAACAGCTTTAAGATCAAAAATTTTACGCTGAAAGCAGCATCATATGGTTATAAATTCAACTGGATAACTGATTATCTGGCAAACTATAACGGCGAAAGTATTGGTGTGCAGGGGATCAACCTGCTGCTGCAAAACATCAATAAAGAGATCATGAACAGGGGCTATGTTACGACCAGAGTTTATGTTGAGCCGCAGGACCTGAGCAGCGGGACAATGTATTTTACGCTGCTGCCCGGTATCATTTCGGATATCCGTTTCCGGGAAGAAACCTGGGGCACCTGGCATAATGCAGTGGCGATGCGCAAAGGATCACTGCTCAACATACGCGATATTGAGCAGACCGTCGATAACTTTAACAGCGTACCGTCGCAAAGTGCGGATATTAAAATAGAACCCGGTCCCAATGAAGGTGAAAGTGATCTGGTGATCGATATCAAACGCGGCAAACCGTGGAGCCTGAGTATGACTCTTGATAATTCCGGCACCAGGGAAACAGGCAAGGTCCAGATGTCGGGCGCTGTGCAATTGGCTCAACCTTTTTCGGCCAACGATATTTTTTATGCCAGCTGGAATAAAGATGCTACACAATCAGGCGAAACTAAGGGCACACGCGCCAACAGTTTTTATTATGCCGTGCCTTTGGGCAAAGAACGCTTTGCCTTCAGCCATAGCAAAAACGATTATCATCAAACAGTAGAATATGCTGTCAATCCTTTTGTCTCCAGCGGCGAATTCACTTCGGACAGTCTGACCTGGACGCATCTGCTGCAGAGGAACCAAAGCAGTAAAACAGATTTTGAACTGGGGCTTGTACATAAAACACGCCATAGCTATATAGACGGTACGGAAATCGAAGTGCAGCGCCAAAAAACAACGTCGATGCAGATCGGGTTCAATCACAGGCAGTATCTGGGCCCCAGCGTTTTAAATGCCTCGGTGAAATGGCAGAAGGGCCTGCCGTGGTATGCTGACGCCGGGCCGACCGACGGTATGAGCGGCGAAGCGACGACGCAGTATAATATGTATCTTATCAGTGCTAACTTTGCGACGCCGGTACCTTTCGGCGATAACTACGATGCCCAATATAACGTAAGCATCAGGGGACAAAAAAGCGATCAGCGCATTTACGGCAGCGAATTCTTCTCGATCGGCGGCTGGTATAGCGTCAGAGGCTTTGACGGCGAACAGACCCTTTCGGCAGAAGACGGTATCACTATCAGAAACGAACTGCGGTTCCCGATCGAAAAATATCACCAGTTGTATCTGGCGCTGGATTACGGTAAAGTATCAGGCCCGTCAGCCGAATACCTTTTGGGTACGGAACTGGTTGGCAGCGCCATTGGCCTGCGTGGGCAGATTGGTCCCTGCAATTATGATGCCTTTGTGGGCTGGCCTTTGAAAAAGCCGGATGGATTTACCTGTGCTGCCAGAACCTACGGTTTTATGCTGACGGCGCAGATCTGAGAATAAACTGAGGTCAAGTTGAAAATAAAGGAGAGCGAAATCATGGGGAAATATCAAAGCAGAAAGAAAAAATTGATCGCCTGCGCTGTAATTATGTCGGTGCAGATGCAGGCAGTTTTGCCCTGTTATATAGCGGCAGCGGCTCCTCAGGCTGCACCGCCGGTAGTGAATATTGCCAAACCAAACGAGAGCGGCTTATCGCATAATAAAACCGATGCCTTTAACGTAGGGCCGGAAGGACTTGTCTTCAACAATAATGCCAGCGGCGGTAACGTCAATACAGCGCTGGCAGGCCAGGTAGGCGCCAATGCCAATCTGGGCGGCAATGCTGCCAAAGTGATCCTGCAGGAAGTAACAGGCACAGGCAGATCGAACCTGAACGGTATGATGGAGATCGCCGGCAGTAAAGCCGACCTGATCATCGCCAACCCTAACGGCATCACTGGCAGCGGTTTTGGCTTTATCAACGTAGGCCGTGCCACCTTGACAACAGGTACGCCCCGTATCACAGCCGACGGCCGGGTGGAAGGCTTTGACGTGAACGGCGGCAAAATAGCAATAAACGGCGCTGGCAATATGCCGATATTTGATGAAACGACCGGTACCTATAAATATGTACCAGTCAGTAAACTGGATATCTATGCCAACGCGGCAGAAATCAATGCGCAGTTGTGGGCCCAGGACGAAATCAACGTAGTGACCGGTAAGGACAAGATCGATTATGCCGCAGGAACGGCGACAGCACAGCCGGGCAGTGTCGGCAGCGGCGTAAGCCTTGATGTCGGAGCTTTGGGCGGCATGTATGCCGGCAAGATCACTTTAGTTGGTACCAATAAAGGCCTGGGCATGAATATCGGCGGCAACCTTAACGCCCAGAAAAACCTCAATATTACCAACGATGGCCAAATAGTTTTTACCGAAAACAAATATCAGGAGATAGACGAGGACGGCAATCAATATGAAGCCGCAACCATGATTCACTCTGATGGCGATATGCGTATCGACGCGAGTAATGCAGACATTGAAAACGGCGCGATGCTGACAGCCAGAGAAAACATAAATATAGAACTGGGCGGAACGCTTACCAACACCGGTAAAATCATTGCCGGTGAAGAATACGAGCAGACAGAAGAATCGGATATCTTCCAGCGCGATAGTGCTGATCTTTCGGTCAAGGCAGCGCAGGGCATCACCAATACCGGCCTTTTGGACGCATCCAATAATCTGTCAGTCACTGCCGCTGCCGGCGGCGCCGCACTTGGCGGCACTATCAGCGCCTTAAATAACATCGATCTTGCGGCAGCAAAGGCAGTCGATATCAAAGGCAGTGTTTTTTCTGCAAACGGCACGATCGCCGTTACCGGCGCCCAAGTAAAATATAGTAAAGAAAACCTGCAGACCCAGAATCCTGAGCAGGTAACGATCTTAGAAACCGACCCGGAAAAACCAGCAGAACTGCCGCCGCCGGAACCGCCGCGTGAAGCGGAAGACCTTACCAATCCGGAACTGGCTGACACTGCCGGCGTAGCAGGCACAGTTCAGCAGGATAAAATAAGCGACAGCGAACTGGCCCTGGTGGCCGACAGCACTGCTGACGGCAAATATAAACCCATTATCGACAAAGCCGCCAACGGCGTAGATCTGGTACAGATCGCCGAAGTCAACAGCAACGGCGTATCACGCAACCTGTACAGCGACTTTAACATCAAATCCAGCGGCCTGATCCTGAACAACGCTACCAAATACACCCAAACAGAACTGGGTGGCTACATCGACCGCAATATGTTTCTGGCCGGCAAAGGTGCCCGCGTTATCCTTAACGAAGTCACCAGCTCCAAAGCCAGCGTACTCAACGGTTATCTGGAAGTTGCCGGCAACAGCGCCAGCGTCGTTATCGCCAACGCCAACGGGATCAGCGTCAACGGTCTGGGCTTCATCAACACCGACAACGTCGTGCTGGCTACCGGCAAAGTAACAAACTGGGCCGACGGCAACATGAAATTCAGCGCGGCCAAAGGCGACCTGCTCATCAACGGCGACGGACTGAACGGACGCGATCCAGGACGGTTAGACCTTATTGCCGATAATATCACTATCGACCGCAGTGAACTGTGGGGCAATGAACTGCATATTTCAGCTGACGGACTGCTGGCTAATACCAGTAAGATCGGCGGCAGCGGGAATGTGGACATAACTGCCGGCAGCATCGAAAATACAGCTAACGGCTACATCGAAGCCGGCAAAGACCTGACCCTGGCAGCGGCCGGACTGCTGCACCAGAACCAGGCCACCAGCAAAGCCGGAGGTGATCTGAACGTCTCCGCCGGTTCGATCAATAACGAAGCGGCTTCCCTGCTGGGAGCAGGCGGCAACCTTACTGCCAGTGCGGCTGCAAACTTTGACAACACCGGTGCGACCATCATGGCCGGTGCCAAAGTCACTATCAGCGCCGACAGCTTTGCCAACAGCAGCTCGGCACTGGTCAACGGTACTGACCTGCAGCTGCAGGCAGAGCGTCTGACTAACGACAATGCCAATATCTATCTTACCGGCAGCGGCAATATTACCGCTGGCCGGCTGACTAATCAAAATATGGGCACTATCCATATCGGGAAAGACGCTGTGATTACCGCAGACACCATGCTGAACACCAAAGCCGCTGTTGACGTGCTGGGCAACCTGTCAGTGCAGGCCGGCAGCTTCACCAATACCGACAGTGCCTATTTTGGTGCAGGCCAAAAGGCCGTCTTTACTACCGGCAGCTTTACCAACAGCGCCTTGGGCAGCATCTTTGTCAGCGGCGGCTTCACTGCAGACAGCACAGGCGATTTCACCAACGACGACGGCTTGCTGGCGTTGGGCAGTACCGGCAGCATCACGGCCCAGAACATTTATAACCAAAACGGCAGCAGCTACTATAATGGCTCTGTCATCAGCGCCGCCGGCGACCTGACGCTTACAGCCAGAGAGACATTGCTCAACCGTTCCTCGGATATCGAAAGCAAGAGCAATATTACCATAAACGCTGCTGACCTGATCAATAAAAAAGAAAACTTCGTCACCGACTGGGACGTGACCTATGAATATATCTCCTATAAGATCCCGCATCTGCAGGGCGGCGATTATTACGACGCCATGCGCGAATTTACCCGTACCATCCACACCGGCGTTATCAAAGAAGAGACCGCCGACGCCAACATCATTGCCAGCGGCAATATAACCATCAATGCCGACAACGATGTAACCAACCACTACAGCAAGATCATGGCCGGTAACGATTTGACCATTGACGCCGGCGGCACTGTCGAAAACGTGGGCTACCAGGGCACGATCCACCACGACGACCTGGGGCAGGATAACCACTACTGGAAATACAAAAAACACAGAAGAATGCATATCGGCTGCCATATGGTCTATGGCACTACAGTCATTCCCTATGAAGACCACAACGTCTACGATCAGGACGCAGCCCCCGGCAGCGAAAGACTGGCAGTGCTGGGCGCAACCGGTACCGTAAAGATCAATGCCGGCAACGTCGTCAACAAAACCTTAGAGGCTGACGGCAGCCAATATGCTGACCGCGACAAAACCGTAAGCACCGACGTAGATGACAAGCTGGCCGGCAACAGCGCGGCTGAAAGAAAGCCGCTGGACGACAACAAGCTGCTGGCGATCGACCAGCTGCAATACAACAACAAAATCTATCAGCTTAACGACGATCCCAGCGCCAGGTACCTGATCGAAACCAACCCCAAATTTGCCGACTACCACCAATTCCTCTCCAGCGACTATCTGCTGGAACGGGTAAAAGCCGACCCGGAAAAAGTAGCCAAACGATTGGGCGACGGCTACTTTGAACAGCAATTTGTTATCGAACAGATCGGACAGCTCACCGGCAGGCCTTACCTGGGCAGCTACGGCAGCGACATGGAACAATTCCAGGCCCTGATGAACGCCGGTGCCGTAGCAGCGGAAGCCCTGAACCTGGAGATCGGGGTCAGCCTGACGGCGCAGCAGGTCGCCAGCCTGACCAGCGACATCGTCTGGCTGGTCGAAACAACCGTCAACGGCCAGAAAGTTTTGGTGCCGCAGGTCTATCTGGCAGCAGTACGCAGCGAAGACCTGCAGCCGGGCGGCGCTTTGATCGTCGGCGGCGACGTAGAAATATATTCCAAACAGGATATCCAAAATGTAGGTACCATCAAAGCCGACGGTACTTTAGATCTGCACGGCCAAAATGTCAGCAACCTGGGCGGCAGTCTGGCCGGCAACGATATCGCGATCACGGCGGCCGACAAGATCACCAATCAGGGCGGCAGCATCACTGCGCAGCACGACGCCGCTTTGCAGGCCCACGATATTATCAATGAGACCACAACCCAAAATACCACCTATAAAGAACTGCAGCAAACGACCGCAGGTAAAACTGCCGGCATCACTGCGGGCAATGACCTGCGTCTGGAAGCGGCAGGCGACATCACTAACAAAGGCGGCGTTCTGGCGGCAGATAACGACCTGACACTCAGTGCGGGACAGAACATCAATATCACCACAGTCGCCAACGAAAAACACGTAGCAGTGACCTACGGCAGTTCGGCAGCCGAGATCCACAGCGTCGAAAACCAGCAAAGCGCCCTGACAGGTAAAAATGTCAGCCTTACGGCCGGCAGCGACGTCAACATCAAAGGCGGCATTATCGCAGCAGCTGAAGATACAGCTATCAAAGCCGACGGCGACGTCAATATCGCAGCCGTTAAAGACCTGCACAGCGAAGAAAGCAGCGTGGGCAGCCGCGGCAGCAACTATTATAACCACTCCCGCCAGGTCGATGAAACCGTAAAAGGCAGCCTCGTCGCCGGCACGGAAAATATCACCGTCAGCAGCGGCAGCGACATCAACCTGCAGGGCAGCAGCCTTGCCAGCGAAAAAGGCAAGATCGAGCTTGACGCCGGCAGCAATGTCAATATCACCAATGCGACAGAATACCACGAACGCCTGCAGGAATCGCATACCAAGGTCAGCGGCGTTCTCAGCAGCAAAACCACCGACATCTACGACTACAGCAATCTGGACGCTGTCGTCGGCAGCACCGTCAGCGGCAGCAGTGTTGTCATCAACAGCGGCGCCGATACCAACGTCAAAGGCAGCAGCGTAGTTGCCGATAACGACGTCAACATCACAGCCGGCGGCGACCTGAACGTGACC
>OBAR01001092.1_pt1 | contig 25499 bp, 23 predicted proteins | sample 1517911 | NCBI WGS metagenome assembly OBAR01 (sample SAMN04571709, study PRJEB22368) | human gut metagenome | biome: human gut; material: stool | host: Homo sapiens | place: Luxembourg | collected 2012-10-26
CTTCGGCCAGCGAAGGCCCGTTGCCGAGGATCAGGACCGACGGCTTCGGCGCGCCGACCGTTCCGGCACGGCCGACGTAGTTGCGGAAATTCTCCTTCACGGCCATCACCGCAAAGTAAAACGCCGTCTCATAGAGGTTGCGCAGGAATCGGTCGGTTTTTTCGAATACGGTCATGGTACGGTTTTATTTGCAAAAGTAGCAAAAGATCAATATCTTCGCAACAAAACCCGGCAGAACAGATGTCAGAACCCACCATTTCGGTCGTCATACCCCTCTACAACAAGCAGCTGGAAATCGGCGCGGCCGTACGCTCGGTCCTGGCGCAGACCCGCCCCCCGCAGGAGATCATCGTCGTGGACGACGGTTCGACCGACGGCGGCGCGGAGGTCGTGTGTGCGATCGGCTCGCCGCTCGTAAGGCTCGTCCGGCAGTCCAACGCCGGGGTCTGCGCCGCACGCAACCGCGGCATCGCAGAGTCGACGGGCGAATACATCGCCCTGCTGGACGCCGACGACGCCTGGGAGCCGGGGTTTCTGGCCGAAATCGCCGCCATGCTCCGCGAGTTCCCCGGCTGCGGACTCTACTGCACGGCATTTTCAATAATAAGCCACGACGGGACCTATCCGGCCCCGACACCCTCCGAGCGGGGCGTCGTGGCGAATTTCTTCCGCGAATCGGTCCACCGCTACATCGCCATCCCGTCGGCCAGCTGCATCCCGCGGCGCGTGTTCGACACCGTGGGGCTGTTTCCCGAGGGCATGAAGATCGCCGAAGACCTCTACATGTGGATCAGGATCGCCCGCCGCTACGAAGTCTGCTTCTCGCCCGAACGGCTGGTCCGCTACTCGCGGGTGGCTTCGAACCGCTCGGCGGCAAGCTACACGCCCGAGAAGACCGTCCATTCGTTCGAGGAGCTGTACGACCCGCTGGCCCCCGAGGAGGACCGGGAGTTCGTGGCCCGCGCCGCACTGGGAAAAGCGCTTATCATCAGCGCTAAAGGCGGCACGAAGGAGGCCGCCCGCGCCGCCCGGTTCTTCGCTTGGACGCGAACCTACCGCCGCACGCTGCGCAAGGTCCGCGCCCTGAACGCCCTGCCCGCCGGCTGGCGCGGTCCCGTGATCCGGCTTTACAACGCGCTGGCCTGGCGCCTCGCCCGCAAAGGACTCTAATACTCAAAATGATGAAATACCTCCTGCACACCCTTTCCTGCCTGCTGCTTTTCGCAGCGGGAACCTGCCTCGCGCAGACGCCCGGCCACACGCTGCGTTCGGGCGGCATCGACCGCACCTACCGCCTCCACCTGCCCGAAGGGCTGCCCGACGGCGCACCGCTGGTCATTGTCCTCCACGGCTACGGAGGACAGGGCGACCCGGAACGGTTCGACATGAACCGCGTTGCCGACCGCCACGGTTTCGCCGTCTGCTACCCGCAGGGCGAACGCGACGGCCGCGGCAAAACATGCTGGAACGTGGGTTACCCCTTTCAGGCCGATATGGCCGTCGACGACGTGCGGTTCCTCTCCGAACTGATCCGGCACCTTCAGAAAAAACATGGTTTGAGCCGCCGCAACGTCTTCTGCACGGGTATGTCGAACGGCGGGGACATGTGTTACCTGCTGGCCTCGCGCTGTCCGGAGACCTATGCGGCCCTCGGACCGGTCGCCGGGTTCATGTCCGTCGAAATCCTCCGTTCGGACCGCAATCCGCATCCGATTCCGCTGTTCGAAATCCACGGCACCGAAGACCGGACGACCCGCTGGGAAGGCGACCTCGGCAACGAAGGGGGCTGGGGCGCCTATGTCTCCGTCCCGACCGCGGTCGGCTACTGGGCCGCCAAGAACAAATGCCTCGCAGAGCGGGTCGACACCCTGCCCTCCCGCCCCGGCGGCTTGCAGGTCATCGCCCACCGCTACACGGAGGGCACGGACGGAAACGAGGTCTGGCTCTACGAGACCGTCGGCGGAAAGCACTCCTGGAAAGAGACGGGCGTAGACACGGGCGAAGAGCTGTGGAAGTTTTTCAGCAGATACGTCCGGTAAACGAAAAAGGGTTCCGAATCATCGGAACCCTTTTTCACTCTGCCGGGCGGCGTCAGTTCGAGAACGTCAGCCCGTCCTGCCCGGCGTCAATCGCGATCGGCTTCGAGCGGTCGACCTCGCCGGCAAGAATCCGCTTCGAAAGGTCGTTGACCACATAGCGCTGGATGACCCGCTTCACGGGACGTGCGCCATAGAGCGGATCGTAACCCGCCGAGGCGATCCATTCGCGCGCCTTGTCGCTGTACTCCAGCCGGATGCCGTTCTCCGAAAGCATCCTGCGCACGATGCCCAACTGGATGTCGACGATGCGTTCGATGTCCTTGTGCGTCAGCGGCTCGAACATCACGATCTCGTCGATACGGTTCAGGAACTCCGGTTTGAGCTGCTGTTTCAGCAGGTCGATCACCGCAAGGCGGGTCCGCTCGACAACCTCTTCGGGCAGCTTCCTGCCGTCGAAGGCCTCGGCGAAGTTATCCTGGATCACCTGCGAACCCATGTTCGAGGTCATAATGATGATCGTGTTGCGGAAATCCACCGTACGGCCCTTGTTGTCGGTCAGCCGGCCGTCGTCGAGCACCTGCAACAGGATGTTGAAGACGTCGGGATGCGCCTTCTCGATCTCGTCGAGCAGCACCACGGAATAGGGCTTGCGCCGCACGGCCTCGGTCAATTGGCCGCCCTCGTCGTAACCGACGTATCCCGGAGGCGCCCCAACGAGCCGCGACACGGCGTGCCGCTCCTGGTACTCGCTCATGTCGATACGCGTCATCATCTGGTCGTCGTTGAACAGGAACTCGGCCAGCGCCTTGGCCAGCTCGGTCTTGCCGACGCCCGTCGTACCGAGGAAGATGAACGAACCGATCGGCTTGCGGGGATCGTTCAGCCCGGCGCGCGAACGGCGCACGGCGTCGGAAATGGCCGCGATGGCCTGCTCCTGCCCGATGACGCGCTTGTGGAGTTCGTCCTCCATATGGAGCAGTTTCTCGCGCTCCGAGGCCAGCATGCGCGTCACGGGAATGCCCGTCCAGCGCGACACCACCTCGGCCACGTCCTGCGCGTCGACCTCCTCCTTGATCATCGAACCGCTGGCCGAAGCGAGGCGGTACTCCTCCTGAAAAGCGGCGATCTCCTTCTCGGCCTCCTGAATCTTGCCGTAGCGGATTTCGGCCACCTTGCCGTAGTCACCCTGCCGTTCGGCCTGCCGGGCCTCGACTTTCAGCGACTCGATCTTATCCTTGTTGGCCTGAATCTTTTTGAGCAGATCGCGCTGGCCCTGCCACCTGGCACGCATCTCGGCGTCACGGGCCTTCAGCTCCTCGATCTCCTTGGTCAGGTGCTCGACGCGCTCCTTGTCCTTCTCGCGGCGGATGGCCTCGCGTTCGATTTCGAGCTGGCGGACCCGGCGGTCGAGCGTGTCGATCTCCTCGGGCACGGAGTTCATCTCCAGACGCAGCCGCGAGGCGGCCTCGTCCACCAGGTCGATGGCCTTGTCGGGCAGGAACCGCGAGGTGATGTAGCGCGTCGAAAGCTCGACGGCGGCCACGATGGCCTCGTCCTTGATCCGCACCTGGTGGTGGTTTTCGTAACGCTCCTTCAGGCCGCGGAGGATCGAGATGGCGTCCTCCTGCGAAGGCTCGTCGACCATCACCTTCTGGAAACGGCGTTCGAGGGCCTTGTCCTGCTCGAAGTATTTCTGGAACTCGTCGAGCGTCGTGGCTCCGATGGTCCGCAGCTCGCCCCGCGCAAGGGCCGGTTTGAGGATGTTCGCGGCATCCATCGCCCCCGACGACTTGCCGGCGCCGACCAGCGTGTGGATCTCGTCGATGAAGAGCAGTATCTCGCCCTCGCTGGCCGTAACCTCCTGCACGACGGCTTTCAGACGCTCCTCGAACTCGCCCTGGTACTTGGCGCCTGCGATCAGCGCACCCATGTCCAGCGAGTAGATGACCTTCGATTTCAGGTTCTCGGGCACGTCGCCGTCGATGATCCTGCGGGCGATGCCCTCGGCGATGGCGGTTTTGCCGACGCCGGCCTCGCCCACGAGAATCGGGTTGTTCTTCGTGCGCCGCGAAAGGATTTGCAGCACGCGGCGGATCTCCTCGTCACGCCCGATGACCGGGTCGAGTTTTCCCGAGCGCGCCTGCTCGTTGAGGTTGATGGCATACTTGCCCAGCGCGTCGAACTGCTGCTCGGAGGTCTGCGAATCGACCGTCGCACCCTTGCGGAAGGTGCGAATCGCCTCGATCAGCTCCTTTTCCGTCGCGCCGCTGCGTTTGAGGATGTCGGCGGCCTGCCCGCGCTCGGCCACGAGGGCCAGCAGCAGGTGTTCGACGGAGGCGTATTTGTCGCCGAAATTCTTCGTGAAGTCCACGGCGCGCTGAATCGCCTTCGAGGTATCCTGCGCAAAGAACTGCTCGCCGCCGCCCTCGACGCGCGGCAGCGACGCCACGGCCCGGCCGACCTCGTCGCGCAGCGAACGTACATTCACTCCCACGCGCCCCAGCAGGAACGTCGAGAGCGAATCGTCCTCGCGGATCAGCGCCGCGAGCAGGTGGAGCGGTTCGACAGCCTGCTGTCCCCGCTCCCGCGCCAGCGAGAGCGCCGCTTGCAGCGCCTCCTGCGCCTTGATGGTAAGAGTGTTGATGTTCATAGTAATGCTAATTTATTGTTTCTGTTCTTCATTTTGTCAATTCCGTTTCCGAACGCCGTTATCGCGGCGTCCCGCCGCGTTTACAAGTCTGACCCACCCCCAAACCTCCGCCTCGGCGGGGGCTTAGTCGCAACGCGACCGGGATTTCGTCCGGAATGCGGAAACAACTCATTCGCAAGACTATTCCGCAAAACCCCTGCCAACTCCGAATCCAGGACATAGTGTCATTATTTGTCACAGAACAACTGCCAACAACCGCCAATTTGTCGTGCCGGAGCACGGCACATAATTTTTAATTCTTAATTTTTAATTCTTAATTCATATTTCGTATCTTTGCAACACTATGAGTGATTTCATCGTCAGCGCACGCAAATACCGCCCCGCGACCTTCCGATCGGTCGTCGGGCAGAAACATATCACCTCGACGCTCCAGAACGCCATCGAGCGCGGCCAGCTGGCCCACGCCTACCTCTTCTGCGGTCCCCGCGGCGTAGGCAAGACCACTTGCGCCCGCATCTTCGCCAAGGCCATCAACTGCCTCGCCCCCGACGGCGCCGAAGCGTGCAACGAGTGCGAATCGTGCCGTTCGTTCAACGAGGGACGTTCGCTCAACATCCACGAGCTGGACGCCGCGTCGAACAACTCCGTGGAGGACATCCGCACGCTGATCGAGCAGGTGCGCATCATCCCGCAGGTGGGCCGTTACTCGGTGTTCATCATCGACGAGGTCCACATGCTCTCGGCCGCGGCCTTCAACGCCTTCCTCAAGACGCTGGAGGAGCCGCCCGCCCACGCCATCTTCATTCTGGCGACCACCGAGAAACACAAGATCATCCCCACGATCCTCTCGCGCTGCCAGATCTACGATTTCAACCGCATCCGCGTCGAAGATTCGGTCGAATACCTCAAATACATCGCCTCCCAGGAGGGCATCTCGGCGGACGAAGAGTCGCTGAACCTCATCGCGCAGAAGGCCGACGGCGGCATGCGCGACGCGCTGTCGATGTTCGACAAGGCCGTGTCGTTCTGCGGCACGGCGCTGGACTACCGCAACGTGGCCCAGACGCTGAACGTGCTGGACTACGACACCTATTTCAGCGTGACGGAGATGCTGCTCGCGGGCAACTACGTCGACGTGCTGGTGGCCTTCGACAGCGTGCTGTCGAAAGGCTTCTCGGGCCAGACCTTCATGTCCGGCATGAACCGCCATATGAGGGATCTCCTGATGGCCAGGCAGCCCGACACGCTGCGACTGATCGAAATGACCGGAACGCTGCTCGAACGATACCGGACGCAGGCGGGCGCCTGCAGTGTCGAGTTCCTGTTCGGAGCCATCTCCGTACTGACGGAACTTGACGGGAAGATCCGGCAATCGTCGAACCAGCGATTGCTTGTCGAGTTGGGCCTGATGAAAATCGCCGGACTCGGTCAAAAAAAAAATGACACCCTGACATCTTCCGGGGAGTATCCGCTTCCCGAACTGACACCCCGAACGGCGGCCGCGGCCGTCGCGGCGACGCCTGCGGCGCAACCGCAGCCCGACCCGGCGACCCGCCCCGGTCCGAATCCCGTTCCGGCGGCTCCGCAGCAATCCGCAGCGGTTCAACCCGGGCAGGCCTCACAACCGGCGTCCGCGCCGATTCCCGCCCCGGCTCCGCAGCCGGCCGCACCCCGGCCGGAAACGCCGGCGCAACCCGCAGCCGCCCCGGGACCCGCTCCCGCTCCGGCCGCACGGCCCGAAGCGTCCAAACCCGCGCCCCAGCCCGTGCGGAGGCCGCTGATCTCGGGAACCTCCCTTTCGGAACTGCTCGCCTCGGCGGGCAGCAATCCGGACGAGGAGCCTTCCGAACAGGAAACGGCCGAACCGGAGGTCGCGACGATCGACCCCGAGTGCGAACGGAAACTGGAACGCGCCCGGGAAAAGATCCTGAACCTCATCCGGGAACGACGTCCGCGGTTCGTCCCGGCCTTCGAACTGATGAGGGTGCAGGGCAACACGATCTCGCTGAGCGTGCCGACGAGCGAACTGCGCGAAGAGATACTCCGCAGCAAGACAGGGATGCTGATGCGCATCGCCGAACTGGCGGGCATCACGGGAGCGATCGAACTGGAAGTGGTCGTCAACGAGGAAATTCGGGCCGCACGCCCGATCAAACTCGAAGACCGGGTGAAATACATGACGGAAAAGAATCCGCTGATCGCGGAACTCCGCAAAGCATTGGATTTGGAAGTGGAATAACCCGCTTAAAAAGCGGGATTTATGGGCGATGGAGCGTCAGGCGGAAGCAGATTCCGAACTGCGCTTCCACCGAAAAACAAAATGAAAATTAAATAACGCAATAATGGCAACAAAGAATTTCATCGAAGAACTCGAATGGCGCGGCATGATCCACACGATCATGCCCGGCGCGAAGGAACAACTCGAAAAAGAGATGACGACGGCCTACCTGGGCATCGACCCCACGGCCGACTCGCTGCATATCGGCCACCTGGTGGGCGTGATGATCCTCAAGCACTTCCAGATGTGCGGCCACCGTCCGCTGGCCCTCGTGGGCGGTGCGACGGGCATGATCGGCGACCCCTCGGGCAAATCGCAGGAGCGCAACCTGCTCGACGAAAAGACCCTGCGTCACAATCAGGAGGCGATCAAACGCCAGCTGGCCAAACTGCTCGACTTCGACTCCGACGCCCCGAACGCCGCCACGCTGGTCAACAACTACGACTGGATGAAGGAATTCACGTTCCTCGATTTCATCCGCGACATCGGCAAGTGCATCACCGTCAACTACATGATGGCCAAAGACTCCGTGAAGAAACGCTTCAACGGCGAGGGCGACGGCATGTCGTTCACCGAGTTCACCTACCAGCTGGTTCAGGGCTACGACTTCCTGCACCTCTACGAGACGATGAACTGCAAAATCCAGCTGGGCGGCGCCGACCAGTGGGGCAACATCACCACCGGCACGGAGCTGATCCGCCGCAAGCTGGGCGCCGAGGCCGAGGCCTTCGGCATCACCTGCCCGCTGATCACCAAGGCCGACGGCACGAAATTCGGCAAGACCGAGAGCGGCAACGTATGGCTCGACCCGCGCTACACATCGCCCTACAAGTTCTACCAATTCTGGCTCAACGTCAGCGACGAGGACGCCAAACGCTACATCAAGATCTTCACGCTGCTCGACCGTGAGACCATCGACGCACTCATCGCCGAGCACGACGCGGCTCCCCACCTGCGCGTATTGCAGAAACGGCTGGCCGAGGAGATCACCTGCATGATCCACTCGCGCGAAGAGTACGAAAAGGCCGTCGAGGCCTCGGCCATCCTCTTCGGCGGCGCCACGTCGGAGGCTCTGCACCGTCTCGACGAGCAGACCCTGCTGCAAGTGTTCGAAGGCGTGCCCCAGTACCGCGTGGCCCGCACGGAACTCGCGGCCGGCATCCCGTTCGTGGACCTCTGCGCCGAGAAAAGCGACATCTTCGCCTCGAAAGGCGAGTGCCGCAAGCTGGTGCAGGGCGGCGGCGTGTCGCTCAACAAGGAGAAGCTGGCCGACGCGATGCGCCCGGTGACCGACGCGGACCTGATCGCGGGCAAATACCTGCTCGTGCAGCGCGGCAAGAAGAACTACTACCTCGTGATCGCCGAATAGGATGGAATACCGGATCGTTCTCCAGCGCATGGAGTTCCGGGCGCTGCACGGCTGCTACGAACTCGAACGGAAGGTCGGCAACCGCTTCACGGTCGACCTGGAGATCACGGCCTGCCTGGGCGACGCGGCCGCCGAGGACAGCGTCGAACAGACGGTCAACTACCTCACGGTCTACGAAGTCGTCTCGCTCCAGATGCGCATTACCCAGCGCACGATCGAGCGCGTGGCGATGAACATCATCGAGGCGGTCTACGCCTCGTTCCGGCAGGTCCGGCACGTAAAATGCACCGTCTCGAAACTGGCGCCCCCGCTCGGCGGCAAACTGGAGAAGGTGAGCGTCGTACTGGAGAAATAGAAAACTGCGCGCACGCGGCTGCGTGCGCGCAGTTTTTCAAATAGAACCGATATATGCATCATTCACACGGCCGCGCAACGCTGGGCGGCAAATTGAGCGCCGTGCTCGTCGCGGCCGGAAGTTCCGTGGGGCTGGGAAATATCTGGCGGTTCCCCTATGTCGCCGGAGACAACGGCGGCGGAGCTTTTCTGGTGATTTACATTCTCTGCGTCCTGCTGCTGGGACTGCCCATCATGGTGGCCGAATTCTCGGTCGGACGCGCCTCGCACCGCAATGCCGTGGGAGCCTACCGGGCGCTCGCCCCCAAGTGGAGTTTCCTGGGCTACAACGGCGTCGTAGCGGCGTTCCTGATCCTGGGCTTCTACTTCGTGGTGTCGGGATGGACCGCCGAATACATGGTTCACTCCGTGACGGGAAGCCTTGCCCGGTACACCACCGCCGACGAATACAAGAGCGTTTTCGAGAATTTCATCCAGAACCCGTGGCGGCCCGTGCTCTACACCGCGCTGTTCGTGCTGGCCACGCACTTCGTCATCGCGATGGGCGTGCAGAAAGGCATCGAACGCTCGGCAAAGGTGCTGATGCCCCTGCTGTTCGTCATCCTGATCGCACTGTCGATCCACTCGCTGCTGATGCCCGGCGGCGAGGAGGGGCTTCGGTTCCTGTTCCGGCCCGACTTCTCGAAGGTGACGCCCTCGACGGTGCTCGTGGCGCTGGGGCAGGCCTTCTTCTCGCTCTCAATCGGCATCGGCACGATGGTCACCTACGCCTCCTACTTCAAACCCGACACCAACCTGCGCCACACGGCGCTCAACGTCACGATCCTCGACACGCTGGTAGCCGTGCTGGCCGGCGTGGTGATCTTCCCGGCGGTGTTCAGCGTGGGCATCGAACCCTCGTCGGGACCGTCGCTCGTATTCATCACCCTGCCGGGCATCTTCAACTCGATGCCGCTGAGCATGGTCTGGTCGTCGGTATTCTTTCTGCTGCTGGTCGTTGCGGCGCTCACCTCGACCATCTCTTTACACGAAGTCATCACGGCCTACCTCCACGAGGAGTGGCACATGAGCCGGCGGGCCGCCGCATGGTCCACGACCGGAGCCTGCATGGCGCTGGCCGCCGTGGCATCGCTGTCGCTGGGCGTTCTGAAGGGATGGAACATCTTCGGACTCACGATTTTCGACTCGCTCGACTACCTCACGGCCAACATCCTGCTCCCCGCCGGCGGATTCTTCACCTGCATATTCGTCGGCTGGCGCCTCGACCGGAAAATACTCAAGGCCGAAATCAGCAACAACGGCACGCTGAAATTCCGTATCTACGGGGTGTTCATCTTCCTCGTGCGCTACGTCTGCCCGGCGGTGCTGCTGCTGATCTTCCTGGATAACCTGGGCCTCTTTTAGCGGCCCGCACCGATCAGAACGAAACCCAAAAACTACCGAAACCATGAAACGATTCATTGTCCTGCTGCTCGTCTGCTGCCTCGGCGCGGCCGTTACGGCCCGCCCGATCCGGGGCACGGTCAAATGCGCCGGGACGCCGGTCTCCGGCGTCACCGTCACGGACGGCCACTCCTTCACCGAAAGCGGCGCCGACGGAACTTTCACCCTCGACGCCGCCGACGACGCACTGTTCATCAGCATCGTAACCCCTTCCGGCTACCTGGCCCCCATGGAGCAGGACATCCCGCAATTCTTCCGGCCCTACGCCGCTTCCACGAAGCGTTACGATTTCGAGCTGCGTCCGTGGCCGGCCACGGGCGAGGTTTACGAATTGCTGGCGATCGGCGACCCGCAGCCCAAAACCGCAGCGCATTTCGACCGGCTCCGAACCGAGATCATCCCCGAACTGCAACGCGCGACCGCCCTCGGAAAGCAACGGGGCACGGCACAGGCGGCGCTGCTGCTCGGCGACATCGTCTGGGACTCTCCGGAGCTGTTCGCCGGCGTCCGCGAGCAGTTCGCATCGCTCGGAATACCGGTCTACGGCGTGATCGGCAACCACGACCACGACCGGAACAAATACACCGACCGGGAGGCCACGGAGAACTACCGGAACCATTTCGGCCCCACCTACTACGCCTTCGACATGGGACGGACCCACTACATCGTCCTCGACGACATCGTCTACCACGGAGCGAAGAAATACGACGAGCAGATCGACTCGCTGCAACTGGCCTGGGCCGCGGAATACGCCCGGCGGCTGCCCGCCGGGTCGCGCGTCTGCGTGGCCATGCACGCCCCGGCCATGAAGGCCTGGAAAGGCAATCAGGTCATGGAGTCGGCCGCCAGGCTGATGGACGCCTTCGCCGGCCACGAACTGCATTTCATCACGGGACACACGCACGTCAACTCGAACTACGACATCCGCGAAGGAGTCGTGGAGCACAACGTGGCACAGATCTGCGGAAACCTGTGGTACGACCCGATCAACAAGGACGGCACGCCCAAAGGCTACCAGCTCTTCCGCGAGTGCGGCGGAGAGTTCTCGTGGGAGTACCGGAGCCTCGGGTCTCCGGCCGTACGGCAACTGCGGGTATGGCAGCCCGGGCAAGTGGAAGCGTTTCCCGGAAGCGTCGTGGCCAAAATCTGGAACTGGGACCCCTGCTGGACCGTCGTCTGGTACGAGGACGGCCGTTACCGCGGCGCAATGCAGCGCATCCAGATCGTCGACCCCGACTATGCGGCGCATCTCGACTCTCTGAAAAACGCCGGGCGGAAACTCGCCAAATCGCAGCATCCCCGCATCTCGGACTTCTATTTCAAAGCGCATCCTTCGGCTTCGGCACAGACGATCGAGGTAGTCGCCACGGACCGTTTCGGACGCCGCTATTCGGAGCGCATCACGCTCGAAAAGGCCCAATGACCGGCCGGAGCGGCGACAGCTGAACAAGTCCGGGCGAGCGGCGGGAACGGATCAGACGAACGAACGCCGGACAGCAAAAGAACGAGGCGGATGGAATGTACTTCGGTACTGTCCATCCGCCTCGTTTAAAGGATGTGCGAAAGATCGCCGCCAGAAAGCGGCAATCAGTTGATATTGCGCCGGTCGGGTTCGTGGTCGGGCGAAGCCGCCTCCATGTCGATCTGCAACTTCACCATGTTGATGGCCGTGGCCGCAGCCTCGTCGCCCTTGTTGCCGTGACGGCCGCCGCAGCGGTCGAGGGCCTGCTGCATGTCGCCCACCGTCAGCACGCCGAAAGCGATGGGCATGTTCCACTGGATTTGCAGCTGCGTAATGCCCTGCGTCACGCCCTGACAGATGAAATCGAAGTGGCGCGTGTCGCCCTGGATAACGCATCCGAGAGCGATGACGGCGTCCACGTCGGTATACTCCGCGAAGAACTGCGCGCCGAGCGAAAGCTCGAACGTGCCCGGGACATATTTGACCTGGATATTCATATCGGGGCACCCGGCAGCACGCAGCGTGCGCACGGCTCCCTCCAACAGGGCCTCGGTGACCTCGCGGTTCCACTCGGCCACGACGATACCGAACCGCATGTCAGCGGCCGAAGGCAGGGGTGAGTCGAATTTGGAAAGGTTGTGATTCTTGGTCGCCATCGTCTTTCGCTATTTGATGCTGCCGAGCAGCTTTTCCGCATCGCGGGCCTCCATCGAGGCGGGATACGAAGTCAAAATCTCTTCATAGAAAGCCGCGGCTTTCTGCTCATTGCCCTGCGCCTGCTCCGCAAGACCTGCCTTGCGCAGGTACATCGGGGCCGTCAGGTTGTTGTCGGCGGCCTTCACGGCCTTCTCGTAGAACTTCACCGCCCTGGCGTAGTCCTGCTGCTCGACGGCGATATCGCCCTGCAAACCGTAGTTCTGTGCGTTGATCAGCTCCCCGGGGATACCTTTCAGCTGCGAGAACTTCGCCAGGTATTTGGCGGCGTTCTCCAGATCGCCCGTACGCAGGTAGCAGATGCCCGCATAATGCTTGGCGAGGTTGCCCGAAGGCGTCGAGCCGTACTTCTCGATCACGTCGAGGAAACCGGCCGCGTTGTCGTCGCCCAGCAGCGCCGTCTCGAAATCGGGGTTCTCGCCTTCGAAACGGTTCTGCGCCTCGGCGATCATCTCGGCGGCCTTCGTGGCGCGGGGCTGGAGGATCAGCGAGCGGTAGCCGAAAACGAGGGCTGCGAGGACGAGCAGACCGAGGAAAACGTAGGACATCGTCCGGCCGTTCCTCTCGAAAAACAACTCCGTTTTGTTCATTGCTTCGCCGAGGGTTTCCTGCTCGGCGACGTTCTGCTTTGCCATATTGCTTATTGTGTTATTAGTTTATAATTCGTACGATAGTTTGCAAAGATACAAAACTATTCACAATGTGCAATGTCGTGTCCGGATTTTTTGTATTTTTGTCCTATGCATCTGAAGAAAATAGCGCTGCTGAATTTCAAAAACATCTCCCAGGAGGAACTCGCGCTGTGCCCCGGCATCAACTGCCTGGTGGGCGACAACGGCGCGGGCAAAACCAACGTCGTGGACGCCGTTTACTACCTCTCGATGTGCAAATCGTCGCTGCCGATGACCGACGGGCAGAGCATCCGCCACGGCGCCGACTTCTTCCTCGTCGAAGGGACCTATGCGAGCGATGCCGGCAAGCGGGAAACCATCGTGTGCAGCTTCTCGCGCAAGGGCGGCAAGGTGCTCAAGCGCAACGGCAAGGAGTACGAACGGCTTTCGGACCACGTGGGACTGATTCCCGCGGTGATCGTGTCGCCGGCCGACAGCGCGCTGATCTCGGACGCCGCCGACGAGCGCCGACGCTATCTCAACGCCTTCATTTCGCAGCTGGACCGCGCCTATCTCGGTTCGGTGATGCGTTACAACGCCGTGCTGGCCGAACGCAACCGCCTGCTGAAAACCCGGCCCGACGAAACCATGCTCCAAATCTACGACATGCAACTGTGCGAACACGGCAAGGCCATCCACGCCCGGCGGCAGGAGTTCGCCGAGCGGCTGCAACCCGTGGCCGCGGCCTATTACAGCATCCTCTCGGGCGACCGGGAGCAGGTCGAACTGCACTACAAATCGGAGCTGAACGACCGTCCGTTCGAGGAGATACTGCTCGATGCGCGGCAGAAGGACATCGTCAACGAATTCACGACGGCAGGCATTCACCGCGACGACCTGGTGCTGAAAATCGGAGGTTATCCCCTGCGCAAATACGGGTCGCAGGGACAACAGAAATCCTTCCTGATCGCCCTCAAACTGGCGCAGTACGCCGTCGTCGCCCAGACGAAGGGCGAACGCCCGATCCTGCTGCTGGACGACCTGTTCGACAAGCTCGACGCCGGGCGGGTCGAACAGTTGATCCGGCTGGTCTCGGACGACACCTTCGGGCAAATCCTGATCACCGACTGCAACCCGACACGCCTGAAACGGATTCTCGACAAGGCGGGCGGCGACTACACGCTCTTTTCAGTCGCCGAAGGCGCCGTGACGCAGGAGCGGGCCGCGACGGAAGATCCGGCGGAAGGCCCGGCCGGGAATGCAGCTGAAAACGCCGCAAACACCCCGGAGAACGCCTCGGAAAATGCAACGGAAGATTCCGAGAAAGGCGCGGAAAAAGAGCGATCCGTACAACCCGAATCAACCGACGAACAGCCATGAGACGAACCAAAACCATGCTGATGGGCGACCTGCTGGAGGAGTTTTTCAAACGCCCCTACATCGCCGCGAAAGTCGCCGAAGGCAAACTGCCGGACACATGGCGCGAGATTGTCGGCGACCGCGCCGCGGATGTCACCACCGAATTGCGGCTCGAAAAGCACATCCTGTACGTACGCATACAGTCGAGCGTCCTGCGCTCGGAACTTTTCTACCAGCGCGAGGCGCTCAAGGAGGAGATAAACCGCCGTTCGGGCGTACGGCTCGTCAACGCCGTCATCATCCGGTAAGTCCGGGTTCGGCAAAAAAGCATACCTTATATAATATATATGAAAAAAGATGCTCCTTTTCGAGGAGCATCTTTTTCCCTATGGCGGGAAGGTTCCATTCGCCCTCCCCAATACGGCCCGGCCTTATTTGATGATCACGGCGCGGTTGGCCTTCTGGTTGTTCTCGTAAACATTGGCTGCGTTGCCCTTGCCTTCGTAGGTCAGCTGTTTGGGGTTCACGCCGCATTTTACGAGGAAGTCGTAAACGCTCTTGGCGCGGTTCTCGGCAACGCGCTTGTTACCTGCAGCCGTACCCGTCTGCTGGTCGGCGTGGCCCTCGATCTTGTAGACCCGGTCTTTCGGACCGCTCTTGATCAGGTCGGCCATCAGTTCGAGGCGGGTCTTCTCCTTCGGCGTCAGCTTCGACATGCTGTAATCGTAGAAAATGATCGAAGTCGGGCTGAGGGTGTTCACCTTCTGTGCGGCAGCGGCCTCGGCGGCGGCTTTGGCAGCAGCAGCGGCGGCAGCGGCTTTAGCGGCGTCGGCCTCGGCCTCGGCAGCCTTCAGTCTGTTGGCCAGATCCGCATTCTCCGACCGGGCGGCTTCGAGGGCGGAATTGCCCGCAGCCACTGCATTCTGGAAAGCACGGATGTCATCGGCCGTATAGCCCGGAACGCCGCGCTCCCAGCCACGCTGGTTGAAGCGGTAGGTGATACCAGCCGTAGCGGAAAGTCCGGCCAGATAAGAACCGTTCATCTCCGCAGGGCAAATATCCGACTTGGCGAGCAGTCCCTTGAGTTCGATATTGAAATCGAATGCCGGCGACAGGCGGAACTTGCTGAGCAGACCCGCCGTGAAGGCGAACTCCTGGCGCGAACCGGATGCATTCTCACGCTGGCTACGGTCCGTGAAGTTCGAAGCCATGTAACCGAAACCGGCGAACGGCACGGCATACCACGCGCGGTCGGCACGGTAACCGCCGATCCAGTTCGAGGCGTTAACCATGAAATCCACGTGTCCGAACATGTACGGCCACGTCATCTTGCCGATCTGGGAATCGAAATTGTTGAACCATCCGCCCTGCAATTGAGCGCGCATACCGAAGACCGGATGCAGCCACTTCGTCACCGACAGGTTGCCCTCGAAACCGAAACGGTCGCCCCAAGAGCCGGAGTTACCGCCGTTGGAGAAAGCTGTTCCGGTTCCGAACCCGGCCGAAACCTCCCAATTATCCCAGAATCCATTCGACACGAATCCGGCAACGCTCGGCTTCTTCGGCGTTCCTTCGGCAAATGCGGCAGAGGCGAAAGCCACGAGCAAAACAGTCAAGAAAATCTTTCTCATAATATTCATCTTTAATACGTCTCACATACTTGTCGTAAAAGTACGCATTTTTTCACAAAAACCATTCAAATCCGGTCAAAAAAACAGAAAAAAGAGAGTTTCGGAGACAAAGAAGCCCCAAATGCCTGGGCATCGGGGCTTTTTAGAACACAAATCAGGTAAAAAAAACATCAACCGCACTTGGAATAGCCGCACGACATGCAGGTCAGACAGCCGTTCTGATAGGCCATATTCTCCTGTCCGCAGCTCGGGCATTTCCCCTTGGATTTCGTGCCGTCGACGATATACTGTTTCAATGCACGGCACACGCCGGTCTTCCACGTGTTGATCGACTCGCTGTCCAGATGCAGGGACTCGATCAGCGACACGGTCTTCTCGATCGGCATGCCGTGACGCAGCACGCCCGAAATGAGCTTGGCATAGTTCCAGAACTCTTCGTTGAACAGACGCGAAATGCCGCCGATGGTGTTCGTGTAACCGTAACGGTCGGTGTACTGGAAATCATAGCGTTTCGTACCGTCCGCCTCGCGGACCTTGATGATGAAGCCCTTCTTGATCTTCGGGGGAATGAACATGGCGTCCTCCTCGATCTTACCCGTGAAGACCTCGTAGGGACGCCCGCCCTGCAAGCCCACGAAGGCGATCCAGTCCTCCGTGCCGTTCTTGAACCGCACGATGTCGGCAGGAATCGACTTGGGACGCTTCTGCACCTCGCCGGGATGCTCCTCGCACTTCTTCCGGCTCTTGGAGTTCTTCTCCAGCAGCACGCCGTCGCGGCAGCCGTCGCGGTAGACCGTGACGCCCTTGCAGCCGCACTCCCAAGCCGTGCGGTAAACATCGGCCACCAACGCCTCCGAGACGTTGTTCGGCAGGTTCACCGTCACCGAGATCGAATGGTCCACCCATTTCTGGATGGCGCCCTGCATCTTGACCTTGGCCACCCAGTCGATGTCGTTGGCCGTGGCGCCGTGGTAGGGCGACGCGGCGACCCACTCGTTCAGTTCGGCGTCGGAGATCGTCGCCAGCTTCGAGGTGTCGTATCCGCTGGCTTCCAGCCATTTGACGAAATTATGATGGTAAACGTTGTACTCCTGGAACTTTTCGCCCGTTTCGTCCTCGTAATCGACGTGGGTGTCCACGTCCGAAGGATTGATCTTGCGGCGGCGCTTGTAGACGGTGCGGAACACCGGCTCGATGCCCGAAGTGGTCTGCGACATGAGCGACGTGGTTCCCGTGGGCGCGATGGTCAGCATGGCGATATTGCGGCGGCCCACCTTCGTCATCTCCTCGTAGAGCGCCGGATCGGCCTCGCGGATACGGGCGATCATCGGGTTGTTCACCTCCTTCGCGGCGTCGTAAACCGGGAAGGCGCCGCGCTCGGCGGCCATCTTCACCGAAGCGCCGTAAGCCGCCAGAGCGAGGCACTTCTGCACCTCGACGGCGAAGTCGATCGCCTCCTGCGTGCCGTAGCGCAGACCCAGCGCGGCGAGCATGTCGCCCTCGGCCGTGATGCCCAGACCCGTACGGCGGCCCTTCCGCGCCATTTCGCGGATCTTCTTCCAAAGCTCCAGCTCCACGCGGCGCACATCCAGGTCTTCGGGGTCGGCGGCGATCTTCCCGATGATCTGTTCGACCTTTTCCAGTTCGAGGTCGATGATGTCGTCCATCATGTGCATCGCCTTGTATACGTGGTCCCTGAACTTGTCGAAATTGAACTTCGCATCGGCCTTGAACGGGTTGTCCACATAGCTCAACAGGTTCATCGCCAGCAGGCGGCACGAATCGTAGGGGCAGAGCGGGATCTCGCCGCAGGGGTTGGTCGAAACCGTCACGAAACCCTCGTCGGCATAGCAGTCGGGAATGCTTTCGCGGATGATCGTATCCCAGAACAGCACGCCCGGTTCGGCAGACTTCCACGCGTTGTGGATGATCTTCTCCCAGAGCTTCCGGGCGTCGATGTCCTGCTCGTATTTGGGGTTGTCCGACTTGATCGGGAACTGCTGGTGGTATTTCTTCCCGGCGAGGGCCGCACGCATGAAATCGTCGTCGATCTTGATCGAGACGTTGGCGCCCGTCACCTTGCCCGTGTCGACCTTGGCGTCGATGAACCGCTCGGCGTCGGGGTGCTTGATCGACAGCGACAGCATCAGCGCGCCGCGCCGCCCGTCCTGCGCCACCTCGCGCGTCGAGTTCGAGTAACGCTCCATGAAGGGCACGATGCCCGTCGACGTGAGTGCCGAGTTGAGCACCGGGCTGCCCGTGGGGCGGATGTGCGAAAGGTCGTGGCCCACGCCGCCGCGGCGTTTCATCAGCTGGACCTGCTCCTCGTCCATGCGGAAGATGCCGCCGTAGGAGTCGGCGGGGTTCTTATGGCCGATGACGAAGCAGTTCGACAGCGACGCCACCTGGAAATTGTTGCCGATACCGGTCATCGGGCCGCCCTGCGGAATGACGTAACGGAAATGGTCGAGCAACGCGAAAACCTCCTCCTTCGGGAGCGGGTTCGGGTATTTTTGCTCGATGCGTTCGATTTCGGAAGCGATGCGCTCGTGCATCTCGCGCGGCGATTTCTCGTAGATGTTTCCGAAAGAGTCCTTGAGGGCGTACTTGCTGACCCACACCGTGGCGGCGAGGTCGTCCCCGTCGAAATACTTCTTCGACTCGGCAACCGCATCGTTGTAATTGACCTTCTGCGGCGTGTCGGCTTTGGTGGCTTTTGACATAACTATTTTCAGACTATTATTTCTATATTTTCAGATTTCAGGCGTCACGGCGGGCAAAACCCGGTTCTACAAAATTGCGGCTTTTCCGGATAAAAAGCCAGCATGGAGAGCCAAACTTATTCACAAAATATCTACAAAAGAGCAAAAGGCACGCCCCAGATACCCGGAGCGCGCCTTCGGTCCGAAGGCGGGATTATTTCACCGCCACGGCGTCGATTTCGACCAGCGCGCCCATCGGCAGCGCCGCGACCTGGTAGCACATGCGCGCCGGCATCTCCGAGGTGAAGAACTCCGCATAGACGGCATTCATGGCGGCGAAATCGCCGATCGACTGCAACAGGACCGTGGTTTTCACCACGTCGGAATAATCGTATCCGGCTTCGCGCAGGATATGGCCGAGGTTCGTGAGCGACCGGCGCGTCTGGGCCTCGATGCCTTCGTCCATCTTTCCGGACGCGGCGTCGATCGGGAGCTGTCCCGAAACATAGAGCGCGCCGCCGGCCTCGACAGCCTGCGAATAGGGACCCACGGCCTTGGGCGCATGGGAAGAAGCGATGATGGTTTTCATAAAAAATTATCTTGAAATTATTTAAGCCTTCGTGCTTCCAACCGCCGTACTCGCAGCCTCTGGCCGCATGTACAGGCCCGACCCTCCCTTGAATCCCCGCCGAAGCGGGGACTTATATCCGCCTGCGGCGGAAATATCGGGTCCGGAAGTTGTACAAAGGTATAATTAATTCCCTATATTTGCCATATGATCCAAATGGAAAAACGATGAAGATTTTACTGAAAATTGCGATAGTCGCTGTCGCTGCGGCCTTTATGGCCGGATGCTGCAACTGCCGCTCCTACCAGAAAAAGACCCGCCGCCCGCTGGCGGGCACCGAGTGGCAGCTGATCCAGCTCGGCGGCAAGGCGGTCAAACCCGAGGAGGGCAAATTCACCGTCACGCTGCTCGCCGAAGGCAACCGCCTGACGGGCGTCGGGGCCTGCAACCGCCTGACGGGCGCCTACAAGACCGACGGGAAACGCACGCTGAAGATCGGGCCTCTGGCCGCGACGATGATGGCCTGCCCGGGCATGGACGAGGAGGACGCCTTCACCAAAATGCTCGAATCGGTGACCCATTACGACATGGACGGCCCGATGCTGCTGCTGTTGAGCGACGGCGAACTGCGCGCCGTGTTCCAGGCCAGGCCATGACGTTCCGGGGTCTGATCGGCGCCTGCGTCCTGCTCACCGCCCCGGCGGCGGCTTTCGGACAAAAACCTACCGCGGCAAAGCAGCCGGTGGCGGCAGATTCGGCAGCGGCACAGCCGGCGGAAAAACAGCCGGCGGCCCGGATCGTCGTATTTCGCGATTCGCTCGTTCTCATACATTGCGACACGCCGCCCCTGTTCCGGGAAGGCGACATCCGAACATTCCGCGAGTGGGTGAACGAACAGGTCCGGAATGTCCGGATCGTCATCGGCTGCCCACCCTTTCCACCCCGCGTGGTGGTTTCGTTCGTGATCGGCACGACGGGGCGGCTGACCGGCATTCGTGTCCTGCAATCGCCCGACAGCAAGTTATCCGCCGAAGCGGTCCGGGCGCTTGAAAGCTCCCCGCACTGGAAGCCGGGAGAGCTGTACGGACGAAAGGTCCCCGTGGAAATCACAATTCCCGTGGACTTCCGCTCGTCCAATTAAAAAAGGGCCGGATGCATCCGGTCCTTTTCAGTTTTGCATTGCCCGCTATTTTAGGTGCGGATTCAGGCGGCCCCACTCGCCGACGGGAGGCAGAATGCCCATCGCGATCACCTCGTCGCGCAGTTTGCAGAGGTGTTCGTAACTCTCCGTCAGTTTTTGGCGCTCCCCGGCCGTGCCCTGCACGTTCTTATACGACACGCCCTCCTTCGTGATGACGGTCTCCATCGCCATGAGGATGTGCTTGAACTCGTCGTTGTGGACGAATACGCCGGCGGGATAGGTGAACGGCTTGCCGCCCATCGCCGCCGCGATCATCGAGATCGAGATATAGGCCGGACTCTGGAACGACGAACGGCCGCGCAGGTCGATGATGTGCTTGCCGCCCTGGATCACCCGCTGCTGCAAATCGGCCCAGTCGCCCTCGGGCATTTCTTTGCCGATCAGCTCCGAAAGGGGCCGTCCGGCGACGAGCGTCGTCGAGGCGAAGACCGCCATCTGCTCGCCGTGGCCGCCGTAGGTGCGGCAGTTGCGGATTTCGTCGGGCGAGATTTTGAAATATTTGGCCAGTTCCGAACGCAGGCGCGTGGAGTCCAGCGCCGCGAGGGTCGAGACCTGCGAAGGCTTCAGCCCCGCATAGATCAGCGTGATCAGTCCCGTGATGTCGGCCGGATTGAAGACCACCACGACGTGCTTCACGTCCGGACAATAGGACTTGATGTCCTTGCCGAACTGTTCGGCGATCTGGGCGTTGCCTTTCAGCAGATCCTCGCGCGTCATGCCCGCCTTGCGGGCCGCGCCGCCCGACGACACGACGTAAGCCGCATCGGTCAGCGCCTCGCGGATGTCGGTCGTCCACGTGATGTTCGCCCCCTCGAAGGCGCAGTGGTAAAGCTCCTCGGCCACGCCCTCCAGCGCCGGTCCATACGGATCGTAGAGGCAAATGTTCGGCGTCAGGCGCATCATCAGCGCCGTCTGGGCCATGTTCGAGCCGATCATGCCGGCCGCACCCACGATGGTGAGTTTCTCGTTCGTTACAAAGTCCATAGTGTTGTTATTTTATTGAAACCACAAATTCGTCCCCTAAAACCCGCCTCCCGAGCGGGCCGGCTACTCGATCTCCCGGCGGTTCATCAGCGCGTGGGTGATCGTCAGTTCGTCGACATACTCCAGTTCGTCGCCGAAACCGATACCGCGCGCGATCGACGTAACTTTCAGCCCCGGGAACTGCCGCAGGCGGTTCATCAGGTAGAAAAGCGTCGTCTCCCCTTCGACCGAAGTCGAGATGGCGAGGATCACCTCCTTCACCCCGCCGCGGGCGATCCGTTCGCACAGCAGGTCGATCTTCAGGTCCGAGGGCGAGATGCCCTGCATGGGCGAGATGACGCCGCCCAGCACGTGGTACATCCCCCGGTACTGGCGCGTATTCTCGACCGACAGCACGTCGGCCACCTGCTCCACGACGCAGATCGTCGCATGGTCCCGTTCCCGGTCGGCGCAGATCGGACACACCTCCTCGTCGGAGAGGTTGTTGCACTGCGAACAGTAGCGGATCTCGTTGCGGAACCGGTCGATGCTCTCCGTCATCTCGGCCACCGAATCCCGCTCCATGCGCAGGATGTGGATGGCCAGGCGCAACGCCGTGCGGCGTCCCACGCCCGGAAGCTTCGAAAGTTCGCCGACGACGTCCTGTAAAAGTTTCGACATTTAAATCGTTTCGACGGTTTTACATTCGAGCCACCCCTTCTTGCCGTCGGCAATGGTGATCTCGCACCAGTTGTCGAGGCGGTCGGTGATCTCGACGAGCGTCCCCTCGTGCAGCACGAAGAGGTCGGTCGCCGACTTGTCGGGCGAACTCTTCACGGCCGTCGAGAGCGACATCACGACGGCCTGCGTGTCGTCGAGCATCTCGCGCCGCTCGCCCATGGCGAACCAGCTCGTGAGCATGAAGACCGCCGCAGCGACGAGGGTTCCGTAGAACCCCGCCTTGCGCAACGGCAAACGCTGTGCCAACAGGTAGGCGAGGAACAGCGCCAGGGCGCAGACCAACGCCGCGAGCGAGAAGACGCTCCACGCCGTGCAGCTCATCAGACGGCGCACGCCGCGCATCCATTCGGTGAAGAAAAATTCGGGTATCTGCTCGATGTTGTCCTTCGTGCGGGCCTCGGCGACGCTCAAATTATAGCGGATGTCGTCGTTGCCGGGAGCCAGCCGCAAGGCCCGGTGGTAGAAAAGGATCGACTTGCCCAGCCGCCCCTCCTTGAAACAGGCGTTGGCCAGGTTGTAATAGAGTTTCATGGAACTCAATCCGCGGGCGAGAATCTGCTCGTAGAACTCCGCGGCGGCGTGGAAGTCGCCATTGATATAGGCCGTGTTGGCGCGGTCCCACAACTGCTCGGGCGACGCCTCGGCAGCGGGTTCCGGAGCCGCCGTCACGGCAGGCTGCGCCAGCGTGTCGGCTCCCTCCTGCGCATGCGCGCAGAGCATGCCGGACAGCAGGATCAGGAATAGGGTCAATCGTTTCATAACACTATCGTTTTATCACCGATTCGATGCGCGAGATCAGGTTCACGCCCTCGGAATAGACGTCGTTCATGCGGGCCGACTCGACGGGCGAATACTGCGCCTCGTCGCACCGGGTGATGATGTCCGTGAAACGCTGCGAGTCCTCGGACGAAACGCCCCGTTTGTGCAGCTCCTCGCGGACATTCTCCTTGGTGAGGTTGGCCACCGGGATGTTGAACTTGTCGCCCATGTACCCCCACAGCGCGCGGAGCATCTCCTCGTAGAAGGCATGCCGGTTCTGCTCCTCCATATACCGCTTCGCGGCGCGGAACCGCTGCACGGCGACCTTGTTGGCCCGCTTGCCCCGCACGAGGGCGACGTTCTGCGATTCGCGGATCTGCTTGCGCAGCGCCACGTAGATCATCGTGAAAAGCGCCAGCACACCTAACAGAAGAATCCAGTAGGCGGCGCTGAAGATGAACGGCACGCGCTCGGAGCGCAGCTGCGCCCCGCCCAGCTTGATGAAGCGGATGTCCTGGCCCAGCATCTTCACCTCCTCCTTCGACATGCCGCGCCCCTGCATCACCACCGCATCGCCTCCGCCGCGGGCATCGGGCGTGATTTCGAGCGTCAGCGGCTTCGATTTCAGCGTCACGTACTGCACCCGCTGGGGGTCGAAGTAAGTGAACTCGATGGGTTCGAGGTCGTAAGCGCCCTCGGCCCGTGCGATGAAGGGATATTCGAACTGGCGGTAGCCGGAGATGCCCGAGGCCGACGTGTTGATCGACTCGGTGGTCTTGACGTTATATTGCTCGAAGGAGGTCGGCAGCGGCAGTTTCGGGGCCTGCACGAAGGTGAGGTTGCCCGTGCCGGAAATCTTCACCGTGACCGTCGCGCCCGAATTGGCCGCGATCCGTTCCGAAGGGAACTGGGTGTCCATCGTGAAATTGCCCACAGCGCCGCTGAAGCTGGCCGGAGCACCTGCCGGAAGCGCTTTCACTTGGACCGTGGCCCGCTGGCTCTGCACCTTGCGCGGAACGTTGAACACCTCGCGGCCGCCCCCGAAGAAGGGATCGGCATGGCGGCTCTGCACCACGACCTGCGCCACGACGGTCATGTCCACGGGGTCGATCGTGAGCGAGCCGACCTGCTGCGGATAGAGCAGGTAGTCGTACAGCACACGCGTCTCGTACACCTTCCCGGCATAGGTCTCGCGCCCCACGCGGGCCGAATTGGGATCGGAGAGGTCCTGCGACCAGAAACCGTTGAACGACGGAGCCGACTCGGGAACGATGTTGACATAAGGAACCCGCGTATAGAGTTTGAAAGCCACGTGCAGGGGTTCGTTCTTGTAGACCGACGAGCGCGACACGACGGCCCGGAGCAGAATATCGTCCTTGCCGATCCGGCTCTGGGCATCGGCCTGCGTATCGTCCGCACGGTTCGAACCGCCCTGCTGCTGTTGCGCCCGGGAGCCTTCGCCCTCGTTCACGATCTCGATGGGCAGCGGCCGGGTCCGGTAGGACGAGCCGTCGACCTTGACCTCCGCGGCGCCGATGGTCACGTTGCCCGCGGCCTGCGGCAGCAGCACGAAAGTGTAGGTATAGCTGACGCTCTTGGTCATCGAGCCGTTGACGATCTGAACCGACGACCCCTGCGAGATGGCAGGTCCCGCCAGCACGTCGAATCCCTCGAACGAAGGCGCCTTGAAAGTATCCCCGTCGGGTTTGGCGTTCAGGGCGAATTCCACGCGGAACGCCTCGCCGACGGCGACCGTCAGCGGCGAGTTGGCTTCAAAAGTGACCTTCTCGGCAGCGGATGCCGAGAAGATCGCCAGCACGAAGAGTGCTGTCAGGGATATTTTTGCAACAAAGTCTCTCATCACGAAACGATATGTCTGTCAATTCGCACCACACCCCGTACCGGCCGGCCGCTGTCGCCGCCGGCGTTTGCCGATCCGGCTCCGCACGGCCAAAAGCCGGAGCCAAGGGGCGGCGCCCGGTCCGCCGGGATACGGACCCGGCTCCACGCACCCTCTTCCGAAAGCCGTCTCTCAAACAGCCACAGGGAGGGGCTTGTCGCGGCGCGACCGGAATTTCGCCCGGATTATCTGCCGGATTTCATACCTTACGACGGTCTTTTTTACAATTTTACAACGCAAAGTTTTGCGCGTTAGTATTTTTTCATGCAACTAATTTACACCTGCCGTCCGAAACGCCAATTTTGCCGCTTGCGCCACCAAGCCCCTCCCTGAAGGAGGGGTTTGGGGTGGGGTCGAACCTGTAACCGGCACCGCAGGCGGCGACAACACCGATCGGGAGCGGGAAACAGTGCATGGAATAAACGACCGTTCTTAATGCTTGAAATCGGCGAAAAAGTCGTTCCCCTTGTCATCGACGATGATGAACGCCGGGAAGTTCTCGACATAGATCTTGCGCACGGCCTCCATGCCCAGTTCGGGGAAGTCCACGACCTCGACCGACTTGATGGAGTTCTTCGCCAGGATCGCTGCCGGGCCGCCGATCGAACCGAGGTAGAAACCGCCGTGTTTGCGGCAGGCGTCGGTCACCTGCTGCGAGCGGTTGCCCTTGGCCACCATCACCAGCGAACCGCCGTGCGACTGGAACAGATCCACGTAGGGGTCCATGCGTCCGGCCGTCGTGGGGCCGAACGAGC
>OBAR01001098.1_pt1 | contig 25361 bp, 24 predicted proteins | sample 1517911 | NCBI WGS metagenome assembly OBAR01 (sample SAMN04571709, study PRJEB22368) | human gut metagenome | biome: human gut; material: stool | host: Homo sapiens | place: Luxembourg | collected 2012-10-26
TAAACACCGTAGGTCGTCGTAAGGCCGCTGTGGCTCGCGTATACGTGAAGCCGGGCAAGGGTCAGATTACAATCAACCGCAAAGCGCTTGAAGTTTACTTCCCGCTCGAAATTCTCCAGTACCAGGTGAAGCAGCCCCTGCTGGCCACCAACACGGCGGAGAATTACGACATCGTCATCAACCTCGATGGCGGTGGTATCACGGGACAGGCTTCGGCCGCTCGTCTGGGCATCGCACGCGCACTGTGCGAAATCGACGCGGAGATGCGTCCGGTGCTGAAGAAGGCCGGATTCCTCACGCGCGATTCCCGCGAGGTTGAGCGTAAGAAGCCCGGTTAGCCCGGTGCACGCCGCAAGTTCCAGTTCAGCAAGCGTTAATACGCACGACCGGAATTTCGGCAACGCACGGCGACGGTTCTCAAACCACATGGATACTTATTATATATTGGGAATTTTTCATTTTTAATTCTTAATTTTTAATTAGTCTACTATCTGGTTGCCGCGCCGCGGAAAACTCCCCGGGACCGGCCAGGCCGCTACCCGGAGGGTTGAAGAAAAGAGAATTAAAATTAATCAACGAATTGAATTAAAATGTCACGTACAGATTTTAATACATTATTGGAAGCCGGTGCGCACTTCGGTCACCTGAAGCGCAAATGGAACCCCAAAATGGCTCCTTACATCTTCATGGAGAAGAACGGCATCCACATCATCGACCTGCACAAAACCGTCCTGAAGATCGATGAGGCTGCTGCGGCCATCAAGCAGATCGCCAAGAGCGGTCGCCGCGTGCTGTTCGTAGCGACCAAGAAACAGGCCAAGGACATTGTTGCCGAAAAGGTGGCAGCCGTCGGTATGCCTTACGTCACCGAGCGTTGGGCCGGCGGTATGCTGACAAACTTCCCCACCATACGTAAAGCCGTCAAGAAAATGTCCACCATCGACAAGATGGCGACCGACGGCACGTTCGATAATTTCTCCAAGCGCGAAAAACTCCAGATCTCCCGCCAGCGTGCGAAACTGGAGAAGAACCTCGGCTCGATCGCCGACCTGACGCGCCTGCCGGCCGCCCTGTTCGTCGTCGACGTGCAGAAGGAGGCCAACGCCGTAAGGGAGGCAAAACGCCTGAGCATCCCCGTATTTGCAATGGTAGATACTTGTTGTGATCCGACCGACATTGATTACGTTATACCTGCAAATGACGATGCTACCAAGTCGATTGCCGTGGTGCTCGAAGCCATGTGCGCCGCAATCGCCGAGGGTACCGAGGAGCGTAAGCTCGAAAAGGAGAAGGAAGCCCAGGAGGCTGAGGCAGGTGCCGACGCTCCCGTGAAGAAGGAGGGCAAGCCCCGCATCAAGAAGGCCGTGAAGGCCGCTATCGATGCCGAGCAGGCCGCCGTAGCCGAGGTCGTCGCAGCTGTGGAGACTCCGTTCGAGGAGCCCGCAGTTGAAGCAGCAGTTGAAGCTGTAGCCGAAGCAGCAGCCGAAGAGGCTGCAGCCGAGGCCAAGGCCGAGTAATCGCCTTTTTGGGGAAATCAATTAACAATAAAAAGAAAGGAAAATTATTATGGAAATCAAAGCTGCTGATGTAATGAAGCTCCGCAAGATGACCGGTGCCGGTATGATGGACTGCAAGAATGCCCTGATCGAGGCCGAAGGTGACTTTGCACGTGCTCAGGACATTATCCGCGAGAAAGGCAAGCTCGTCGTTGCCAAGCGCGCCGACCGCACCGCTACCGAGGGTGTCGTCGTTACGAAGATCGTAGGCCAGAAGGCTTACCTTCTCTGCCTGGCCTGCGAGACCGATTTCGTGGCTCAGAATGCAGAATATACCGCATCGGCCAACGCGATGCTGGAGGTTGCCGTAAAGAACGACGCCGCAGACCGCGACGCCCTGATGGCCTCGAAGAATGACGAAGGCCACACCGTCGAGGAGATGGTGACCGAGAAATCGGGACAGACGGGCGAGAAGATCGAACTGGCATACTATGCCCGCATCGAGGCTCCCTATTGCGCCGCTTACGTGCACTTCAACAAGAAGCTCGGCACGATCCTCGGTTTCAACAAGGAGGTTCCCGCCGAGGTCGCCCACACCGTTGCCATGCAGGCTACGGCGATGGCTCCGGTTTCGATTTCGGAGGCCGACTGCCCCGCGGAGATCGTGGAGCACGAGCGTAAGATCGCCGTCGAGGCCATGAAGCAGGATCCCAAGAACGCCAACAAGCCCGAGGCTATCCTCGAGAAGATCGCCGAGGGTAAGATGCGCAAGTTCTTCGAGGAGAACACGCTGCTGAACCAGCCGGTGGTAGGCGAAAAGGAGACGATCGCCGAGTTCATCCACAAGGCGGACAAGGAGGCTACGGTTGTCGCTTACAAGCGTTTCGCGCTGGGCGAGTAATCTGTCACCAAGGGGTGCGATGCGCCCCGCCATATATTCGAAAAGGCCGAAACCCACTGTGGTTCGGTATTTGTAGGAAAACGAAAGTGTAGAAAAGAGTAAATATCATGTTTTCAGATATTTAATTCTCTGTTCTGCATATGCTCCGAGCAATAGAATTGCAAAATCGGGCAGGTTTAACGGTGAGTTGTGTTACTTATCCGTTACCTGCCCGAAATGCTTTTATTTGCATTTAAGGCAGTCGTTTTCAGTTCGTTGCATTGAATTTCCGCATAACAAATAACTTGACTTAACGTTTAACAAACCCTCAAAGTTCAAGTTATCATGCAACGCAGTACTTTCAAAGTCCTTTTCTATGTAAAAAGGCAGTCCGAGAAATCGGGTCAGGTTCCCATTATGGGCCGTATTACGATCAACGGCACGATGTCGCAGTTCAGCTGCAAACTCACCGTTCGTTCTTCCCTCTGGGATGCCAAGGCGAACAAGGCTTCCGGTAAGAGCCTCGAAGCCCAGCGCATCAATGAAAAGCTGGAAAATATCAAAACCAATATCGGCAAGCAGTACCAACGTCTCTGCGACCGGGATTCGTATGTCACGGCCGAAAAAGTCCGCAATGCCTTCCTCGGTACGGGCGACGATTGCCGCCTGCTGTTGCAGACCTTCGACGAATACCTCGCAGATTTCCGCAAGCGCGTGGGCAAAGACCGCGCCTATTCGAGCTATGATAATTACCGCAAACGCCGTAACCGCCTTGCCTCCTTCCTCGAATACGAATACCATGTCAAGGATATTGCGTTCAAAGAACTGAAGCGGGATTTCATCGAAAAGTTCGTGGTCTACCTCTCCTCGGTACAAGGGATGCGTTCCGGGACGATCCATTCGACCATCAAGAAGCTGAAGTTGATGACCTATACGGCCTATAAGAACAACTGGATTGCCGCCGACCCTTTCGCGGGGTTCTATGTCAAAGCGGAGTACTCGGAACGTCGCTACCTCTCGGCTTCGGAATTGCAGGCCGTGATGGATGTCAGGCTTCCCAACTACCGGACGGGCATCAACCGTGACGCCTTCGTCTTCTGCGCCTTTACGGGACTGAGCCACGCAGACGTAGTGAAACTCACCCATGCGGACATCCATACGGACGATAACGGGGAGCGGTGGATCATCGACAGGCGTCAGAAAACAGGTACGCAGTTCCGTGTGAAACTCCTTCCCGTCGCCGAAATGCTCTACGAGCGTTATAAGGAGATGCACCTTGCGGGCGACCGGGTCTTTCCGCTCAAAGGCACCCATAAGACGCTGAACATGTCACTGAGGCATGTTGCCAGACATGCCGGTCTGTCGTTCAATCCGACGATCCACATGGCGAGACACTTTGACTTGCCTTTGTGTTTGAAAATGAACAGTTTGCAGAAATTCGTTTCTCGATAGGTAACGATTTAGAAACGAGCGAAGCTCTGTATTCTGTCTTGTTCTGCATTACATCATAAGAACGCTGCATCCTAAATGCAAAGGTACAATTTAATCCAGATGCTCACAAGTTCCTTCTGTTCTTTTTTATGATGACACTGTACAATGTTGATAAAAAGGTTAATAAGTGATAGAATTTTATCATTAGATGATAATACTCTCAAAAATCTTTTGTATATTTGCCAAGTAAAATGAGATATTAATACCAAGTTATACTAAAGTGAATCGAATAAAATTGGTTTTAGACAAGAAAGGGATAAAACAAAAATGGTTGGCTGAACAATTGGGTAAAAGTTTTAATATGGTAAATTCTTATGTTCACAATAGGACTCAGCCAAGTATTGAAACCCTTTATAAAATAGCTTCTATATTAGAAGTGGAGATTGATGAACTTCTGTCTCCAAGAGAAGATGTTGAAAAAATGAATCATATCAATAAGCAATAATATGGCAACTGCGACACAATTGAAAATGCTTGTAAAAAGTCATTTTGAAGATAATAACGAGAAATTTAATACTATCGCATTGCAAATTGCGGCACATGAAGCAAGGTTGGGGCATACTAATCTTGCAAATGATATTCGTAAAATCATAGATACTTCAAAATCAAGTAAACCCAAGCTAAAAAGCATAGACCCCAATCTACAAAGTTTGTTCTTAGAAATATATCCTCAAGAGCGTTTGTCCGATTTGGTTGTTGCTCCGCAAATAAAAGGTCGAATAGAACGAATTATCAATGAATTCACATCTAAAGAAAAACTGTTTAAGCATGGCCTTGAAAACAGACGCAAAATTCTGCTTTCCGGACACCCTGGGACAGGAAAAACCATGACTGCATCAATCATTGCGAATGAACTAAAAATGCCTATATATGTTGTCCTTATGGATAAAATTGTCACAAAATATATGGGAGAAACAAGTGCAAAGCTTAGACAAATATTTGATTTCATCGAAGATGTTCCCGCCGTATACCTTTTTGACGAATTTGATGCAATAGGTGGGCAACGTGGTAAAGATAATGAAGTAGGAGAAATGCGTCGTGTACTGAACTCTTTTTTACAATTTATAGAACGTGACCATTCTGATAGTCTAATTATTGCAGCAACAAATAATTTGGAACTTTTGGATCAAGCTCTATTTAGACGCTTTGATGATGTAGTTCATTATAAATTACCATCAGATAAAGAGAAAATACAATTGTTAAAAAACCGTTTAAATGGGAATCTGGGCAATGATGAAATTAAAGCGTTGTTGCCAGAACTAGAATCTTTAAGTCATGCAGAAATAAATCAAGCGTGTTTAGATGTTGTAAAGGCATCTATTATATATGATATTCCTATAAACTTTAATTTAGTTATTAAGACCATTAAGGAAAGAAAATCTGCATATCAAATAGAATGTGAATAATGGAAAGATACGAACATCTAGTAACGCCAGAACAAATAAAGGTGGCTATGAGTTATTCTCCAAGGAATGCCGGTGGAGACAACTCATGTATTCCCGTTAGAAACAGGACCGAACATGCAGCTCGTCTTCAACAACTTTTTGAAATGGCTCGTGTTGAAAATGAGAGAATTCAGGGAGAAATGTTAGCAGTTTCCTTGCCTGCAAGAACTGGCACATATTTAGAATTTGCGGGAGCTCCTGCAAATGATTTAATAACTAAAAGTTTGGAAGATCAAAAGATGGGAATTAGACTCTTGAATATAAGAAATATTCCTATTAATGATTCTGATAACCAAACATTTGCTACAGTTTTTGTGCCCCATGGAAAAGAGAGGGAATTTATAAATAAGCTACAAAAGTATGCCTCTGAAGATACTCCATCAGGAAAGCCCAGAAATGACAAGCTTTTCAGAAGTATTGAATCCGTAAACATTGCCCTATTAAGGTCCTTATGGACAGACGACACATGCAACTTACCAGCAGAACAAAACGATTGGTATGAGGTCTGGATACGCATAAATGAATCCGTCTCATTGGAAGATCAACACCAGACATTTATAGATACATTAAACACCTTACAAATACGCTATAAAACAGACTCAATCTTAACTTTTCCAGAAAGGTCCGTCATCCTTGTTTATGCTAATAAAGAATCACTTACAAGTCTATTACAAAGTTCTGATCAAATAGCTGAATTTAGGGGCGTAAAAACGCTGGCAAGTTTTCTTCTTAATGAATATAGAAGCGAGCAACAGGAATGGATTGAGGATGTTCGCAATAGAGTAATAACAAATTCTAATAGTAATTCTGTTGTATGTATCCTGGATACAGGATTGAATAATGGGCATCCTCTTATTACAGATATTGTGCCAGATGAGAATTGCGCAACCGTAGTAGGTGAAGGTAATTCGGACCGGAATGGTCATGGAACGAATATGTGTGGTATTACGATATATGGAGATTTAAATCATTGTATTGCGAACAATAATCCTATTGTTATTGACAACCTTATTTCTTCTGTAAAATTATTACCGCATAATAATGCCAATTCCAAAGAATCTTGGGGCTATTTAACGGAACAAGCAATTTTAGTTTCTGATGTTATATTTCCACGAAAAAATATTTGTTATTGTATGGCCATTACAGCGGAAGATTGTGAGCATGGGAAACCATCTTCATGGTCTGGAGCTATAGACACAATATCATATAATGGTGGTGATAATGGCAAATTATTTTTGGTTTCTGCAGGAAATATTGGCCGCGTAAATGAACAAGATCGTGGTATTGTAGAACAATATCCAACGGGAAATAGTTTGCGTCCAATTCAAAATCCTGCGCAAGCATGGAATTGTATGACTATTGGCGCATATACATCTATCATTGCTAATAATAGTCCTAAATTACGAGGTTATGAGCGAGTTGCGCCAAGCGGTGGAATCAGTCCCTTTTCACGCACTTCGTTACTATGGAAGAAATCTTCATTGATTAAACCAGAAGTAATGTTTGAAGGAGGTAATTTAGCCATAACTGGAGATGCTCAATTTCCATTTTCTGCGGATGAAGAGTTACAATTGCTCACTACAAATAACAACTATCAGGTAAACGGTTATTTTGATGTAATAAATGCTACTAGTGCCGCTACTGCACTTGCCTCAAAATTTGCGGGAAAACTGCAAAACAAATACCCCAATTTATGGGCTGAAAGTATCAGAGGGCTTATTGTCCATTCTGCTAAGTGGACACAATGTATGGAGGAACAATTCCCTGTGCGGAATAGAACAGAAATGGAGCGAAGACTGCGTTTTTGCGGATACGGAGTACCGTGCGAAGACAGAGCGTTAAATAGTTATGGGAACGGGGTGACATACATTGCTCAGGAAACTATACAGCCTTTTATCAAGGAAAGAGGCAACAGTGCAGTAAAAATCAACGAAATGCATTTCTTTGAATTTCCATGGCCCAAAGAGATTTTAGAGCAATTAGCAGAAATTGAAGTGTCCATGAGAGTCACTTTATCCTATTTTATAGAACCTGCACCAGGAGAAATCGGTTGGAAAGACAAATATAGATACGCATCATGTGGCTTAAGATTTGATGTTAATAACGAAAATGAAGATCGTCGAGCATTTCAGTTAAGAATCAACAAAGCTATCGAAGCAGAAGAAAATGAAGAACGAGGAAAAAACGATTCTGCTCGTTGGACAATTGGAGCAGATAATAGAAATAAAGGTTCTATCCATTCTGATGAATTAAGGCTTACGGCTGCACAATTAGCAACATGTAATTTAATAGCAGTGTACCCTATTGGTGGCTGGTGGAAAACACGAACAAACCTGAAAAAGTATAATAACAAGCTTAGGTATTCTCTTATAGTATCTTTAGATACACCAATAGAGAATGTTGACATGTATATAGATGTAAAGAACAAGATTGAAACAATAATTCAGACACCGATTGAAGTTGAGATTCCAATTAACCAATGACAAAGTGGGGAGTTTAAAGCACCCCACTTTGTCATTGGTAATATGAATAATACAAGCGATTACTTATTGAGTGCTTTTTTAGATAGCATTTCGATGATATATAGTTGATTATTTTTATCAATATTAAACAAATTGTAAAGTTGAGCATTCACATCTCCATTGTAATCAATAAGACTATTCTCATCTGAGTAGTCCAACAAATCAGGAACTTTCTTAGCCAAAGAGGTCAAGGATTCGTCTGTAAGCAAGAAGGCAAAGCGGATTATTTCGCTTGTTGCATATTTGAAGAAGTTCTTTGCTTCTTGTTCGGTTACAAATGTTTTCAATGCTACGCGAGAGCGACCAAATGCACTATGATTATCCACTATGGCTATTTGATTGCTACGTTTTTGGCCTCCGGCATTGGCACTTGAAACAATGACCTTCCATTTGTTCAAGTGGTCAAGTCCTGTTTTAATGACATCTTTGTTTGCAATATACCATCTTGCCCTTCCACTCTTTCCCGCTTTGTCATTTGTAAAGAGTTTTATCTCTGATTCTGAGTTATAATTGTCCCCCTCGTGATATTCTCTCACAAGCGTGGGATTTTTCTCTACGAAATCACTTTCGATAGAAAACAAACTACGAGGAAGTATGGCATCATGCAAACATCCATACTTGACAATAGCGCTATTCAAAGAATCTGCAATCTCGCTATCAAGAGGATTTAATGAGAACAATTCTTCCTTAGGGTTGCTGGCATCAATTGACACTTCCTTTCCATTTTTAGAAAAGACATATCGGAATCCGTTACGATTCTTTTGCGTATCTTTCATCACTATGGACAAACCATCTGCAATACCAACTTCTTTGAAGACATCCATGGAGTCAGGGAAGAACTTCAATAAGCACAAATGTGGGTCATTGATTTGTGCAAGCCCAAACTGTTCAAGTCCTTTTCCCGAACGATGAATCCATCTTGCACCCGGATAGATAAGAGAAATGTATCGACCTAATCGGTCACTGATTGTTTGAAAGTATTGAAATATGCTCACGCTAACTTTTTGCCCATTGGAGCTTTCCTTTTGAGCCACGACTTCCTGATACGGCGGATTGCCCACTATCGCATTGAATTTCATATTCTTTATCCCTGTTCTTTCGGAAACAAATTTTTCCACTTGCCTGATGAAATGTTCCGGCTTGTTCTTGATTTGATTGATTAAGTCCTCGAAGTATCGGGTGTTCACCTTCGCTTTGCGGAAGCCGATGAGAGTACGCTTGGTGATGCTCTTAGCCATCGGAGTCTTGCAGATGACAAAGATGTTTTCTGCTACCACCTTGTCCCAAATGCGCTGTTCGTCCTCAATGCTTGACACCGAAAACAAAGAGTTTTTTACCCGTGTGCGGTAAATGCTATATGCCATGTAAAGAGGATACAAGCCGGACTTGGAGTTGATTTCAAGGATACGGGAATCCTCGGCAAACACATTGGCTGTCACTTCGCCGTGGTCAATGAAGCGAGGCTCGGACAATGTAGTTTCGTAGTTCTTCTCAAAGAAGTTGTATCCACCCAAGCAATCGCCAAGGTGCATATTCACCACACGCCACGGGGTGAGGACAGTTTCCTTGTCCGGGTTACGGAATGTGCTGAAAATATCTGTGATGCGTTCAATGCGTTCCTCCACACTCAATTTGTCCGCTGCACGGGCCATTGCACGGATGCGCTTGCCTGCCGCGCAGAATATCTCCGGGTCGTAGTATCTCTTAATGCTGTTAAACTTCTGCTTGGTCACACCCTTGGGCATAAATTCCTCCCATGATTGCGGGTCAATAAGCGAGGCAAAGTTGTCAATCGTGATCTCTTGTGATTCGTCTTGTAGTTCTGCACCATAGATAAGCAGGGGCATACGTATAGAGATACTGCGAAGGATGGAAATGGCTGCCTCGCGGTTCTCCTTTTTCTTTTTCAGTTCAGCCAGCCGTTGCTTCTCTTCCTCCGTCAAGGGCTGCTTGTCCTTGCCGCGTTTCTTGGATTTCTTTTCAAGGTCTTCCAGTTCCTCGTATTGTTCATCCGTCAATCCCTGATTGTTAATGTCCACCTGATTGGTCTTGGGCATGGCTTTCGTCTGACCGATAATCTTCTTTAGGTCATCAAACTCCTGCAATTCCAAATCGTTCAGTTTCATCAACTCGTCATTATATAGATTTTTGTCCTCGAAGCCGTTACGGACCACACGCTCCACATACATCTTTTTGAGCTGCTCCAGCATACGCGGCACATCGAACTGCTTCATCTTTGAGCCTTCGATGGAGATAATCGGACAGAAGTTCAGGAACTCGCCCATAATCTTGCGGTCGTTGCCGCTGGTCTTTCCAGCCTTTGCCGAAATCTTAGCCGTTTCTGCAATGACTTTCAAGGTGCGGTCAGGCGCGAAGTCAAACACATAGCATTGCTTCTTGACACGCCCGTTAATGGTGGCAGGAGTCTGCACACGGAAGATGGTCTGCATATAGCTTGATGCAGCAGTATTGTACGAACCTGAAAGCATGAACACACCCGTCCACGCCTTGACACTTACGCCCGTAGTCAAGCGTCCGCATGACAAGGTAATTGTGCGAGTGGAATCAGGGTCTTTGCCAATCGCTTCCTCTACCGCCTTCAGCGCATTCTTGCTCTCTTCATCCTCATCACCTTCTCCTGCCACATTCACCACCTTGAAGTGTTGGAATACGGAATGTGATTGCAGCAAGGCACTCATGGCACGGGCCTCCTTCACACCAGGCAGCATCCACAGCGTATGCCGGAAAATGTTGCGGTATTCCTCGTTGGCAAACGGATAACAACTATCCTTGTCCTCTTCGGTCAAAAGGTTCAAGAAAGCGCTGACATCCTTTTCATGGATAAAGTTTCCAGCTTCATTGACCCGAAAAAACTCGCGGAAGTTGAAAGCCACATCTTCATCCACGAACTCATGGAGCAACCGTCCGAGGTCATAGGTGTAAATATTCATCGTGGGCAGTGAGGCGTAGGGATTCGGATCACCGAAATGCATCAAATCCCATGAAGTCTTTGCCCGTTGTTCCATCACGTAGTCCCATGTATAGATTTCTTCATCCTTGAAATCATCCAACAGGTTAAACGGTGTACCTGAAAGGCGAAGGATTTTTGTTTTCTCCTTGGTCAGTTCTTGCATCACGGCCTTGCCCAGTTCCGTCTGTGTACCTTCGTGCGCCTCGTCCACAATGATGAAATCCCATGCAGTGGCAAACACTTCGTTGTTTTTGTCGAAGTTACCACCAACAAGTTCCGAGCCACGCAAATCCTGCATGGAGGCGAAATAGACATACTTGCATTGGCCACGCTTCGCTCTCGTTTCAAGGGAGGCATGGCTGTCACCGTTGTTCTTGGAACCATACGCAAAGGATGGGCTGTCATAGAATATCTTGCCGAAATCCTCAAACCAGCCGCTATCCACTACAGGGCGATGAGTCAGGATGAGTGTGCGGCCGAAGTCCATATCCTTCACCACTTGCAAAGCCGATAAGGTCTTTCCGAAACGCATTTTGGCATTCCACAGCATCTGATTGCCTTTCTTGAACTGCTTCTTGGTCTTCTCGATGGCCTCACGCTGTTCGGGACGGAATACAATCGGGCTTTGGTCATGCGATACTTCCGCAGAAGATAAAGATTCCCGTCCCTCCTTTACCGCTGCTATCGCCCGCTTGACCGTTTCAAGGTCAGTGATGAACCACTCATTGGCCTTGTTCTCGGTATCAAACACCTTCTTCTTAATGCCGGAACGCTCCAAAACGCTGTGCACCTCCTTATCGTTGAAAGAGCATAAGCCTTTCTTACTGTTGAATATCGTCAGTTCCGTATAGAGCAGGTCGTATGCGATACCTGCCGTCTGTGTGTATTGGTTGATGCGCTTCTTGGCGGATTCGTTGAGTGCCTTGCTGTTGGGCCCAAGACCAAACACATTGTCATTATCACAAGTGGCCTCGCCCACTTTTAGGCAACCTTGGTGTGCTGCATCATTGATGCGGAACACATATATCAGTTTCAGTTTTAGTGAAGATGTGAATTTCATACTGCACTATTTTATGAGGTCGACAAATCGGATTCGTTTTCCCATCTTTCCCGTTTCGGGGTCCTTTGCCCGCCAGTCCTTAACCAGACAATAGGTGCCGTTATGCCTGCGGATGTCATCTTTCGCACAACCCTCGCATTGGCTGACTTCCTCCCTTGTTCCGAACAATTCATACACAAGCGTACGCCGTTCACCGCAACTGTTCGGGACGACACCTTTCAGCCCGTCCATCTGCCACACGTTCCAAGAAATGATATAGGCGATGTAGTTGATGGATTTCAATAATGGCCGTTTCCCAAACTTCTGTTGGTAGTATTCGATAAAGGTGATAAGCATGGCTTCACGGGCAATCAGCAGATTGTCGCCCTGCCATTCGTAGGCGTAGGTGCTCTTGTAGGCTTCCTGCGCCCACTCCAACCATTCGCCGGAGGTTTCCGTATTCTCACTTACGACACGCAATTTGCGGTCAAGCATACCAATACGTTGTTCTAAGGGAATAGCCTCTCCGGTTGTGGTATCATATCGGCTGATGATGTAGGGAGCCTCTCCGCAGGTTATCTCCAATCGGTTGTCACGTACATAGTCTTTCCAAGTCTTATCTTCGGAGAATACAATGTTTCCATCTGTGGCTTTCCAGCGGTGGCATCCCTGTTCATCTGTGTATTCCGTGTTGAAGACATCTTTCCTGCCGAACCACGCTTCATCAATCAGGTTGTTCTGTGCGTTGCATATCCATGAAGGAGTGAATACCTCCGCCATGTCACGGGAACGCGCAGTCTGGGTATCACGACTCTTTAGCACACGGGGCATAATGACATGACCGTTGTCCCCGGTAATCAGATGTGGAAGAATCGGATTGGCATATTGATACCCTTCGCCAAGGCTTTCATAATCAGATGTGGCCCAAAAGATATTGCGCTGAATACCCTCCCTGCTCATGGTATGGTCTTTGAGCAGGGTGTTCAGCAAATCGGGCGAAAGCCGAAAGATACTATCCTCCAATATGTCAACTTCAACGGGCATTTTCTATATGATTAAGGAGGTATCTCTCCGTAAGAGACACGTTGAAGCTGATAGTCAATAGTTTGAATAGCGCTTCGCAAAACAAAAGGGCTGTTTATCGATGATATAGAGTATTTTATCATCTGATAAACAGCCTAATTCTCATAAAAATGTGTACCTTTGCGTTATAGATAGTATCTCTTACGGAGAGAAGATTGATTTCGCAAAACAATCATTCGTTTTACATCAAATCCCTTAATATCTGCGTGTTTGCCTTATCCACAACAGAGTTGTCCAGCGATGCCAGATAGATTTGTGTCGTCATTTCCGAATCGTGTCCCATACCTTCGCTGATAACCGAGATAGGAATGTTCTTGCTTTTGGCGATGCTTGCCCACGAATGACGGGCAACATATAGGGTCAATGGTATGGATATGCCTGCTAACTTGGCAACCTCTTTCAGATTTTTGTTTGTGCGATAAAGCGCGTTTTTGTATTGACTGCGGTTGTCGTATGGGTATTTTAGAATCGGGAGCAAGTAAGGGCTATCATAATCTGTTTTGTGTTTGTCTGCAATTTCCTGCATACACTTCTCCCATTTGACGAATAGCTGTTGCCCAGTCTTGCGTCTTCGATAAGACAATATGCTGTTCTGCAAATCCTTCTTCTTCAGATAGGCCGTGTCAATGAATGACATTCCACGGGTATAGAAGGAGAAGAGGAACATATCACGGGCGAAGTCCAAGGCTGGGTGTAGGGACAAGTCAAGGTTCTTAATCTTCCTGATTGCCTTTAACGGGATTGCACGTTTGACAGTCTTGTCAACTCCTGTATAGACGTGCTTGAACGGATTGCGATTGTTCGTCAGTTCCTTTTCCACTGCACGGTTATAGACAGCCCGCAATATCCGCATATAGAACGAGCTGCTGTTCTTGGTTATCCCCTTGCCGTGCAGCCATGCCTCATACATCAGCATCAGGTCCGAGTCTATTTCATCCAGAAGTACATCCTTATTTTCTCGGAATTGCATGAAACTTCTGAGCGTAGCGTGATAGGTTTCAGACGTGCGATGTTTGCCCATCTGCTTGAGCCGGGCAATAATACCATTCATGAAATTGAACAGCGTTTGTTCACTTGCAGACTCTTGAAAGGCGGAAATAATATCGTCAACAGTATAGTTTATCTGTTTATTTTCCCAATGGCTGACGATATTTTCCAATCGTTTGACATCCCAATTTATCCGTTCTTTAATGGATTGAAGATGCCCGTTCCGCCCGTTGTTGGCGAGAATTAAGGTAGCACTTCTTTCGTCCCACTCATCCGCATAGATGCGGTAATCCGTCTTGAGCTGACGGATTACACGCTTATGGATGATTTGATAGTAGATGGTTCCTTCCCGGCCAGCGGCTGTAGAAGGTCTGAACTTCACCTTAATTGAGGTCATACAATCAAACACGATTTATTTGCTCCCACTTGGCATACATCTCCCTTGAAAGTTCAACGATTTCGCGGCTCAACTTCACGAGGTCAATGGTCTGCTTCTCCAACTTGTAGAGCAACGCCATCGCCTTTTTCTCCGAGAAATGGCAACGTAGCTCCTTCACGACTTGGTTGTAGTTCGTGCCTATGCCTCGGAACTGGGCGTGGAAGTCAGACAGTTTGGTGCAGTATTCCAGCATTGCCTTGTCCACTTTCAGCACCTTGAACTTCTGTCCAAAGAAGTGCGCCTTTAGAAAGACGGCCTTAGCGTACACCTGCGATTCCTCGTACATTGTGAGGAACTTGTTCCATTCCACATCATCGAAGCGTACCATCACGCAGTGCGTCTTCGGGTTCATTGTGGGATTTCTCCCGTACTTGCTGTTCTTTTTCATGTTGTCTTCTTATTTTAGTTTAATGATTCTTTTCTTGGTCTAATCTCTGATTAAAAACTTGGAAATTGTCCGACTGCGGAGGATAATTCTGCCCACGGCGGTGCAAGGATTTTCAGTTACCGGGAAGCCCCGGAGTAACTGAAAATATATCTTGCTGTGTCTTTGAAGACACGAAAATCCTCCACTTGTCGGATTGGTTTGTGAGTATAATGACTCATTTGGTGTATCGGTCTAACCGATGAAGTGTATTCACTGACTTAATCGGTTAGACAGAATTTCTCTCAGAGCTTGCGCCACTGCTCGATATCTTCCCGATAGGTTTCAAGGTGCAGACGGGTGAGGTTCTCGATAAGCCCTGATGCACTCATGCCGCGTCTTCCGAGACGGCGGACAATATCGTCCAATTCGTCACGCACCTTTTCACTGACGAACACGGGCTTTCGGTTGATAATCTTCGGAACTTGGAGATAGGTTGTGCGGTACTCTTCCAGCGACAACTTGCGCTGCTTGCTGCTGACACGCTTCTGCGGCGTGGTCAGCTCTTCCGATGTGATACTTTCTGACGACTTTTCCGCAACGCTGGTTTCTGATTCCTTTACAGCTGTTCCTCCGGGCTGTGCCAGTTCTTCCGGATCCAGACCGAGATTCCTGTAGAAGTCGTCCATAGACTTCTCACTGCGGGATTCTCTGCGCCCCATTCTGTCCACGATTTCACGAGCCTGCTGCTCACTGATGTTTGGTTCTCTTGTCATTGCCATAAAACAAATAAATTAAGTTATTAACTGTGGTCTTGGCGTTCACCTTGACCGATTATCGGGAGCAAAGTAAGTCGCTTTAGTGCAGTCAGTCAAGAACTTGGATTCGATTAGACAATTTTGTATGGCTTTGCTTTGGGACAATAAAGACAATGGTGCAAACTTCAATGATTTGCCGGGTACAATGAGCAGGAACCACACGGACACGTTTACGAGCTAATTTGTATTAAGGTATTATCGGAGCCTCGGCTTTCGCATTATAGATAAGAATTAAGGTAGTGCAGGCAAGAGGTTCGCGAGCCTTATCCTGGCCAAGCTATACCATACCAGTGCCAAAGGCTGCCAGTTCTGAAAAAAGCATTGTGGAAAGACGAATTATCCATTCCTTTGCGGCAGAAGAAACAACAAAAGCACTGAATTATGGAAATAGTATCAATCGAAAAAAAGACTTTTGAGGCGATGGTTGCCAAGTTCGACCAGTTCGCCCGCCGCATGGGTGCCATTTGCCATCGGCACGGCGAAAAAACAATGAGTGAGTGGATGGACAATCAGGACATATGCCGGATGCTGAACATCAGTCCGCGCACGTTACAGACGCTGCGGGACAACGGCACACTTGCCTTCTCGCAAATCAACCACAAGACGTATTACCGTCCCGAGGACGTGAAGCGCATCGTGGCCCATGTGGAGGACAGACGAAAAGATGCACGATTCAAGGGACGGACAATATAAACAACAAACAAAGTATAACAACAATACCCACTAAATCCAGAGTAATATGAATGAACTGATGACCAAAGACAACGAGTGGATTCTCCACTTCATGGGCAGTCTCGACCGACTGCTGGACAACTACGAGCGTATGGCCGCAGACTATCGCCCGACTTTGGGCGGTGAGCGTTTCTTCACCGACAAAGAGGTGTCGGCGCGATTGAAGGTGAGCCGCCGGACACTCCAGGACTACCGCAACGAAGGACGGATACCCTATATCCAGTTGGGCGGCAAGATTCTCTACCGCGAATCGGACATCGAGAAGATGCTGCTTGACGGCTACCGCTCCGCCTACCGACAGACGCTCATCTGATTTTCTTGAAAGAGCACAGTTTGCCGTCTGCCCTATAACTCGCGGCAGCAAAAAGAAAAAGGAACGGCTTACGGATGAAGCATCAAGATTCCGCTTCGTCTGTAAGCCGTTCCTTTCTTGTCTTCTGATTTCCCGTCAGTCGCTTGTTTCCGTTGCCGGATGCCCTACAAGCGCATGGTCGGCAGGGGCAAGGTTTTTGGGCTGAATACGCTCCGCAGGAGGAAGATTCTGCCCGAAACGGCTTTGCCGCCTGACCTTGCTTCTGCCATCAAACCATGCACTACCTTTGCATCCGGACATCGGGAACAAGTGTCTGACGGGATGAACTCAATTATACCATCGGTTAGTTCCTCTGCCATAGGAAACAATCAACAACATCTTACCAGCACTCAGTTTACCAATTACAAACTGTCTGAACAGCATACTGTTCTTACTGCATATCCTAAATGCAATGGCTATAACCATTTCAAGGTTATAAATGTCATAACTGACTCCGTCGGGTTGCTTGACATACTTCATTGTGTCCACTTCGTTCAGTTCCTTGTTCTTGTAGATGCTGTGAATAGCCTTGCGAACATCACACGAGAACACCCCGAACAAGTCGGCAATCTCGAATTGTGTCATCCATACGGGTGTAGTGGGCATACTCACCACACCGCTTTCACTGATTGTTATTATTCCTCTGTTCATAATTGATACTGTTATTTAATGTTGTTTGTCTTTTTGCTGTTTGGTTGTGTCTTTCTTCTCTCCATAAGCCTGTCCATATCTTCCGAGATTTTATCATCGGTCACCCGGGCATAGCCTTGTGTTGTCTTGATATTTGTATGTCCCATCATCTTGCTGATGCTCTCTATCGGAACACCAGCCGAAAGCATCATGGTTCCGAATGAGTGACGGCTCGCGTGATAGCTGAGGTTCTCTTTCACACCTGCCAATATGCCTATCTCGTGAATGCAGTACCAAAGGCTGTCACGATTGGGTAAAGGGAATATGGGTTCTTTGTCATTGGTGGTGTTATACAGGGACAATATCTGCTCCGCCACCGGATGCAGTGGCACGAAGGATTCCACATCGGTTTTCTTTCTGTTGATACGGATGTAATGTCTTCCGTCTGTAGTTGTCCCGATATGTGAAGGATAAAGCCGTTTCACATCAACATAAGATAACCCGGTAAACGCGGAAAAGATGAATATCCTCCGGGTAAGCTCTTGCCGCTTCTCCGGCATGGGCTGCTCCATTATTCTCTGAAGTTCAGCCCTGCTGATATGTTTCAGCTTGTTGTCGGGCTTTTTCTCGTATGATACATCCGCGAGAGGATTGAAGCGGATGATTTCTCTATCTACGGCAATGTAGATTAGTCTGTTCAGCCATGTAAGGCAATGATTGATGTGTCCCACTTTGCATCCTTTGGCTTTCAGATAGAATTTGTAGCCCCAGCCGAAATCCTCGGTGATGTCCTCGAAGGCAATGTCACGCATACCAAGTGAAAGGAGGTATTCGTGCAGATAGGCTTGCGAGGACTTGGACTGACGGTAGGAAGAAGTGGAGTCTATCACTTCCGCACGGATTCGCAACCGTTCACGCTCTTCCTCTCCTGCTTTCATGAGAGTGGTGGGGACCGCTGTCACACAGGTTATCTCATTTTTCAGCATTTCTGCCGTAACCATACCCGTCTCTTTCAACAGGTTTTCATAAGATGTTTCTATTTTGGCCCGCAGGGCGATAAGGAGATTGGTAGTCCTTGTGTCCTTTACTTCTCCGCTTTTCGCGTCCCAGTTGTCCGGGTTGCAGTAATAGCCCGTGGAGAATACACTCTTCTTGCCGTCAATGGTGATACGGCATAGGATAGCAGTTGTACCGTCTGCCTTGACTTTTCCACGGTTGATGTAGTATAGAATTGAAAATGTGCTTCGCATAATTGAATTGTTTTAATGATTAGAGAATAGTTAGAGAATAAGTTTCAGATCCTTTGTGGCTTCGATGTACTTGTCCATATCCTCAAAGAGTTTCTTCGGTGTCACACGGGCATATACTTGGGTTGTCCTTATATCGGAATGTCCCAGCATCTTGCTGACGGTTTCGATGGGCACTCCGTTTTCAAGCGTCATAAGGGTGGAGAATGAATGCCGTCCCATGTGATAAGACAAGCGGCCTTTGATTCCGGCCTTCATTTTGATGCTTGTCAGACACCATTTCAAGGCTTGATACTGGATTACTGGAAACAGTGTGGCCCGTGTAGCGTCCTTATATTTCTCGATGAGGGCAATCGCTTCCGGCAACAGTTTGACACGGCTGAGCTGCCCGTTCTTGCCTCTGCGGTATTTCAGCCACAGCGCACCATAGTCATCCCGTGATAAGTTGTCGGGAGTGATGGCCACCACATCCACATACGATGTCCCGGTATAGCAGGCGAAAAGAAACATATCACGGACAATAGAATGCACGGGGCGGCATCCTTGAAGATCTATGTCACGGATTTTCTCGAAGTCCTCCTTGCTCAATGCTTTTGGCGGCGTTTCCTTCTGCTTGGGCAGTGGATAGTGCTCGAAATAGAACTTATCCGAGTGTCCTTCCTTGAATGCCATGCGGCAGATCTTCTTCAGTATCGCCAGATAGTGGCGCACCGTTTGAACACCCAAACCCTTCTCTATTACGATGAATTCCTGAAACTCTCGGATGAATTGTTCGTTGAGTTGGCAGAAGGCAAGGTCGGAAACCTTAAATCGGTTGCTGACAAATTCACCAAGACGTTGCCGAGTATAGATGTAGTTCGGCAGTGTGCGGTGGGAGACATCTATACCCACTCGGGCTTTGATTTCCTCGATGTGTCGGTCGAAGAAGGCCAACATGGTCATTTGTGTCTCCTTGCTGCCTTGGAAAACATCTTTAACTGCGGTTGCATCGAAATCGGTCTTACGCTCCATGAGAGAGTTAAAGGCTGTGTTCACCGCCAACAGCAGTTTCTCTATTTTCGCATTGACCTCCACTGCCTCCCTGCTCTTTCCATTCAGACGGCTTTCACGAGGATTCCACAGTTCGGGAGTGCAGGAGAGTTTACAACTGAACTGCGCCATCGTGCGGTTCACGGTAATTCTGCCCATTATCGGGGCTTTGCCCGACTTGTCCAATCCGCTCCTCTTGAGGTAGAGCAACACCTTGAATTTTTCTACTTTCATACGCTTATATTTTTAGGTGCAAAGTTACTTGCCATATAAGCGTTCCTTGATATGCAAAATGCTGTGGATGAGCGAAAACAAAACGGTGAGGATTTCTTTTCGTTGCTTCCCGTTACCTATCCTTGTCCGGTAACTGCCCGGCTAACGGTTTGGTAACTGAACAACCTCAATGTTCCGCTTTCATTTGCTTTTTCCACATTTGGCAAAATACTGAAACTATGCTCATTTCAAACGACTTACGTTTTATCTTCACCTGTCTGCTTTTCCTTGCTTAACCATTCACTTTCCACGTAGCGCGTCATACCTTCGCCACGACGGTCACGCTCTCGCAGGGCGTACCTCTGGAAACGGTCAGCAAGATGCTGGGACATAAACGGATCACCACGACTCAAATCTATGCGCGCATCACTAACGACAAGATCGGCCGGGATATGGCGGCGTTGAGCGAGAAACTGAACGGTATCTTCAGGGTCGCACAGTAGGCCGGTGGGCAGCACCGGGTTCCCATAACCCGGAAGCGATCGGCAGAAATTGTGCGAACGCATAGGAGCCAAGTTTGCCGATTCGGGAAAAAGAGTTATCTTCGAGTGTTATTCCCGAAACTCCCTGAACTCAACTACAGATTTCAATTTGGAATTTTTCGGAGCGGGCCTCGTTGTGAAACGGTGCCCGTTTCCATTGATTGGCATCTGCTCCGGAACGATACGTTTCGTATGGTTTTCTCTCCGTAATCTCTGCCTCTGCGAGCATCCACAACTCCAAATCCCATCGTACGAATTTACGGCAATGTGGAGATCGGGGCGAAACCCGTCGAAAACTGCTCGCTTAGTCAGTATCTTATCTTGGACGAGGGCGTGAGATTCCTCTCAGGACTTCATATGGTATAAGAGCGAAAAGGAAAATTTCATCCCGCGTCGGTTGCCCCGGTTAAGTTAATCCCGCGAAGGGTCGGCAGAGCCTTCCCCGCCGTCCGCGTGTCGGAAAAATCGTCCTCGCCGCAGTCTGCGGTATTTTTCCGCCCCGGGGCCGGCGTCGCGGGATTGCGACTCTTCCCGAGGCAACCGACCCGTTCGGGACGGAAAGCCCCGCAATCCAATTTTATTCATCCGCCAGTACGATCATACGATAGAGATCGGCAGGCACAGAAACGTGAGACACACGGTAAAAACTGTATTCAAGTCATGTCGAAAGTTCGAAGGACATCACACCGACACCCGACACGGATGACGGCACTGCCGGCTCCGACGCCCGCATCTTCGCAAGGAACGGTACCAATGCGGAGCATCGTGGAGATTCCGGATCCGATTCCGTACGATCCGCAACAAGTGCCGCAGCTTATCCCCGCAGATCCGGAGATCGAACCCGATACCCGGGTGCCGGAGCTGCTGAAATCCGCGGCATAGCCGAGTAACAATCCCCGAACGGATTAAACAAGTCCGAATTTTACGATTTCACCCCTGTCAGAACAAGCTCTGACAGGGGTGATTTTCAATTTCAGGGATATGCATCCGGCCCGAAGACATATACGGACTATAACAGCTTTATATCCGTCGCCCATGCCGGCCGGACTCACACAATCATCCTTTTCACCTTGTACAAACGTACGCTCTGAAACCTGTCGTTATGATTGAAATCTTCGATTCTTCCTGTTCCCGCAGTCTGGGACAGTCCGCCAGCATCCGTGCTGCCATCGACATTTTGAACGCCCCGTCGGCCGCCGGACGGCCCGGCATGACACCTATCGGGGCGCTATTCCCCAACAAGAATATACCGCTGTCTGCCACGACGGGAAGTGGCATCTGCAAAGAACCCGCAAAAAGCCGATTCGCAATCCCGTGCCGGATAACGTCCGCAGTTAAGCGATCAGGCATATGCCAGCAAACGATCGGTTGTCGCCGTTTCGTCCGGAATTTGCGCTTTTCTCCGGCAGCCGAAAGATGTACGGCCGAGGTCTGTCCGTCCCGGTCTGCTTCCACATAACCGACAGGAACTTCCGGCTTTACGAATCCGGATATGTCGTGACGCTATCCATCGCCGAAAGGGGCATTTACGGAATCTCCGGTCGAATACGACTTGCTGCTCCAAACATCCGGGTCGATATGGCCTTGTATTCCGGCACCGCACCGACTGTCGAAACGCTCACCCTCAAAGTAGCCCGATACACCCCGGCGTGCGGATGCCCCGACAGCGGCGCCGCATGCCCCGTCTTCCGGGTCTGCCTGCGTATTCCCGGCCGGACTGTCCGAAGCGACACAGCCGGCCTGCGGGGGCATATGAGTTATAGGGATTACATGGATAACCCCTGAAAACAAAATAAATGTTCAATCTTCAAAATTCTTCTGCTTATGTCACAGGATGCAGTGTATTTCAACGTCTGGTTCTCGGCCTGCTACATGCGGCTCCGGGAACGTCTTTCCTATTACGACCTCGACGAGGACGCCTTCCACGACACCTACCTGCTGGTGCGGGAGAAGGCTTTATGCTCCGTCGGGGGCATCGCCGACTTCGAAGCCTATTTCCGCGCCTGTTACCGCCATGCCGTACTGCACAGGCACCGCACCCCGCGGCGCGATGTCCATCCCGGCACGGGTTTCTTTCTGCGGCTGTGCGACGAAGGCCCTACGGTTCCGGAAGAAGAACTCGGAGCCTGCGAGCGGCTGGTGCTGGACATTCTGGCGTTCATACGCCGCAGCTTCCCGCACGAGGTCTGCCGCCTCTTCCTGCTGCGCTATTACGAGTCCCCTCGTCCGTGCAGTTACCGCCTGCTGGCGCAGTATGCCGGGACGACACCCTCGCGGGCCGCCCGCGAGGTGAAGGCCGTCGTGCAGGCCGTGCGCGCAAACCGACGTTTCGCACGGCGAAGCCATAGGCCCGCCGCGGCCGAATCTCCCTATGCCGGATAAACCCGGAAAAAGCGAAGAAGGCCGCGGAAAGAGAATCTTGCCGGACAGGCAGAACGCTTTCCGGGTCAGCTAAAACAGAGCCTTTTAGCCCTTTCGATTTTTCGTGGGTACACGAACACCCGGAGCCCTTTCTTTCGCCGAAGGCTCCGCGGAAAACGAAGCCGCCCGTCAGCGTGACGCATAGCGTGTGACGGAGCCGGGTATCACGGCGAAAACCGAATGTTCAATCTAAAAATCTTATTTGCAATGAAACTCATTATCTGGAACAAAGCGAACAGCTGTTCGCCCGCGACGTACGCCCAGCGCAGGACGATCCGCGTAAACCGCCACGGGTATATCTATCTTTCGGGAGCGCTGACCGCAGAGATGGAACTGCGCGACGGCTGCAGGCTCAATCTGGCCAACGACGAGCAGAACCCCAAGGATTGGTACCTGTGCAGGACGCAGCACGAGGAGGGATTCCGGCTCCGCGGAGACCGTCCCGGGAAAAACGCCGCGACGAAGCGGCTGACCGGAGGCGTGGAGTTCTCGAACGTATGTCTGGCCTCGAAGCTCCTCGCGCTGGCAAAAGCGGAATGTTTCTCCGTGCGCTACCTCGTCGCAAAAGAACCCGTCGTGGTCGACGGTGTGAAATATTACAAAATTCTTACCGCCAACCCGATTCCCGGCATGCCCAGAAACGCCGCGAAGAAATGACTGCCCGCCAAGGTACGCTACCTTCGGCGTCCGTGTTTCTGACCCGGCGTATCATTGTCTTCGGGCACTTTTTCCTCCCGGCAATCTTTGTGCCGGGCCAGAGGTGCAGTGTCGAAAACATGGTCTTGCTGCAAAGACATATCCCGGAGTCTTAGCGCGATATTCTCCCAGGAATATTCGTAAGCGGGAATGAAGACCTTCTCCCCGAAGTTGATGTCATCGAAATATAAGAGGCCTTTCACCGGGCCCAATACATTCGAAAAGGGGAATTTGCGTTCGAAACAACGGAGCATGGAGTCCAGCGAAAAACGGGTCGAAAGGAATGCCATATCTATGAAATCCTTTAACCGGGAGCCGTCATCGGAGATCGCCGCGAGTTTCATGGCGATAATGTCTTCCATGTCATAGAGCCGCAATCCCGATTCCATATGGGGAGGTCTCAGAGATTTATACCGATGTGCGATACAGTCGATCTTCACCCCGCCGATCGTACCTTTCAGAGTATGTTGCGCTGTAAATTTGGTTTGGAAGCCATATTTGTGCCGTAAGGAAAACTCCAACTGCTTTTCATCGAAAGATTCGGGGGTGAACAAATCGAGGTCGACACTGACCCGATGGCCTAAATAAAGGGCTAAAGCCGTTCCGCCGGCCAGACTGAAAGAGTCCATAAACGGCTCGGATTCCAGCCGTTTCAGCAGCTCAAGAGTTTCCGGCGCAACAGTCTGCGTGTATAGCATCGAAGTTCTTCTTTTTTAAGATTGAAAAATGTGCATACGAAATTCATGTCTTTGTCCGAGAGTGTGGAAACCTCACGGAGAATCTCGCGGAAGCCCGCAATGCCCCCGTACAGGTCGAATGCCGCGAAATAGTCCTCTGCACAGCCGCGCTCGATCACACGCTGTACGACGATGCTGCGGGCCTGCTGCCAGTCGAAATGCCGCAGGTCGTATTCCCAAAGCAACGTCGGAGAGATATGGTATTTGCCCTTGTTCTGTTCGTATCTGTTGAAGAGAATCATAATGGAAAGGAAATAACTAATACAAATGTACGCATTTTATTCCGCATATGCAATTTCCGGGCAACGATCTCCACATAGAATGAATATGCTTCGTGAAAAGGGTGTACCGGGCAATCCGGTGAGGATTCTCTGAGCTACGGACTGCGGACACCGGCATATTCATCCCGTCCGCATCGCGTCAGAACGGGCGTCCGTCGTTCTTCTTTTCGTGGAGATAATTCAGCTCGTCACGGTAAATTCCAATTACAAAGCGCAGCATATTGTCGACCAAGGCCGTTAATCTTGTATTATCGTTTCCCAGCAGGTGGAGTATTTCCGATACTTTGTGCTTGGTTTGGGCGCTGACATAGATCGCAGAGCGGTTACGGCAATCCACCGGTGCGAAGAAGGTCTGTTCGAAATCGGGCAGCAAAATTTTTTTACGCCGGAATCCGGCAGGCTCCTTTACAGTAGTCGTTTGGGTGTCGACATCTGTTTTTTCAGCAGTCGATACCGGTGCTTCGGATGGAGTTTCCGATGTGTTTTCCTCGGAAGCGTCCGTATCTTCCTCTTTCGGTTCGGGAATCCGGCGGACGACTGGCGAATCCAAAGGGGCCAGTCCGGCGATTATACGGCGCACCATCTCTTCATCGACCTCGATACGGGGACGCTTTGAAGGTTTCAGTGCGAGTTTGTCTTTTTCTTTGAATGAATCCATGGTACAACGTTTTTGAGATTGATTGTTCGTTTTGCAGTCGTAAAGCATGTATGTTTGGTTTTATGTTTTAAACCATTCAAAATACCGTTTTCTATTTCATGCGGTTTATATCGGGATAATGAACGGAATAAGAAAACCGACCTTTCATGCTGCAAGATACAACCGATTGAAATACCTCGGTTCCGATGTCCGCTCCAGACCGCTCCAGTCCGCACCGAGGGTTTGTTTTGGCGCTGTCCCGTCCTGAAAAAGGTTTACAGAAAAGAGTAAATCTTATGCAGCAAACAA
>OBAR01001136.1_pt1 | contig 24589 bp, 24 predicted proteins | sample 1517911 | NCBI WGS metagenome assembly OBAR01 (sample SAMN04571709, study PRJEB22368) | human gut metagenome | biome: human gut; material: stool | host: Homo sapiens | place: Luxembourg | collected 2012-10-26
CCTTCTCGCGGGACGCCTTTTTGCTCTCCTGGGCGTGGATCGCCTTGAGCATTTTTGCCACAATTTTGACCTTGGATTTGGGCACAACAGAGAAAACGTTGCGATAGAAATGCACCGTGCAGCGCTGGTATTTGGCGTCCGGAAACACCTCGCCCACGGCCTCCAGCATCCCCATGCACTTGTCACCGACGACGAGCTTTACGCCGTCCAAGCCGCGTCCACGAAGCCATTGGAAGAAGCTGACCCAGCTGGCCTTGTCCTCTTTCATGCCCTCGGCAGCGCCTAAAACCTCACGAAAACCGTCCTCATTCACGGCGATTGCCACCAAAACAGCAACTGATATATCAGGATTTATGGCGTTTTATCAACTTTTAGAGAGACTTCCGGGTACGGCGATACCTAATTTCACCCAATCGCCCGCGTGACCGGCCGGAATAGAGAAACAGCATAGCGGGGACGCGGCCATTCTGCCGCGTCCCTGCTGCTCTTATCAACACATGCCTGCTGCCCTGGGCCAGATTCAGAACATTTGTTTGAAAAAATCTGTTTACAGATAAAAATAAAGGTGATACAATAGAATACTACACGACTGCACGGAACAGGAGGCGCTTATGGGACAGTTCAAGGTGGTATCGGATTATACCCCCAGCGGGGATCAGCCCCAGGCCATCGACACACTGGCCAGCGGCATTGAAAACGGCCTGCGGGATCAGGTGCTGCTGGGCGTTACCGGCAGCGGCAAGACCTATACCATGGCCAAGGTCATCGAGCGGGTCCAGCGGCCCACCCTGGTGCTGGCCCACAACAAAACCCTGGCAGCCCAGCTGTGTGAGGAGTTCCGGGCCTTCTTCCCGGAAAACGCCGTGGAATACTTCGTGTCGTACTACGACTATTACCAGCCGGAGGCGTACATCCCCCACACGGACACCTTCATCGAAAAGGACGCCGCCATCAACGACGAGATCGAGCGCCTGCGCCACAGCGCCACCGCCGCCCTGTTTGAGCGGCGGGACGTCATCGTGGTGTCGTCAGTGTCCTGCATCTACGGGCTGGGGGACCCCATCGACTACGCCAACATGGTGATCTCCCTGCGCCAGGGGAAGGAATATCCCCGGGACCAACTGCTGCGCAAGCTGGTGGAAATCCGCTATGAGCGCAACGACATCGCCTTTGACCGGAATATGTTCCGGGTCCGGGGGGACACGGTGGAGATCTATCCGGTGTACGCCAACGGCTACGCCATCCGGGTGGAGTTCTTCGGCGACGAGATCGACCGCATTTCCCAGATCAACCCCGTCACCGGTCAGGCCCAGCGGGTGCTCCAGCATGTGGCCATCTATCCCGCCAGCCACTATGTCACCACCAAGGACAAGATGGAGCGGGCGGCGGAGGAGATCGAAAAGGAGCTGGCGGAGCGGAAAAAGTGGTTTGAGGACCACGGCAAGCTCATTGAGGCCCAGCGCATTGACCAGCGCACCCGGTATGACCTGGAGATGATGCGGGAGCTGGGCTACTGCACCGGTATCGAGAACTATTCCCGGGTCATCTCCGGCCGGGCGCCGGGCTCGCCCCCCACCACCCTGCTGGACTATTTCCCGGAGGATTTCCTGCTGTTCGTGGACGAGAGCCATGTGACCCTGCCCCAGGTGCGGGCCATGTACAACGGGGACCGGGCCCGGAAGGAGAGCCTGGTGGAGTACGGCTTCCGTCTGCCCTGTGCCTTCGACAACCGGCCCCTGAAATTCCCGGAGTTTGAGGAGCGGTATCATCAGGCGGTGTTTGTCTCCGCCACGCCGGGAGATTATGAGCGGGAGCACGCCGACCAGGTGGCCGAGCAGGTGATCCGGCCCACGGGTCTGCTGGACCCCCGGGTGGAGGTGCGGCCGGTGGAAGGCCAGATCGACGACCTGGTGGACGAGATCCGCCTGCGGATCGAGAGAAACGAGCGGACGCTGGTGACCACCCTGACCAAACGCATGGCGGAGGACCTGACGGACCACATGAAGGGTCTGGGCCTGCGGGTGCGGTATATGCACTCGGATGTGGCCGCCATCGAACGGATGGAGATCATCCGGGATCTGCGGCTGGGCGAATTCGACGTGCTGGTGGGCATCAACCTGCTGCGGGAGGGCCTGGACCTGCCGGAGGTGAGCCTGGTGGCCATTCTGGACGCCGACAAGGAGGGCTTCCTCCGCAGCGAGACCAGCCTCATCCAGACCATCGGCCGGGCCGCCCGGAACGCCCAGGGCCTGGTGATCCTGTACGCCGACACCATCACGCCCTCCATGCGGGCAGCCATGGACGAAACGGAGCGCCGCCGGGAGAAGCAGGACGCCTATAACAAGGCCCACGGCATCGTGCCCCAGACCATCCGCAAGGACGTGCGTAAGGTGCTGGAGATCTCCAAGGACGCCCAGCAGGAGCAGCAGGCCGGCCGCCGCAAGCTCACCGACGCTGAGCGGGAGGCCACCATCCGCCGTCTGGAGAAGGAAATGAAAGAGGCCAGCAAGATGCTGGAGTTTGAATACGCCGCCCTGCTGCGCGATCAGATCATCGCCCTGCGGGGGGAGAAATGAGGATTCGCCATGCCCCACGTTCCCACCGTGGATATCCGCCGCCTGGGGGATATCCGCTTCGATACCCAGCTGGAAAAGGCCCTGGCCCCCAGTCCGGACTATGACGTGCAGCAGTGGCTGTTCGTCCCCAATGAATACACCGAGTACCGGTACATCCTGGGCACCCGGGGGAAAAAGCCCCTGATCTGCATCGGCATCAACCCCTCCACCGCCCGGCCCGGGGACCTGGACCCCACCCTGCAGAGCGTGGAGCGGGTGGCCCGGAACAACGGCTTCGACTCGTTCATCATGTTCAATGTCTACGCCCAGCGGGCCACCTCCCCGGACGATATGGAGCCGGAGTGCAACCCGGAGCTGCACCGGGAGAATATGCGGGCCTTCGCCTATGCCCTGTCCCTGAATCCCCGGCCGGTGGTGTGGGCCGCCTGGGGGACCATCATCGAAAAGCGCCCCTACCTCTGGACCTGTCTGGAGGATATGATCGCGCTGGGCCGGGAATACGGCGCCCAATGGGTCACCTGCGGCCGCCGCTCCAAGGCCGGGCATCCCCACCACCCCCTGTACCTGCGGGCGGACTCCGTCACGGAGCCCTTCGACCCGGAGGCATACGTCCTGGCCCAGCAGGCCCGGGCCGCCGCGGCTCCCCGGGGCCGCCGGAAGCGGGTATGAGGAGAGGCCATGGGAAAAAACCGGCTTGACCTCAGCGCGTTTGACCTGAAGCTGCTGGCCATGGCCGCCATGCTGGCGGACCACATAGGCTATCTGTTTTTCCCCCAGGCCCTCTGGATGCGGTGCGTGGGGCGGCTGGCCTTCCCCATCTTCGCCTTTCAGGTGGCCGAGGGGTGGTACAGGACCCGCGACCGCCGGAGGTATTTTCTGCGGCTGGCCCTGTGCGGCCTGCTGTCGGAGATACCCTTCGACCTGGCCATAGGCGGCCAATTGATAGACCCCGGGTACCAGAACGTCCTTTGGACCTTCTGCATCGCGGCGGCGGCCCTGTGGGCCATGGAGGCCCTGCGGCGGCTGCAGATCCCCCTGCCGCTGGCGGCACTGTGCGCCGGCGCGGCGGGCTATCTGCTGGGGGAGGCGCTGCAGTCCGATTATTTCGGCCCCGGGGTGCTGACGGTGCTGGTGTTCGCCCTGTGCCGCCAATGGCATATAGGGCGGCTTCCGGAGCTGGCGGCCATGCTGGTGATCAACGGCTGGCTGCTGCCCAGCGCGTCCATGACCGTGTGGGGCATGGAGCTGCCCGTGCAGCTGCTGGCGGCGGCGGCCCTGCCGCTGATCTGGCTGTACCGGGGCCGGCAGGGGCCTCATAGCCCCGTCCTGCAAGGAATCTGGTATGCATTTTATCCGGCACACCTGCTGCTTCTGTGGTGGCTGGCCCGGAGCATTGGAATATAAGGAGACACATCATGGCCAAGAATAAGGAAGAAAAAACCAACGTCATGCGGACGCTGGAGCAGAAAAAGATCCCCTATACCCCCCACACCTATGACCCCAACGGCCCCATTGACGGGGTGTCCGTGGCCCAGGCTCTGGGCCAGGACCCGGCCTGCGTGTTCAAGACCCTGGTGACCCGGGGGGCCAGTGGGGGCTACTACGTGTTCGACATCCCGGCAGCGGAGAACCTGGACCTGAAAAAGGCCGCCAGGGCGGTGGGGGAGAAGTCCGTGGCCATGCTGCCCCAGAAGGAGCTGCTGCCCCTGACGGGCTATGTCCACGGCGGGTGCAGTCCCGTGGGCATGAAAAAATCCTTCCCCACGGTGTTCCATGCCACGGCGGCAGACCTTCCCACCATCATGGTGTCGGCGGGCCGCATCGGCCACCAGGTCCAGTGTGACCCCCAGGCCCTGATGTCCCTGCTGCGGGCCAAAACGGCGGATATTATCGTGGAATGAGGACAAATCACCATGCAGGATCATATTTTCATCAAAGGCGCCCGGGAGAATAACCTGAAAAACATCGACGTCACCATCCCCCGGGACAAGCTGGTGGTGCTGACGGGGCTGTCCGGGTCCGGGAAATCCTCCCTGGCCTTCGACACCATCTATGCCGAGGGCCAGCGCCGGTATGTGGAGAGCCTGTCCAGCTATGCCCGGATGTTCCTGGGCCAGATGGACAAGCCCGACGTGGACTATATCGACGGCCTGTCCCCGGCCATCTCCATCGACCAAAAGACCACCAGCAAGAACCCCCGCTCCACCGTGGGCACGGTGACGGAGATCTACGACTACCTGCGCCTGCTGTGGGCCCGGGTGGGCACCCCCCACTGCCCCAAGTGCGGTAAGGAAATCAAGCAGCAGACCATCGACCAGATCATTGATCAGATCATGGCCCTGCCGGAGGGCACCCGCATCCAGGTGCTGGCCCCGGTGGTCCGGGGCCGCAAGGGCGAGCACGCCAAGGTGTTTGAGGACGCCCGCCGCTCCGGCTATGTCCGGGTCCGGGCCGACGGAAACCTCTATGACCTGTCCGAGGACATTCCCCTGGAGAAGAACAAGAAGCACAACATCGAGATCGTGGTGGACCGTCTGATCGTCCGCCCCGACGGGGCCCAGCGGCTGACGGACTCCGTGGAGACCGCCTCCCACCTGTCCGGCGGCATCGTGCTGGTGAACCTGGTGCGGGAAGGGCAGGACCTGACCTTTTCCCAGAATTACGCCTGCGACGACTGCGGCATCAGCATCGAGGAGCTGACGCCCCGGATGTTCTCCTTCAACAACCCCTTCGGGGCCTGCCCCACCTGCACGGGCCTGGGCATGCAGCTGAAGGCGGACCCGGCGCTGATCATTCCCGATGACCGGCTGTCTATCTTAGACGGGGCCATCGTGGCCCCAGGGTGGAACTCCATCCGCTCCGACGGCATCAGCCGTATGTATTTCGAGGCCCTGGCCAAGGCCTATCACTTCTCCCTGCAAACCCCGGTGGCCCAGCTGCCGGAGGAGGTGCGGGACGTCATCCTCTACGGCACCAAGGGCCAGAAGCTGGAGCTGCACTATGACCAGCCCCGGGGCCGGGGCACCCTGTACCAGCCCTTTGAGGGCGTCGCCAACAACCTGGAGCGCCGGTATCAGGAAACCCAGTCCGACGCCAGCAAGCGGGAGATCGAGGAGTTCATGACCCAGTGCCCCTGCCCGGCGTGTAAGGGCCGCCGTCTGCGGCCCGAGGCCCTGGCGGTAACGGTAGGGGACCTGTCCATTATGGAGGCCACAGAGCTGCCGGTGGACCGGGAGCTGGAATTTTTCAACGCCCTGACCCTGACGGAGACGCAGCAGCTCATTGCGGCCCAGATCCTCAAAGAGATCCGCTCCCGGTTGGGCTTCCTGCAATCCGTGGGCCTGAGCTACCTGACCCTGTCCCGGTCCAGCGGCACCCTGTCCGGCGGCGAAAGCCAGCGCATCCGCCTGGCCACCCAGATCGGCAGCAGCCTCATGGGGGTGCTGTATATCCTGGACGAGCCCTCCATCGGTCTGCACCAGCGGGACAATGACAAGCTGCTGGCCACCCTGAAGCGGCTGCGGGACCTGGGCAACACCCTGATCGTGGTGGAGCACGACGAGGACACCATGCGCGCCGCCGACTATCTCATCGACATCGGCCCCGGGGCCGGGGCCCACGGCGGACAGGTTATGGCCGCCGGCACGCCGGAGGAGGTCATGGCCAATCCCAACAGCCTCACCGGCCAGTATTTAAGCGGCAAAAAGTTCATCCCCGTGCCGGAGAGCCGCCGCCCGGGCAGCGGAGCATACCTCACCGTCCGGGGCGCGGCGGAAAACAACCTGCGCCACATCGACGTGTCCGTCCCCCTGGGGACCTTCACCTGCGTCACCGGCGTGTCCGGCTCCGGCAAGTCCTCCCTGGTCAACGAGATCATCTTCAAGCGCCTGGGGGCAGACCTGAACCGCATGAAGGCCCGGCCCGGCCGGCACGACGCCATAGAGGGCGAGGAGTTCCTGGACAAGGTGGTGGGCATCGACCAGAGCCCCATCGGCCGCACCCCCCGCTCCAACCCCGCCACCTATACGGGGCTGTTCAACGAGATCCGCAATCTGTTCGCCGCCACCCAGGAGGCCAAGGCCCGGGGCTACGGCCCGGGACGATTCTCCTTCAACACCAAGGGCGGCCGCTGCGAGGCCTGCTGCGGCGACGGCATGCTGAAGATCGAGATGCACTTCCTGTCCGACGTATATGTCCCCTGCGAGGTGTGCCACGGCAAGCGCTACAACCGGGAAACCCTGGAGGTGAAATACAAGGGCAGGAGCATCTCCGACGTGCTGGACATGACGGCGGAGGAGGCGCTGGAATTTTTCGCCCCGGTGCCCAGGATCGCCGAAAAGCTGCGGACCCTGTGCGATGTGGGCCTGGGCTATGTGAAGCTGGGCCAGTCCTCCACCACGCTGTCCGGCGGCGAGGCCCAGCGGGTGAAGCTGGCCACGGAGCTGTCCCGCCGGGCCACGGGCCGCACCTTCTATATCCTGGATGAGCCCACCACCGGCCTGCACTCCGACGACGTGAAGAAGCTGCTGGAGGTTTTGCAGCGGCTGGTAGACGCCGGGAACACGGTGCTGGTCATCGAGCACAACCTGGATGTGATCAAATCCGCCGACTGGCTCATCGACCTGGGGCCCGAGGGCGGCTCCGGCGGCGGTACGCTGGTGTGCGCCGGCACCCCGGAGACCGTGGCGGCGTGCCCGGCGTCCTATACCGGCCAGTACCTGAAAAAATATTTGCACTAAACCAAGGGGCTGTCGAAAAACACGTTTCTGTCATTCCGAGGAGCGAAGCGACGTGGGAATCCGTTGATTTGCCGCCTGCGGGCGGCAAACTCTGCGAGACTTTTTCTGAAAAACAGGGGAGAGGGGCGCGCCCCCTCTCCCTTTGTTAATGCGCCTTTACGCGTAGCGCGTATTTTTAACGCCATATTTACGGCAAAAACACTTGAAAAATGTAAAATTGTTGTACTTTACCAAAAAGATTGTTAAAATTTCGGCGAAACATTAATTGTAAACAGGACCGCACTCCTATACAATAGAAGCAGAGACAGCCCGGCCCCGTGCAGAGGCCCGGCCAGGACAGCGGGGGAGGGGACCCCTCCTCTGGACATATTAAAGGAGAGTGAGTCTGTGTTCAAGAAATTCACCAACGGCTGCGTTCGCGTGGTCAACCGGTGGCTGCCGGATGCCTTCCTGTTTGCCATCATCCTGAGCATCATCGTTTTCATCGGCTCCATGTGCGCCACCAAGATGGGCCCCCTGCAGGTGCTCAACGCCTGGGGTGACTCCAAGGGCTTCTGGGGCCTGCTGAGCTTCTCCATGCAGATGGCCCTGGTGCTGGTGTTCGGCTCCGCCATGGCGGCTGCCAAGCCCTGCAAAAAGGCCCTGCGGGCTGCCGCCGGCTTGTGCCACAACAACATGCAGGCCATCGTGGTCACCACCTTCATCTCCACCCTCTGCTGCTGGCTGAACTGGGGCTTCGGCCTGATCGCCGGCACGCTGCTGGCCAAGGAAGTGGTGCGCCGGGTGCCCACCGTGGACTATCCCCTGCTGATCGCCTCCGCCTACTCCGGCTTCGTCATCTGGCACGCAGGTCTGTCCGGCTCCATCCCCCTGGACCTGGTGGCGGGCAAGAAATTCGGCGAGGTCCTGTATCAGGCTCCCATCACCGACACGGTGTTCCACCCCATGAACCTGATCATGGTGGGCGTCATTCTGTTTGTCATGCCCCTTGTGAACTACGCCATGCATCCCGATAAGGCCCACACCGTGTGCATCGACCCCACCCTGCTGGAGGATGAGGCCGAGCGCACCTATGAGGTCAGGACCCCTGCCGATAAGCTGGAGCACTCCAAGCTCCTGTGGGCCATCACCTTGGTGGGCGGCTTCGTGTACATCATCTATTACTTTGTGCAGAACGGCTTTACCCTGGGCCTGAACATCGTGAACATGATCTTCCTGTTCCTGGGCATCCTGCTCCACGGCGACCTGCGCCGCTATGTGGACGCCATCTCCGACGCCGCCGGCGGCGCTGCCGGTGTGCTGCTGCAGTTCCCCTTCTATGCCGGTATCATGGGCATGATGGTGGCCGCCAATGCCGAGGGCGTGTCCCTGGCGGGCGTGATCTCCGAGTTCTTCGTGAGCGTCTCCAACAACGTCACCTTCCCCATGTTGTCCTTCCTGGCAGCCGGTGTGGTGAACTTCTTCGTTCCCTCCGGCGGCGGCCAGTGGGCCGTTCAGGGTCCCATCATGATGCCTGCCGGCGCGGCTATGGGCATCGAGAATGGCCGCACCGCCATGGCCATCGCCTGGGGCGACCAGTGGACCAACATGATCCAGCCCTTCTGGGCCCTGCCTGCCCTGGGTATCGCCAAGCTGTCTGCCCGGGACATCATGGGCTACCTGGTCATCGTCACCCTGTTTGTGGGCGTGGTGGCCTGCCTGGGCTTCCTGGCCTGGGCCGCCTGGTTCTGATCTGCTTTCCCGGACATTCCGAAACCCAAGGGGTGAGGGGGCCTTCTCCTCACCCCTTTGACCCGTCAGGCAGCTTGTCAAAAATCCCTTTTGGCAAGCTGCCTGATAATCTTTTACTACGGATTGACGAAATCCGTACATTGTGATATTATAAACACACACGACATAGGGCGGGCCTGGGTCCGCCCTATGCTCCGGGTACGGCTGTACCCCTTATGAATTAGGAAAGAAGGAACGACCATGTATCGCATCGTGACCAAAGAAGCGTTGAAACCCACCGTGATCCTGTATGAGATCGAGGCTCCTATGGTTGCCAGGAAGGCACAGCCCGGCCAGTTCATCATCCTGCGGGTGGATGAAAACGGCGAGCGCATCCCCATCACCATCCACGACTATGACCGTGAAAAGGGCACCGTTACCATCATTGTCCAGACCGTGGGCGCCACCACCGAAAAGCTCAGCCACAAGCAGCAGGGCGAGTATCTCCACGACTTCGTTGGCCCCCTGGGCAAGCCCACCGAAACCGAGGGCAAGAAGAAGGTCTGCGTCGTCGGCGGCGGCGTGGGCTGCGCCATCGCGTATCCCGTTCTGAAGAAGTTCCATGACTGCGGCGCAGAGGTCCACGCTGTGGTGGGCTTCAAGAACAAGGACGTGGTCATTCTGGAGGACAAGTTCAAGGCCGTTTCCTCCGTGCTGAAGGTCTGCACCGACGACGGCTCCTATGGCCAGAAGGGCCTGGTCACCGAGGCCCTGAAGCAGCTGCTGGACGAAGGCAACCAGTATGACGAGATCTTCGCCATCGGCCCTATGGTGATGATGAAGTTCGTCTGTAAGACCACCGCCCCCTATGGCGTGCCCACCACCGTATCCATGAGCCCCATCATGATCGACGGCACCGGCATGTGCGGCGGCTGCCGCCTGACCGTTGGCGGCGAGACCAAGTTTGCCTGCGTGGACGGCCCCGACTTCGACGGCCAGCAGGTGGACTGGGATCTGGCTGTCAAGCGCAACCAGATGTATCACGATTTCGAGGTGCGCAAGCACGAGGAAGTCTGCAATCTGTTCAAGCAGGAGGTAAAGTAACATGGCTGCCAAGATCAATATGCGTCTGGATAAGAACGAGATGCCCTCTCAGGACCCCAACGTCCGGAACAAGAACTTCCTGGAGGTAGCCCTGGGCTACACCGAGGAGCAGGCCCTGGACGAGGCCGCCCGCTGCCTCCACTGCAAGAATCATCCCTGCGTGGACGGCTGTCCCGTCAATGTCCGCATCCCCGAGTTCATCGCCAAAATCGTGGAGCGCGACTATGAGGGTGCGTATCAGGTCATCCACCAGACCAGCTCCCTGCCCGCCGTGTGCGGCCGCGTCTGCCCCCAGGAGAGCCAATGCGAGATGCACTGCGTCCGGGGCAAGAAGGGCGACCCTGTGGGCATCGGCCGTCTGGAGCGCTTTGTGGCCGACTGGCACAACGCCCACAGCACCGAGGCCCCCGAAAAGCCCCAGCCCAACGGCCACAAGGTGGCGGTGGTGGGTTCCGGCCCTGCGGGCCTGACCTGCGCCGGCGACCTGGCCAAGAAGGGGTATGAGGTCACTGTGTTCGAGGCCCTGCACCTGGCCGGCGGCGTGCTGGTTTACGGCATCCCCGAGTTCCGTCTGCCCAAGAGCATCGTCCAGAAGGAAGTGGACGGCCTGAAGGCCATGGGCGTGAAGGTGGAGACCAACACCGTGGTGGGCCGCACCATCACCATCGACGAGCTGATGGAGGAGAACGGCTTCGAGGCCGTGTTCGTGGGCTCCGGCGCGGGCCTGCCCATGTTCATGCACATCCCCGGCGAGAACCTGAAGGGCGTTTACTCCGCTAACGAGTTCCTGACCCGCATCAACCTGATGAAGGCCTATCGCCCGGATTCCGACACCCCCATCATGGACCTGAAGGGCAAGAAGGTGGCCGTGGTAGGCGGCGGCAACGTGGCTATGGACGCCGCCCGCTGCTCCAAGCGCCTGGGCGCCGACGTGTACGTGGTCTATCGCCGGGGCATGGAGGAGCTGCCTGCCCGTCATGAGGAAGTGGAGCACGCCATCGAGGAGGGCGTGGTGTTCAAGACCCTGAACAACCCCGTCCAGATCAACGGCGATGAGCAGGACTGCGTCAAGTCCATGACCTGCATCGAGATGGAGCTGGGCGAGCCTGACGCTTCCGGCCGCCGCCGCCCCGTGGAGAAGAAGGGCAGCGAGTTCGAGCTTCCCGTGGACGCTGTGATCATGTCCCTGGGCACCACCCCCAACCCCCTCATCAAGTCCACCACCAAGGGCCTGGAGGTCAACAAGAAGGGCGGCATCATCGTCAACGAGGACGGCCTTACCTCCCGCCAGGGCGTGTACGCCGGCGGCGACGCCGTCACCGGTGCGGCCACCGTGATCCTGGCTATGGGCGCAGGCAAGCTGGGCGCCAAGTCCATCGACGAGTACCTGAGCAACAAGTAAATCTACGCCTTACATAAAGGGCGGCGCTGCACAGCAGCGCCGCCCTTTTTATAGCTTATTTCTTCAGCTCGTCCACCATCTGGTGATAGCCCTTGGCCATAAACGCCAGGTCAGAGGCGATGGCAATATAGGACACGCCCAGGTCCCGGTATTTCCGGGCGGCCTCCGTGGTGCCCACGAAAATGCCGAAGGGCTTTTCGTTTGCGTTGCAGGTATCAATGACCTGCCGCACCACCTGCTGGACCTCCGGATGGGCCGGATCCCCGGGATGTCCCAGAGACTGGCTGATATCCATAGGGCCGATGAACAGCACGTCAATGTCCTCCCGGCGGCACAGCTCCTCCGTGTGGGCGGCGGCGCAGCTTTTCCTTCAGCTCCCAGGCAATCATTTGACGTACTCCTCCCGTTTGGGGGTAAAGATATCGAAGTTCACCAGAACCTCATCGCCAACCACCTCGGCATAGTGCATCAGATTGGGAGGGATCACCAGCATGCCGCCGGGAGTCAGACGGAACACCTGGTCCTCGATGTGGTAGTCGCACACGCCGGCGGCAATGTAAGCGATCTGCTCAAAGGGATGCTTGTGGGGCCGGGGCTCATGGTGGGGCTGCAGCTCGTTCATGGCGAAGGTAGCGCCCTCGCCGGTGAAGGCCTTGCGGCGCACGCCGGGGCGCACCTCAGTCCAGGGCAGGTCCGCCCAGTTGGCACAATTGTAAATCATAACAGGTTCCTCCTTGATAAAATGTTCGTCCGGTCGGTCAGCGGGTCTCCAGGCCCAGCAGCCAGGCGGGATTGTGATAGGTCATGACCTCCATCTGCTCCTGGGTGAGGCCGCAGGCCCCCTGCAGTATGGATTGGAAAACAACCGCCGTTTCAAGGAAAGCTCTTTGACGGAAAGCTCCACCTGAAATGAAAAGAGCCGCTTACTCCGATTGGGAATAAGCGGCTCGAACTCTATTCAGATGTATACGACCTTCAGCTTTTTTCGCTTTGCGCCGGTCAGCTTCACCAGCAAATCGTCAACGGCATCCGTGTATTTGCCTTGACGGATAAGCGCATTTTTCAGGTCTATGAGGGATTTGATAACCTCCGACCGTTCCTGCTCGGTCAGATAGATATGATACTTCTGTTCTTTCATTGTCCGGCACCTCCTGACGCTTCCATTATACTCCGGCAGTTGCAAAAACGCAAAGATGCGATTATACTATATATGCGGATAGCAACAAGGCTCCAACCTTGCCGGTTGAAGCCCTGTTGCTGCCTTTGCGAATGCCACTTTTCTGTTCGTTTGAAATTATCGCCTTAGTGGGCTGTGCCATTGTGCAGACTCCCTACTTGATCGGTGTACTTGTTGTAAAATTTTTCTTATTTCTGGGAGAGTGGAAGGAATCCGCTGCCCTGAGTGCGGATCTCCCGCAGATAGTTGTACAGGGTGGCCTGTGAAATGTCCAGCAGCTCGCAGACCTGGGGCACCGAGTCCTTCAGCTGGAACACGCCCTTCTCCTCCAGCTTGCGCAGGATCCGCAGCTTGACCTCTTTGGAGCCCAGGGCCGAGGGCTTGCCCACGGTTTTGATGATGTCGGCGATGACCAGCTTGGAATAGTCGGCGATGGTCAGGTCGGAGCCCATGGCCTCCGGCGATTCGAAGGGCATCACGTTCATCAGCGAGTCCAGCATCTTCTTGGCCTGGTCCAGAGCCGTCAGGTTCACCGTGAAGCACAGCATGGCCTCATACGCCCCGGTTTCGTCAAAGAACATCATGGTGGTGGACTTATGCAGCTCACCGTTGTTCTTCCGGGTCAGGCGCACCACCGTGCCGTTGTTGGCCCGGGTCTCGTCCTCGAAATATTTGAACACGCTCTCCTCCATCTGCTGGCCCTGTTCCCGGCCGGAGATGTGCCCGTTGGCGATATAGGCGATGCGGTGGTCGCCGTCATGTACCACGGCCTCGCAGGTTTCGCCCAGCGACAGCGAAATGCCCTTGGCGATCTGAATCAGTCTGTTTACCATATCCATGGAGGGGTCCCCTTCTCTTTGAAAAATTCTTACAAGTATTATACCATATCCGGATGAAAATTCCAATATTTCCCCGTGTAAAATTTCGCCGCGCAAATGCGCACCCGGCGTGGAGGGCCGGGTGCGCATTTGCATGGTATGGGGAAAATGAGGAAGAAAATGTGCGGTATAAGGAGAGAAAGCGCCGGGGAGTGGAAAGGCGTCTCCCCGGCGCGGGATAAGGTCAGACGCTCTGCAGACCCACCTGATAGGCCTTCAGGTTGGCCTCCAGAAATTTGGCCGGCACCTTCCTGCGGATCAGGGCCGTCCAGTCATACTGCTCCAGGCCCAGCTTCTTCACCAGGGCCCCCAGCAGGATGATGCTGGCCACGCGGATGGTGCCCAGCTGCTGGGCCAGCTCCGTGGCCCGGACGGGGCACACATGCTCCACCGTCTGCTGCAGCTGCTCGATGGCATCGTGGGGATAGGAGGCCTTCCCCATCTTCACGGGGATGGGCAGGATCTCGTTGTCGTTGACGATCAGGGTGCCGCCGGCCTTCAGCAGCTTCAGCCAGCGCAGGGCCTCGATTTTCTCAAAGGCCACCACTACGTCGGCCTCGCCGTCGGCGATGATGGGGGCGTACACGGCGTCGCCATACTTGACCATGCAGTTGACGCTGCCGCCCCGCTGGGACAGGTCGTGCTGCTCGGTTTTTTTCACGTCGAAGCCCAGGTCCACCAGGCCCTCGATGAGGATATCAGAGGTCAGAACGGTGCCCTGACCGCCCACGCCCACAATGGCGATGGATCTCGTGTTGGACATATCACTCGCCCTCCTTCTCAATGGCGCCGAAGGGGCAGATCTGCTGGCAGATGGTGCACCCGTTGCAGTCCTCGGTGGAAATGGACACGCCGTTTTCACCCACCGTCAGGGCGGGGCAGGCGGTCTTGTTGATGCACACCTTGCAGCCGCACCAGCCGCTCCTCCACGGTCTTGTGCTTGTTCCGGGCCAGGGCGGGGATGTTGGTGTTTTTCATGATGTCCCGCTCATAGTGCTTCACGGGAACCTCCACCCGGTCCTCCAGGGTGACGATGCTGCTGCCGTGGTTTACCCGGACGGTGGTGCGCAGCATGAAGGGGGTGTCGAACTGCTCGGACAGCTCAAAGGCCCGCTTGGTGAAGTCCTTGCACTCCTGGATGTCGGCAGGCTCCAGCATGGGCATCTTCATGTGGGGGGCGAAATGACGGCTGTCGGGCTCGGTGCCGGAGCTGTTCATGCCGGGGGCGTCGGCGCAGACATACACCAGGCCGCCGGTGGCCCCAATATACACGGAGGGGAACACCGCGTCGGAGGCCACGTTCATGCCGAAGTGCTTCATGGCCGCCATAGCCCGGGCGCCGGCCATGGACGCGCCGATGGCCACCTCTGCCGCCACCTTCTCGTTGACGGACCACTCGGAATATACCTCTTTATACTTGGAAAGGTTCTGTAAAATCTCGGTGCTGGGGGTTCCGGGATAGGCCGAGGCCACCGAACAGCCCGCTTCGTATGCGCCGCGGGCGATGGCCTCATTGCCCAGCATGACTTGTTTCATGGCTGAGTCTCTCACTTTCTCAAAGGATAATCGTTGTTGTAATATGTATCCTGCAAAACGCAGCTTTGGTTTGCAGGCCTATTGTATTATATTTTTCTTCTAATTGCAAGATGGTAATTAGAAAAAATTTATAAATTTCTCTTTTCTTTTCCGGACGGGTGTGTTATACTCCCCTTTGAAAGCACGGGGAAGCCCCGATTTCTCCGGAAGAAAGGATGATTCCATGAAAAAACTGCTGATCGTGAACCCCGGCTCCACCTCCACCAAGGTGGCGGTCTATTGCGGTTCTGAAAGAAAATTCTCCGAAACCATCTCTCACCCGGCCCAGGAGCTGCAGCCCTTCGCCAACGTGCTGGACCAGGCGGACTACCGCGCCGGGGTCATTGCCCGCTGCCTGGAGCAGGCCGTGCTCAGCGGCCAGGTGGACGCCATCGTCCTCACCGGCGGCGTCATCTATTCCCAGGCCTTCCGGCAGCTGCTGCTCTCCCGCATCTCCTATCTGGGCCGGGTGATCTGCAAGCCCGGCGAGGAGGAGATGGACAGCCTGGCCTATTACCTCAACGCCGTCCTCACCGGCGAGCTCCAGCCCAAGGAATATAACTGATTACATCATTACATATAAGAAAGGAACCTCCCGCTATGGAACAGATCCGCAATTTTGACCAGCTGCTGCAGGCAGCCCTGGCCCACGGCCGCAACGCCATCGACGTGGCCGCCCCCTATGACAAGAACACCCTGCTGGCCGTGAAGGACGCCCTGGCCTCCGGCCTGGCCGCTCCCCACCTTTTCGGCGACGTGGAGCGCATGCTGCCCCTGCTGGAGCAGGTGCAGCTGGACGCCGGAGCGGTGAAGCTGACGGACGTCCGGGATACGGCCCAGGCCATCGACGCCGCCATTGAGTCCATCCGCAGCGGCGAAAACCAGATCCTCATGAAGGGCACTGTGTCCACCGGCACCCTGCTCAAGCATGCCCTGGACCGGACCCGGGGCCTGAACATCGGCCGCCTGGCCAGCCACCTGATCGTTCTGCAGATCCCCGGCCTGGACCGGCTGCTCATCAGCACCGACGGCGGCCTGAACATCGCCCCCACCCTGACGGAAAAGGCGGATATCCTCCGCAACGCCATCGACGTAGCCCGGGCCCTGGGCATCGAGACCCCCAAGGCCGCCTGCCTGGCCGCCGTGGAAACGGTGAACCCCAAGATGCAGGCCACCGTGGACGCCGCCTGCCTGTGCAAGATGGCGGACCGGGGCGCCTTCCCCGGGGCCGTGGTGGAGGGCCCCCTGGCCATGGACAACATCCTCTCCGCCGAGGCTGCCAGGAAAAAGGGCATCGACTCCTCGGTGCCCGGCCATGCCGACATCATCCTGGCCCCGTCCATCGAGGTGGCCAACACCTTCTCCAAGACCCTGAACTATCTGATGCACTCCTCCAACGCCGGCATCGTTATGGGAGCCGCCGCCCCCATCATCCTGCCCTCCCGGGCCAGCGACCCGGCGTCCAAGTATGCCTCCCTGGCCATGGGCGTGCTGCTGGCCAAGTAAAAAATTCCGCAAAGGCCCTCTCACAGACGCAGAGCACCCCCGGGGCATCGCCCCGGGGGTGCAACTGTCCCAAAAGGGCTTTGCCCTTTTGGGACAGAAGGCTTGCAGTCTGCCGCGCGCATAATTTGTTCGCTGAAGGCGAACAAATTTCACACTTGCAGCCTGAGAAGTATTTTCGTCCAGGTACACGCCCCGGACGAAAATGATTGCACTTTATTTGCCGTCTGCGGGCGGCAAACTCTGCGAGGCTTTTTGATAAGCCGGCACCCCCGGCGCAGACGCAACGGGGGTGCCGTGTTATGCGAAGAACGCTTCGTTTTTACAGCCGGACGCCGCTGTCCACCACCACGGCCCGGGCATAGGCCAGCTTCAGGTCGTGGCTCAGCTGCATGGGGGGCAGCTGCTGGCGGATGTGCTCAACCGGCACGCCGAACTGCCGGGACATCTCCTGATACCGGCGCTCCACGTCCTCATCCGTGACGCGGATGTGCTCCAGCCGGGCGATCTCCGTCATGGCCAGCTCATACCGGGCGGACTCCAGGGCGTTCTCCCGGGCGTGGGCCCGAAGGTCCTCCTCCGTCATGCCGGCCATCTGCAGATAGTCGGACAGGGAGGCTCCCTGGCTCATCAGGCGGTTTTCCAGCTCCTGGAGCAGACCCGTCAGCTGGCTTTCTACCATGGAATCCGGGACCCGGACCTCCATGCCGTCCAGCACCTGGCGCACCAGGGCGTCGGCGTAGGCGTCCCGGGCCTGGGCCTCCTTGCGCTGGAGGGCGGCGGACATGATGGCCTGGCGCAGGGCCGCCGCGTCGGAAAAGCCCTGGGCCCGGGCAAATTCGTCGTTCAGCTCCGGCATACTGCGGCGGACGATGCGGTGGGCCTTCACCCGGAACACCGCCGCCTTCCCCGCCAACTCCGGGGTGTACTGCTGGGGGAAGGTCACATGGATCTCCCGCTCCTCCTCCGGGCGGATCCCCGCCACCTGCTCCTCGAAGCCGTCGATGAACATGCCGCTGCCCAGCAGCAGGGGATAATTCTCCGCCTTGCCGCCCTCAAAGGGCACGCCGTCCACGGAGCCGTCGAAGTCCAGGGTCACCTCGTCGCCCATGGCGGCCCGGTCCCGCTCCTCCTCCACCAGGTGGGCCTGGAGCCACTCGCTTTCGGCCTTGTCCACATCGTCGTTGGACAGCTCCGCCTGGGGCATGGGGGCAGCCAGGCCCTTGTACTTGCCCAGCTTTACCTCCGGATACAGCTCCGCCAGGGCGGCGAAGGTGAAGCCCTCCGGCCCGATGTCCACGATGCGCAGCTCCGGCGCTCCGGCCACCAGGATCTCCTCCTGGCCGAAGGCCTCCACCAGGGCCCGGGGGAAGGTCTCGTTCACCGCCTCCTGATAGAACACGTCCGGGGCGTAGGCCTGCTCCAGAGCCTGGCGGGTGGCCTTGCCGGGGACGCAGCCGTCCACGGGGTACAGGTCCCGGTTGGCCTGATAGGCGTCGTCCAGGGCCTTCTGCCACTCCGGCTTCTCCACCCGGATGGTCAGCTCCACCCGGTTGTTTTCCTTCATCTCTTTGTTCAGTACGGTCATGGATGCTCCTCCAAACTTATGATCTTGTCCCCTATTATACCGGAAAAGCCCCGCCGCCGCAACCGTTTCCAATTGTAAAAAAACTGTGACATATATCACTTTCCCCTTTTCTTTTTCCGCGCATTATGGTATCATCTATTGCACTATCACTTTCGGAGGAATACCATGGAAACCGTTAAGAAATTCATCAAGGAACACCCGCATATGTGGTGGGGACTGTATCTGCCGGTGTACCTGACCATGTTTTTCATCATCGAGCATCTCATCACCGACAACTACTGGGCCACCCAGACGGCCATCGACGACTATATTCCCTTCTGCGAGTGGTTCATTTTCCCCTATGACGCCTGGGCCTTCCTGCTGGTGGCCATCGGCCTGTACCTGATCGTCAAGGACGGCGAGGGCTTCCGGCGGTATATGTGGACCATTATGATCACCTTCACCACTGCCACGGTGTTCTGTGCCCTGGTGCCCAACGGCCAGGACCTGCGCCCGGCGGTAATGGAGCACCACAACATCGCCGCCTGGCTGCTGCAGAACACCTATGCCCTGGACACCAACACCAACGTGTTCCCCAGCGTCCATGTGCTGGGGGTCATCGCGGCGGTGTCCGCCGTGTGGCACACGCCGGGCCTGCGGAAGTGGGGCTGGCGCGCGGGGTCCCTGGCCCTGGGCATCGTCATCATCGCCGCCACGCTGTTTGTCAAGCAGCACGCCTTTATTGACGTTCTGGCGGGCCTGTTTGTGGGGGCTTTGGGCGATATCATCGTGTACGTCGTCATCGGAAAGAAAAGAGACCGCCTGATGGCGGAAGGAAAGAGGCTGCGCTATGGAAGCTGTCAAAACGCCGATTCTTGAGGGGATCACCCTGGAGGAGCAGGAGCAGATGCGGGTGTGCTTCGGGGTGCGGGAGGAGCGCTTCCGGGCCGGAGAGACCGTGTATGACTTCGCCGAGGGGCGGAAGTATCTGGGCCTGATCGCCCGGGGCAGCGCCGTGATCCAGCGCATCGACCACCAGGGGGGCCGCACCATTCTGGAGCACCTGGAAAGCGGCGGCGTGTTCGGGGAGATGCTGATGTTCGAGAACGTGGCCGGAGACAGCATCACCGTAATCGCCGAGGAGCCGTGCCGGGTGTGGTTCATGCAGGACGAGCACATGACCCGCCGCTGCGAAAAGGCCTGCGCCCATCACAGCCGCCTGGTGGAGAATATGTTCCACATCATGACCGAAAAGGCCGCCGCCCTGTCCGAGCGGGTGGAGGTCCTCAGCCGCCGCAGCATCCGGGAGAAGCTGCTGTGCTATTTTGGCCTGCTGGCCGGACAGCGGCAGAAGCCCAGCTTCCAGCTGCCCTTCTCCCTCAGCGCCCTGGCGGACTATATCTCCGCCGACCGCAGCGCCATGATGCGGGAGCTGAAGAAGATGAAGGATGAGCACCTGGTGGAGGTGGCCGGGCGGCAGGTGACCCTGTGCGCCCCGGCCCGGTAAGGGGCAGCGCAGCCTGTCGAAAAAAAACAGATATTTTGTAAATTAATGCTTGACATTTCTGGCAGTCATGCTATAATAAACAAGCATTCGATTTGAGGCTGATTTGCGAGTGTGCTGGAATAGGCAGACAGGCAAGCTTGAGGTGCTTGTGTTCGACTGGACGTGTGGGTTCAAGTCCCATCACTCGCACCACTTTCCTCTTTCGTCTGTGGGAAAAGAACTTCGGATATGCGCGAGTGGTGGAATTGGCAGACTCGCTAGATTCAGGTTCTAGTGCTCATTACGGGCGTGCGGGTTCAAGTCCCGCCTCGCGCACCACTTCTTTTCCCCAAAAACTTCATCCATGCGCGCGAGTGGTGGAATTGGCAGACTCGCTAGATTCAGGTTCTAGTGCTCATTACGGGCGTGCGGGTTCAAGTCCCGCCTCGCGCACCAAATCGGACACCAATTTTGATACGATGGGTATCAGGTTGGTGTCCGATTTTTTTGCGCCATGGGGCGGCCGGTTTTGCATGAGTCGGCACAGCGTGTTTTCGCACGCTGTGCGTTGGCGCAGCGCACGGGATCCCTGATTCCATTTTTTTAATCAAGAATCACGTGTTAGAAAAGTGTTAGAAACCCGCCGGGTAAGGTCCCTGCGAAAGCAAAAAAAAGTCCCGAAACCTTACGGTTTCAGGACTTCTTCGTGGTCCGAGTGTTGAGATTCGAACTCAAGGCCTCTTGAACCCCATTCAAGCGCGATACCAAACTTCGCCACACCCGGATAGCTGGCTGAATCACTCACGTCAGCTTGGTTAATATACCACATTCATCCGGGGATTGCAAGCATTTTTTTGAAATTTTTTGGATTTTTTTCTGGCGGGGCTTCAATACCCGTACCGCATGCGCTTGGCCAGTAGGAAAATCGCCGTGGTGATCACGGCCATGACCTCCGCCGCCACGATGGAAAGCCAGATGCCGTCCAGCTTCCACAGAAGCGGGAAGGTCAGCACCGCTCCCACCTGGAACACCAGCGTCCGCAGAAAGGCGATGATGGCGGAGGTCAGCCCGTCGTTCAGGGCCGTGAAGAAGGACGAGCCATAGATGGCGAAGCCCGAGAACAGGAACGAGAAGGAGAAGATGCCGAAGGCGTGGGACGTCATCTCGAACAGGCCCGGGTCATAGCCCACATAGAGCCGGGACAGGGGAGCGGCCAGCACCTGGCCCGCCGCGAACATACACGCGGCGCACACGGCCAGCAGGCCCAGGCTGCGCCGCAGCAGGCCCCGCAGCTCCCGGCGGTTCTCTGCCCCCAGGTGATAGGACTCAATGGGGGCCACGCCCACGGAATAGCCCACGAAAATGGCCTGGAACACCATGCTCACATACATCAGCACGCCGTAGGCCGAGATGCCGTCCTCCCCGGCGTACTTCATCAGCTGGACGTTATACAGCATGCTCACCAGGGACATGGACACGTTGCTCATAAACTCCGAGGAGCCGTTGGAGCAGGTTTTTCCCAGGGCACGCAGGTCCAGGCGGCACTTTCCCAGCCGCAGCAGGCTGCTGTTGGGGCGGGATCAGCGGCGCCACGCCGCCGATGCACTGGCTGATGGCCGTGGCCGACGCCGCGCCGGCCGCGCCCCAGGAGAACACCCCCACAAACAGGGCGTCCAGCACCATGTTGGCAACCCCCGCCGCCACGGTGACGAACAGGCCCAGCCGGGGCTTTTCCGCCGTGGCAAACAGGCACTGGAACTCATATTGCAGCACATAAAAGGGCAGGGCGATGAGGTTGATGCGGCCATAGATCAGGGCCTGCTCCAGCAGCTCCCCCTCGGCTCCCATCAGCACCGCCGCCGGGCGCAGGATCAGAAAGCCCAGGGCCGCCAGCACCACGCCGCAGGCCGCCGAGGCGTACACGATCAGGGAAAAGATGTTGTTGGCCCGCTGGCGGTCCCCCTGGCCCATGGTTTTGGCGATCAGGGCGCCGCCGCCGGTGCCGAACATGAAGCCCACGCTTCCCAGGATCAGCAGCACCGGGATGATGAGATTCACCGCCGCAAAGGGGGTCTTGCCTGCGTAATTGGACACAAAGAAGCCGTCCACCACGCCGTAAATGGCGGTGAAGATTATCATGGTGATGGACGGCAGGGTAAAGCAGATCAGCTTGCGGCAGGTGAAATGATCCGAAAGCTGGATGGGTGTTTTGCTCATGAGTCCTCCTTGATCTCCCGGGCCTTCTGGGCCAGGGCCTCCTGAAAGCGCCGGGTCAGCGCCAGATATTGCTCCACGTCCTCCTGGGGCCAGGCGGCGAACACCTGGTTTTCCGCCTGGATCACCCGCAGGGCGGTCCGGCAGGCCAGTCCCTCTCCCGCCTCCGTCAGGCACACGTCCTTGCCCCGTCCGGCGGCCTCCAGATAGATCAGGCCCTCCCGCTCCATCCGCCGCAGGGCGGAGTTGACGGTCTGCTTGCTCATGCCTCCCAGGCGGCAGACCTCCCGCACAGAGCAGCGCCCCCCGGTGTCGCACAGGGTATACAGCACGCCCATCACGCTGTCCGGCAGGCCCCAGTGCTGGGCCATTTCATGATAAACCGCGTCGGTTTCCTGCAAAAGGTGGTTATACCGCCGCAGGTCCCGGGATGTATATTGCATAGGCTGCCGCCTCCCTTCCGTCCGAAATCATACCAAACGTATTATAGTACGATTTCGTACCTTTGTCAAGACGACACAAACCGCCGGTCCCGGGAAAGAGGGGACCGGCGGTTTGTTTTGTGGTAAAAGGAGAGAGAATAACAATGATAACAGCTTTCGGATTACGGGCCTATCATACCGTCCCGGCGGGAAAAAGTCAAGCGGTCCGGCCCACAGTTTACAGAACGTTCACAGGAAACCGGCAATCTGCCTATTGACGGCCGGCAGCCATGGTGGTAATATTTAGCTCGCTAACATTTAGTATGCTAAGTATTAAAAGTCAGAAGAAAGGAGAAAACTATATGGACTGCGAGAAGAAGCCCGAGCTCATCGGCCCGCTGCTGGGCTACTGCAATCATCGGGCATATCTGAGCATGGACAAAAAGCTGCGGCGCTATGGCGTCACGCCCATCCAGTGCCGGACCCTGACGTATCTGCACCGCCAGCCCGGCCCCGTGACCCAGAAGCAGCTGCAGCAGCATCTGGCCGTGAAGCCCTCCACCGTCAACGGCATTGTGGACCGTCTGGTGGAAAAGGGCATGCTGACCCGCGCCCCCGGCGAAACCGATGCCCGCTGCCGCATCCTGCGGCTGACGGCATGCGGCCAGCAGTTTTATGACGACTTCGTTTCCATCACCCATGAAATAGAGACCCTGGTCCAGCGGGGCATGACCCCCCAGGAGGTGGATACGCTCCGCCGGCTCCTGCTGCGGGCGGCGGAAAACCTGACATCGGAGGAGGACAACGCATGATTCGTAAATTAGCTCCCTATACCAAGGGATATCGTATCTGGATCATCTTGGGCGTTCTGTGCTCAGCCGGCGAGGCCGTGCTGGAGCTGCTGCTGCCCAAGGCCATGAGCCAGATCGTGGACGTGGGCATTGCCAACGGCGACAAGGAGTACATTCTGGCCATGGGCCTGAAAATGATCCTCATGGCCCTGGCGTCCCTGGTGATGGGCGTGGGGGCGGCGGCTCTGGCCGCCCGGGCCGGTATGGGCTTCGGCGCCAACGTCCGCGCCGCGGAATATGCCCAGGTGCAGCGGTTCTCCTTTGCCAACATTGAGCATTTTTCCACCGCATCCCTGATCACCCGGCTCACCAACGACGTTTCGTCGGTGCAGATGACCCTGATGATGGGCATGCGCATGCTGGTCCGGGCCCCGGTGATGCTGATCACCGCCCTGGTCATGGCCCTGACCATCAGCTTGCAGCTGAGCCAGGTATTCCTGGTGGTGCTGCCGCTGCTGCTGATCCTGGTGGCCATCGTCATCCGCTATGTGGGGCCGTTTTTCACCGCCCTGCAAAAGTCCACCGACGATCTGAACCTGGTGGTCCAGGAGGATCTGAACGCCATCCGCGTGGTGAAATCCTTCGTCCGGGAGGACCGGGAGCAGGAGAAGTTTGCCCAGCGCAGCGACACCCTCCGGGATACGGCGGAGCGGGCCTACAGCTTCGTGGTGCTGTTTGTCCCCCTGGTGACCCTCATTATGGGCGGCACCATCATGGCCATCATGTGGCTGGGCGGCCACTATGTGGTGGGCGGCTCCATGCTCTCCGGCGACCTGATCGCCTTCTTCACCTACGCCTCCGAAATCCTCATGTCCCTGATGATGGTGGCCATGGTGATGATGGTGCTGACCCGGTCCATCGCCTGCGGCAAGCGCATTGTGGAGGTGCTGGAGGAGCAGCCCGAGATCACCGACTCCGCCGCCGACCCGGCCCTGACCGTGGAAAACGGCGACGTGGACTTTGATCATGTCTATTTCAAATACCACAAGGACAGCGACGCCTGGAACCTGGAGGATGTCTGCCTGCATATCGACAGCGGCATGACCGTTGGCATCCTGGGCGGCACCGGCAGCGCCAAGAGCACCCTGGTGAGTCTGATTCCCCGGCTGTATGAGGCCACGGAGGGCGTTGTGTCCGTAGGCGGACATGACGTCCGGGAATACACCATGGAGGCTCTGCGCCAGGGCTGTGCCATGGTGCTGCAAAAGAACACCCTGTTCTCCGGCACCATCCGGGAAAATCTCCGCTGGGGCCGGGAGGACGCCACCGACGCCGAGATGGAGGAGGCCTGCCGCATGGCCTGCGCCGACGAGTTCATCCAGCGGATGCCCGACGGCTACGACACCTATATCGAGCAGGGCGGCACCAACGTGTCCGGCGGGCAG
>OBAR01001159.1_pt1 | contig 24162 bp, 17 predicted proteins | sample 1517911 | NCBI WGS metagenome assembly OBAR01 (sample SAMN04571709, study PRJEB22368) | human gut metagenome | biome: human gut; material: stool | host: Homo sapiens | place: Luxembourg | collected 2012-10-26
GAAACACAACACACAGCAAAAAGTATCGTTAGTTTAGTTTCTTCTATATAGTTTTGAAGGTTTAAATAAAACCTTCAAGGATATCGTAAAATTTCTTCCCTATTCGGTCAGGAATTTTGCGTTAGCCTGCGGCACTATTGTTAGCGTCGCAAAAGCTGCTCCTAAACAATAGGCGCAAGCGTCATCCGGTGGCGATAGCTAAGGGGATCCACCTGTTCTCATCCCGAACACAGAAGTTAAGCCCTTAAACGTCGAAAGTACTTGGCTGGAAGCGGCCTGGGAGGATAGAAAGTTGCCGGTTAAAAAGCAGACATACCATTTTTGGTATGTCTGCTTTTTTATTATTAGTTATCTATCCGAGCAGGCCCTGGCCTGGGACACATGAGCCACCTAGAGCTTCAGCTCGTGTGGCGCAGCGGTTACGAGCGCAGCGAGATAACATCCTCTGACCGCCGGTGTATAAAAAGGAGCATGCGCGTGCGATAGAAAGATACTTTATTTTTTCTATAGGCGTCAGTATAATTTTCTAACTTCTTTTATTTGCTGATTTGAATAAAAAACGGTACAATAATCTTGTACAGAACTTTACACTGGAGGTATATCATATGGAACTGACTGAAGTTACTAAATTCCGTCGTGCTGTTTTAACAGGTTTGGCAAAATTTACATGGCAGGGTACTTTACCGGAGCATGTTTATGATATACTCTACAGCGTTGTAACTGAAGATGGCCCGCGTGTGCGCTGTTGTGTGCATAAAGAACGGGCGGTGTTAAAGAATCGTATCAACATGGCGTTGGGACTTACGGTAGACCTGAACATCGTGGAAGCTTCTACTCGTGCTTTAGCAGAGCCTGTCAATAAAGAATTGCCAATTATCGATGTTTTACCGGAAGCCTGTGATCAGTGTCCGATCGACAAATTTTTGATCACCGATGCTTGCCGCCATTGTGTAGCCCATAAATGTATGAACAAATGCCCTAAACAGGCTATTTCTATTCACCAGAACAGGGCCTATATAGATAAAAGTAAATGTATAGAATGTGGTATGTGTAAAAAGGTCTGCCCTTATGGGGCGATCATTGAAGTAAGCCGTCCCTGTGAACGTGCCTGTCCTTTAGATGCGATTACGGCAGGTGCTGACAGGAAAGCGAAAATCGATACGCAGAAATGCGTTCAATGCGGTGCCTGCCGCAGCGCATGTCCTTTTGGTGCAATCGACGAACGCAGCAGTATCGTACAGCTTATCCAGACTATTAAAAGCGGGCAGCAGGTCTATGCGCTGCTGGCGCCCTCTTTTATAGGGCAGCTGGGTTTTAAAGTAACGCCGGAACAGATAGTTGCCGCTATCAAAAAAATGGGTTTTGCCGGTGTCGAAGAAGTTGCTGTCGGAGCCGATATGGCGGCATTACATGAAGCGGAAGAATTTATGGAGAAAGTGCCGGCGCAGCAAAGCTTTATTACCAGCTCTTGCTGTTCTTCGTTCGTTTCCCTTATTAAACAGCATTTGCCCGAGCATATCGATAAAATTTCTACTACAGTTTCGCCAATGGTTGCTTGCGGACGCTATGTAAAAACAAAATATCCGGATGCCGTTACGGTTTTTATTGGGCCTTGTATAGCTAAAAAGGGTGAAGCCAGACAGTTCGCTGATGCTATTGATTATGTGCTGACCTTTGAAGAATTATTCTGTATGCTGGAAGGAGCGGGGATTGACCCTGCCGCAGTTACACCTGAAGAATACGCTACCAAAGCATCGGGCTTCGGTATTTCCTTCCCTTTGCACAAAGGGGTGCAGGGGGCTGTAGCCCATGCACTGCAGGAAGCAGGGCGTCCTGAACCAGCTATGCATTATGCCAGTGGCTTGGAGCATTGCCTTGAAGATCTGCAGAAAGTTATTGACGGGAAAATAAGATGTGAGCTGTTTGAAGGTATGGCCTGTGACCGTGGCTGTATCGACGGTCCGGGTGGTCTGACGGAGCCGGGCCTCGTAACGGTATTGCTGAAAAAATATGCTGCTGAAGCACAGCAGAAAAAACTGCATGATGATAACGAAGCAGTTGAAGCAGTCAAAAAAGTTGATATGAAAGTATAATGACGGCGCTAATCTCTTTCTCTGCCTGAATGAAGCAAAAAGACCTTACCTTGCAAAAGGTAAGGTCTTTTTTTACGAAACTTTTTACATCAATCTTTACGCATCAAACCTAAAGAATCAAGCAGTTTAAAGGTCAGGCTCATCAAAATAGCGACCAGTGTTGCCAAAACCATACCCTGAACGCTGATCGTTCCGAAGGTAAGTTTGGCGCCACTGAGGCCGACGATCATAATTACAGAGGACATTACAAGATTAGCAGACTTGCTGTAATCGACCTTACTTTCAACCAGTACCCTGATCCCGGAAGCAGCAATAACGCCGAACAGCAGGATGCAGACGCCGCCCATGACGGGAACGGGGATACTGCGGATAAGCTCGGACAGCTTACCGACAAAGGAAAGGCAGATCGCCATGACTGCCGCACCGCCGATAACCCATACGCTGTAAACTTTAGTGATGGCCATAACGCCGATATTTTCACCATAAGTGGTATTAGGAGTAGCACCGAAGAAACCGGACAGGATGTTGGAGCAGCCGTCAGCAAAAAGTGAACGCGCCAGGCCCGGATCTTTGATCAGATTGCGTTCTACTACGTTGCCGGTAACTACTAAATGGCCGATGTGTTCGGCCAGCACTACTAAAGCCGCCGGAGCAATGATCAGGATCGCATTGATATTGAAGGTCGGCTGATAAAAATGCGGCAGCTGGAACCACGGGGCGGCTGCGACAGGAGCTAAATCTACCAGCCCCATAAAGAAAGAGAAGATATAACCGCAGATAACGCCGAATAAAATAGGGATAATAGAAAGAAAGCCTTTAAAAGCTACGGAACCAATAATCGTCACAGCCAGAGTAAACATGGAAACCGCAATATTACGGAAATCGATCACATCACCTGTAAGACCGGCCATGCCTGCCGCCGTAGGCGCAAGCTCCAGGCCGATAACAGCGATGATGGCACCCATACAGGCAGGTGGGAAAATAACGTCTATCCAGCCGGTGCCGGTATATTTGATAATGAGGGAAAATAAAATGAAGATAAGACCGAAAACGATAAAACCGGATTGGGCGTCAGAGTAACTGGATGTACTTAGAATGACCATTACCGGGGAAATAAAAGCAAAACTGGAACCAAGATAAGAAGGTATTTTGCCTTTGGTAAGAAAAATATACAATAATGTGCCAATACCATTCATAAACAAACAGGTAGTAGGATTGACATTGAAGAGAAACGGCACGAGCACAGTTGCGCCGAACATTGCAAACAGATGCTGGATACTGAGCGGAATGTTGAGCAGAAGCGGCGGACGTTCCTCGACTTGGATAACTTTGCGTTCCATGATGATGACCTCTTTTCTAAGTTTAAATGCTTATATAATTGTAAAATTTTTTTGGCAAATTGGCAATAGCAGTGACAATTTTGTGATAGAAAAGTAATATCTAGGTGAAGCTTGCTAAAAAACATAGTTTTGCCATAGGTTCGATGCTATAATGAAGGCATAATGAAATGGGAGGTCTTACTATGAAAAAAGTTAAAGCACTGGCAGCTGCAACACTGGTTGCCATAAGTTTATTATCGATGCAGGGTGCTGCTATGGCAGCCGAAGCAAATACGATTTCTGTCAGAGGCGTTGCCAAACAGGAAGTAGCGCCGGATATGGCTTATGTAACGCTGGGGATCAGCGTTAAAGCCGATACTGCCGAAGCAGCGCGCGATCAGGCTGCGGAAGCAAGCCAGAAGGTACGCCGGGCCCTGTTAGGGCTGGCGATCAGCGAAGGCAATATCCAAAGCTCCAGCTATAACCTGTATCCTGATTATGAAAATATCAACGGCAAAAGCAGGCAAAAAGGCTATGTCTTGAATACCACCTTGCGGATCAAGGTAGACGATTTGAAAAAACTGGGCGATGTTATCGATAAAAACGTTCAGGAAGGCGTTACTAATGTCAATCAGGTCAACTTTGCCTTAAGCGAAGAAAGCACTGTGCAGCGTCAGCTTTTAGCAGCTGCCGTTGACAATGCCAGGACGAAAGCTGCGATCGTGGCCAATGCCGGCGGACGTAACCTTGGCGAAATGCTCAGCGCCGAAGTCAGCGACTACAACGGCGAGACTATGGTTGCGTCAGGAATGAATTATAAACGGTCGTTAGCAGCCGATGCGGCAGCTCCGACGCAGCTGATGCCCGGTACTTTGAAAATAGATACCAGCGTTGAAGTGACCTTTAAACTGAATTAAAAATATGCAAAAGTCCTGCCGCTTCAAGCGGCAGGACTTTTTTCGCTTTAATACTATTTCTTGGGCAGTTCGTATGCTGCCAAAGCGTGCAGCAAAGCAGGAGAGCCGGGCTTATGCTCGGCGCACAATTGCTTCCAGGCGGCAAAGTTTTCCAGCTCCTTGCCCCATTTAAAACAGTCGTCGTCGCTGTAGCAGGCGGCCACCAGCGGCGCTGCCTCATCGGCAGGCGTTTTGCCGGCATCGTCTGTAAAAACCACAAAAACTTTTTCATCTTCAAAATCCATACCATAAATCACGATATTTTCTTCCTCAGTTGCCGATTCCCAGCAGCCAAGCCGTTCAAATTCCTGTGCCAATCCAGCCATACTATTACCTCGCTTTTCTTTTCCTAAACACATTCTCTTTATAGAATAGACCATTTTCAGGTATTTGTCCATGTGGTTTAATGCTAAAAATGTCTGCAAAGTTCAGCGCATTATAGTATAATAAACCAAAGAGTACAAACGAAAGGTGCGAAGCAACAGTCATGGAAAAGCGCAAAGCAAGCGAAATAATGCAGGTCGAATTTATCTGCCCCAAGTGCGGTAAACATCTGGCCTGGGCTGTGCGAACAGCCAGCATGAGCTGCCCTGCCTGCGGCAAGTGGGTAACAGACAAAAATAGAAAACAGACCCCGGCCGATGCTTTGATGCCTATTGACAGCGATCAGCTGGTGCTTTTTTAGATTTTTGAAAGAGGGGATATGAAGTATGCAAAAAATCTGGCAGGAAGCAGAAGCTCTGCAGCCCGAATTAGTAAAGCGTCGTCGTGATCTGCACCGTCATCCTGAAACAGGCTGGACGGAGTTCAGGACCGCTTCCATGGTGATCAAAGAACTGCAGGCACTGGGTTATGACGTTTATATGGGCGACGATGCCCTTGAAGAATCTGAAATGATGGGACTTCCCGGAGCGGAAGTTCTGGAGCAGGCTATGGCCCGCGCCGTCAGCGAAGGCGCTGACGCAGATCTGGTAGAGAAAATGAAGGGCGGAAAAACAGGAGTCGTCGGCGTGATGAAATTTGCCCGACCCGGTAAAACTGTCGCTTTTCGTGTCGATATGGACTGCAATGATGTTGAAGAATGCGCAGACGAGCAGCATCGCCCCCTGGCAAACAGTTTTCGTTCGCTGCATGCGAACGCGATGCATGCCTGTGGTCACGACGGCCATGTCACTATTGGCCTTGGCCTGGCTAAACTGCTTGCTGCACATAAAGAAGAGCTGGCAGGAACCGTCAAGCTTATTTTTCAGCCGGCCGAAGAAGGTGTGCGCGGCGCACGTGCTATGGTAGCCAAAGGTATCGTTGACGATGTCGATTATATGTTTGGCGGGCACATTGGCTTTAAAGCAACCGAAGCGGACTCGCTTGTCTGCCTGACAGGCGGTTTTCTGGCAACGACAAAACTGGACGCCAGCTTCAAAGGCGAATCCAGCCACGCCGGTGCCGCACCTGAAAAAGGCCGCAATGCCCTTTTGGCAGCGGCAGCATCATGTATCGCGCTGCACTCTATTTCCCGCCACGGGCAGGGCGCTTCCAGGATCAACGTAGGCGTATTACAGGCCGGTACCGGCAGGAATGTTCTTCCTGACGTGGGGCTGATCAAAATGGAAACACGCGGCGCCAATACCGAGATCAATGAATTTATGATAAGTGAAGCCCGCCGCATGATCAAAGCCTCCGCCGATATGTATAATGTCGACGTCACTATCAGCGAAGCAGGCGGTGCGCCTGCCTGTGTAGCCGACCATGAACTGGGCGCCGAGATCAAAGTGCTCGCAGAACGCTGCGGTCAATATGCCAAAGTTGTGGACTATATGGATCTGGGCGGCAGTGAAGACTGCTCGTATTTTATGGAACGTGTGCAGCAGAAGGGCGGCCGTGCCGCTTACCTGATGTATGGCACTGAAATTGCCGCCGGACATCATAACAGCTGCTTCGATTTTGATGAAAACTGCCTTTATAAAGCTGTGGCTATGCTTACTGAGCTTGCCATCGCCTATACCAACAAATAAGAAAAGGCTCGCATTGCGGGCCTTTTTAACATAGGCAAGGTTTTTATCATGATTAAGTTATTAAAATAACACGCATTTGTCACAAAGGTTTGCTATAATATAAAAAGTACGAACCGATGAGAGGAGTTGTGATCATGAAATTACAACGCACATTTATTCTAACATTGATTTGCCTGTTTACGCTGGGATTGGGTATCGTCAGCGCGGCAGAGCCACCAGAAAAGATCTATCCCAGCCCGGTACGCGACGTAATGGCCACTACCGGCGAAATAATTGCCGTTGACGGAGATAAAGTAACTGTAAAAGGCGATGGCAATTATCCTGTAGCCACAGTTATCGTAACTGATAAAACCTTGCTTATCGACGGGAAAGACGGCGACCTGAAAGGCGACCGCGCTTTAAGGAAAGGCCGCAAAGTGACCGCCTACTATTCCAGCAAAATGACCCGCAGCTATCCGCCGCAGGCAGAAGGCTTTGCCATTGTTTTTGGCAAAAATAACGAAAAACAGGGCAAATATATGCATGTTGAAAAGGTTATTCCCAGTGAAGACGGAGAATCCGTACGCCTGCTCAACTCTAACCGTGACATCATCGTAACTGTCAGCAAAGACGTTTATGAAGACTGTCAGAATATCAAAGAAGGCGACCGCATCATGGCCTGGTATAACATCATGACCATGAGCCTGCCGGGGCAGACCAATGCCACCAAGGTAGTCGTATTACCTTAAAATAGTATAGTTCCAGTGGGAGAGAGGGTTCAGTGATGAAAATTTTTATGGATACCGCTGATGTCGACGAAATAGCTGGCATGGCGGAATTGGGTATCATCTATGGTGTTACTACTAATCCCAGCCTGATCGCTAAAAGCGGACGCACGCAGGCTGAAGTGATACCGGAAATCTGCAAACTTGTAACAGGGCCGGTCAGTGCGGAAGTTATCAGTACCGACTGTGCCGGCATGGTGCGTGAAGCACGTCAGCTGGCACAGATAGCCGATAACATCGTTGTCAAGATCCCCTGTATTGCCGAAGGCTTAAAAGCAGTAAAGATCCTGAGCAGCGAGGGTATAAAAACCAATGTTACCCTGGTGTTCAGCTTATCTCAGGCCATGCTGGCCGCTAATGCCGGCGCGTCCTACGTCAGTCCCTTTATCGGACGTTTGGACGACATCGGTGAAGACGGCGTGCAGCTTGTTGCCAATATGGTCAAAATCTTTAAGCAGTATGGTCTGAAAACGGAGATCATCGCTGCCAGTATCCGCAATCTTGACCATGTCAATCAGGTCATGCTGGCCGGAGTGCAGATAGCGACGATCCCGACCAATGTGCTGGAACAGATGCTGCTGCACCCGCTGACTGATAAAGGCCTGGAAAAATTTTTGCAGGACTATGCAAATAGTTTAAAACAGTAGTTGGGGATAATTATACTTATGAAAAAAATTTTAGGAAACCTTATAGCCGCATGTATGTGCGGCTTTCTTTTGAATACCCCGTCCGCAGGTCTGGCTCAGGCTGTCTGGCCGCAGCAGGGCGTACCTGATCATCAGCAGCTGCGGGCCAAAGTGAAGGCCGACGGTCCGCGGCTGCTATTTTCCGACAGCCCGGAAATGGTTTACGAAACAGGTATTTTATACCGGGATACACTGCAGGGTGAAGGGCGGCTGTTCTTTCATCATGTCAACGGTACCAGTAAACTGAAAAAGCTGGCGATCCTTGTCAAAAATAACGGATTGCGTCCTGCCAGTTTTACTGTTACCCGCAGCGGTATCGACGGTCCCAGCCATGACTATCAGGCTGTTGGTAAAAAATCACAGGAATATTATTTTGCTGACCAGAAACCGCACACCACTACGCTGGGTTTTGGCAAAACGACGGAACTTCTGGGCGGGCAAGGCACGCTGCTGCCGCCAGACAAGCTTTTAACAGGCACTATCGACTTTACCAGCGACAGGCCGGTCGAAGTAACGGTACTGATGTGCGAACCGCAGAGCGATGTTGAACTTTTTGCGGCATTGGCGCAGCAGCTGCCTATGGACGAGCATCCTTTGCGGGGTACTTTTGCCAAAGCTGAGCTGAACTATACGCTGCAGCGTCCGATTGAAACTGAAACAGGCACAGGCTACGCACTGCTTTTAGCAGACAGACCGGCGAATATCTGCGGGGCATAGATGCGACCACAGGGCTGCCGGCCGAAAACTATGGCAATTACGGCGTTGTTTATAATATCGATTATAAGCTGAAAGGCGATAAACCTTATGAGCTTTGGCTCAATCCGTGGGGCGGCATGTTTGCCGGCGTAGGCGTTTTAGAGCAGGGCAGTGAACGTAAGCTCATCAATATCCCTGATATTCCTGCTTTTGGCCGCTTAGGCGAAGAAGGCTTCCGCATCGCTACGCTTGAGCCCAGCAGTGAAGGACGTTTTACCTGGTCGCCTCCGGGAGCGTCCAATCTGCCGATCAGGCTTTTCTGGCTGCCGGCTGATTATAAAGCACCGCATCTGCACGACTGAAAAACGCCAAAAAGCGCAATGCAAAGCATTGCGCTTTTTGTTTTAAAATAATATCTGTAAATTCAAAACACCGATAAAAATCGGTGTTTTTTTGATTGCGCTAAAAGTAGGTTTTGCAAGACTATTAAAACTGACGAAACAAAAGAAGATAAATATGTCTTGCGGGGGGGGACGAATGTGGTATTATATCAAAAATAACTTACAAGCATAATATAAACTATAAAAAATAATAAATTGTTAATAAAAGAAAGATATAAACTATTAGAAATAAAAATAAAGCTTCTTGTAGAGACTGTTGGAAAAATAATGACGGCAATAAAAAATTGGGGAATTTTTTATTATATGTTGCAACTTTATTTCAAGAAAGGTGAGATGGTTATGCAAAAAACAGAGCAAGGTAAACGAAATTTATTACAGAAAAAAGTAATGTCTTCTTTACTGGCGGCAAGTGTTATGTGCTGCTGGGGGATCAATGTTCCAGGCGAAGCCGCTGTAGCAACTGAAAAAGTTGTCAACAGTGACCTGCCTGCAGGTTTGGAAACCAACACTGAATTTGTAACTGTTTCAGGCGGCAGCAGGATCACAGGTACAGTCAGGATCATCAATGACGTCAACAATCAGACGGGTGCCCATGGCAGTGCCATGAATATCCGCACTGCCGATGCTGTTATCATTGATGGCGCCGGCCATGTAGAGATCCGAACTTATAATGATGATGCCTATGCTCATACCAATGCCATCAGGCTGCATAATGACGGTGCCAGTCTGCTGATAGACAAAGCCGGTTACAATGTGACTATGGCCTTGGACGCTGCTGGCGGCCAAAGCACTAAATATGACGAAGTGGCCGGTATCTATGTTGCCAATAACAATCAAAATGTAGTTATCACTGCCGACAATATCAATTTTGAAAATAATGGTTATAGCCGCGGCTACGGTATTTGGACCGGAGTAGGGGCTGCCAACAGCACTATCACGCTCAATGGCAATGCCAATTTTTCTGACGCTGCCAGCACAAAAGAAGCTTATGCTATTCGTCACGATCATGGCAATACTATCATCAACGGTGATACCAATATCAATATGACAGGCGCCGGCAGTTCAGCCCTGCGTGCGATCAATGGCACAGTTGAATTTAATGGCAATACGGTTATCAATCTCAGCGGTGATGTAGCCTATATCGACCGTTACGTACCGGCCTTTGGCCTTTGGAACGGCGCTACTCCTTATGGCGTTACTCCGATCAATGGAGCACAGATTAAGCTGACTGGCAATACTCAGATCAACACCACCGGGGCAGGCAGTGCCGCAGTGGTTACCGAAGCCGCAGGCGGTACTACCGAATTTTTTGGCACCACTAAAATTACTACTGCCGGCGACAGCGGCAAATGGGGTCGTTATAGTACCAAAGACCTGGGCGCTCACGGCGTCTATAATGAAAACGGCACTACCAATTTCCACGGCAATCTGTTTATCGATACTACAGGTAAAGACGCTACTGCTATTCATGCGCTCAGTGGTCAGGTAAACCTTAACCATTTTAGCGACGGCACGGAAGCGCTGGCGGTCATTACAACAGCTAAAGACAACGCCAACGGTATTTACAATAACAAAGCAGCTGTCAATGCGGCTGCGCATGTCAATATTTTTACGTCCGGCGCTAATGCTTCGGCAGTCAAGACTGATGGTGAAAGCACTACTGTTTTGAATGGACGCAATTACCTTACCACATCGGGTGATAAAGCGCATGGTATTGAAGTCTATGCTGCGGCTTCCTCTAAAGGCAGTGAAGAAAAAGCGGCTCAGGTAAAAGTAGGCGGCGATTCTACCATATATACCCAGGGGGCACAGTCACATGGCGTTTATGCGGATATGCTGGATGCCAACATTGCTTTAGGTGATGACAGCAATGTGACTACTAAAGGCGACGGTGCGCATGGACTTTACGCGGCCCGCGGCGTTATCGAAACAGGTGACGGATTACAGCTCAGCGTGCAGGGAACAGGAGCCCATGCTGCTTATGCCGATTCTGCCGACGGCAGCATCAAATTCCAAGGCGGGGCCGATATCAGTGCTGTCGCCCCGGGCAGCTATGCTGTTTATGCTGATAACGGCGGTAAAATCGAAGGGCTTGCCGCTGACAGCAGATTTACTATCCATGGCAATATGTTGGCTGATAACAGCGGCAGTATCGAACTTGATCTGGCAGCCAACTCACTGTTTGCAGGTAAATCCGCAGTAGAAAACTCCGGTACCATAGATCTGACGATGACTGACAGTATGTGGAGAATGACTGGCTCATCCTCGCTGACCAATTTTATTAATAATACCTCAGTAGTTGATATGACCAAAGATGGCGGCAGCTTCAGTAGCCTTACTGCCGAAAATATCAGTGGCAACGGCGGTTATTTTGTTCTGGATATCGACGGTACGACCAATGTCAACAACAGTGACCGCATCTATGTGACCGATACCTTTGACGGTACTCATGCTATCGCCTTAAATGAGATCACCGGTCTTTATACAGGTACAGAAGCCGAAAACACAGTGCTGGCCAGCGTTAAAAATAATAATGGTAAATTTACAGCCGTAGATGGTGAAGGCACACTGTATTACCAGCGCTACGAACTGGATAAAAAAGCAAATACATATGATCCCAACTACACTACCGACTGGTATCTGAAAGCTGTAACCAATATCGATCCTGAAGAAAAACCGACTCCCGGTGTGGAGGGTGCCGTCTCGGCAGGAGCGCTGGCCTATTACACCTGGCTCGATCACGACCAGCTGATGAAACGTTTGGGTGATCTGCGGCATAAAGGCGCAGATGAAAAAGGGATCTGGGTCAGAGTCAAAGGCGCCAAAATAGGCCGCAATGGTAATTTTGGTTTCAAAAACAAGTATACACATTATGAATTAGGCTATGATGAAGTAATGAAAGCAAAGCCCAACTACACCCGCTATGGAGGCGTATCTGTCAGCTATGCTGACGGCGATGCCGGCTATTCCCGCGGCAGCGGCGAAAATAACAGTCGGGCCATGAATTTCTATGTTACAGAAATGGGTAATAAAGGCCATTATCTGGATGTCGTTTTACGTTTCCATCATATGGATACCAACTTCAAAATGTTCGACGAAAACGGTAAAAAGATTCGCGGTGATATGCATAATGTCGGTGTCTCCTTAAGCGGCGAATACGGACGTAAAAAAATACTGGACGACAAAGGCTGGTATATCGAACCGCAGGGGCAACTGACACTGGGGTATCTTGGTGGCGATAATTATACCACCAGCAACGGCATTGACGTACGTCAGGGAGGTATTCGCAGTGCCTTGGGACGGTTAGGTTTTAATCTGGGCAAAGACATCGACTCCAAAACAAATATTTATCTCAAAGCCAACCTGCTGCATGAATTTGGCGGCGGTTATCACGCCACGCTGACAGACAGCAGCGGCAGCTGCATAAAAATGGACCGCAGCTTTAAAGATACCTGGTTTGAGTATGGTATCGGCGCAGCGATCCAGACTGGTAAAAATAATCATATATATCTTGATTTTGAACGTAGCGCCGGCGGTGATTTTCAAAAAGACTGGAGCTGGAATATCGGTTCACGCTGGACCTTCTAACTATTTATAAAATAATACATGTTTTTCATCAGAGTATGGCAACCCTGTGCTCTGATTGAAAATATTCCCCAATCCAGATCTGCTGTTTTTAAGCAGGTCTGGATTTTTTGTATCTTTTTCAGGGAAAAAATAAAAAATCCACCCCAAAATTAAAAACTTCAAACCAAAATTTCCCCTCGACGGGCAAAAAAATTAAAAATTAAAAAAATTTTCTAAAAATTTTTTCGACTCTTGCCCAACCTTTGAAACCAAGCCGCCGAGCCGTTTACATAGGCCGGCGGCGCCAAGCGTATCGCGGCGCAAACACAAAAATGTACACAAAATCCTTCGTGCGTCTTGTGGGGGGGTACAGAGGTGCTATAATAACTAAAGATATTGCTTTTGTAAATAAATATAAAGCTGTAATTTGAAAATATGAACAGTAAGTGTCGCTAAGTAAAATTTTCAGGCAGCTTTTATTTGTCTGCCCAAAGCTGCAGGGGGTGAAGTATGTACGATGAAACTAAACTGAAAGGTGTCGGTGCCCGTATCCGCAACCTGCGGGCCGAACAGGAACTGACGCAGTTTGAACTGGCAGCAAAGATCGGTGTCAGCCAGACGCACCTTAGTAACATCGAGTGCGGCCGGGTACAGATCAGCCTGAAGCTGCTGCTGCGGATCGCCAATGTGCTGGAGAGGCGGCTGGACTATTTTTTAGGACTGCCGTCTTTACCGTTTGCTGCTGCCGCACCACAAGGCAGCTACACGGTAGAAGAACTGGGGGCGCTGCTGCAAATGCTGCAGCTTTTAAAAACAACGAACCATTGAGGAAAATATAAAACTAATCAAACCATAAGGGAGCTGGGAGAAGATGAGTAAAAGGGATATGCGTGCCAAAAAACTGCTTTTGGCAGTGTTATTGGCTATGAGCATGCAAAGCTATTATGCTGCGCCCACGTGGGCGGCCGAGGCCGGTCAGCCAACAGGGCAGACCGAGACTGTGGACGGAAAAGGGCAGAGCGATGGCACCACAACGCCTGCTGGGGACGAAGCAGAAACTGTAAGGAAGACAGATACGAAACAAGAAGCCGATGAGGCTCTTACTATTATGGGTTACAGTGTCAATACCCTTAATGCTGATGAGGACGCTGGAATTATGCCAACACTTGTTGGTGGTTATACAGGGAGCTATAATGCAGGTACTGGTTCTAATTACACGGTTGATTATGCTACAGCTGTAGGTTACAATGCTGTAGTTAATCATCTCAACAGTACTGCTTTAGGCTATAATGCTTCAACCAGCGCAGAAGAACAGGTATCTTTCGGACATTGGGACAGTACTACCAGTACATGGACCACAACCCGCAGCCTGGCAGGTATTAAAAATATTGAAATGGCAGGCGCTTTGACAGGCGTTACTACCATTAACGATGCTAATTTTACTGTAGATAGAGAATACGAGAACATAGCTATTGGTATTTCCGCGAAGATAGCATCGGGTAGTCAGGGGGTGGTGCTTGGTCATGAGGCTGCGGTCAATGGGACTGGTGGTGTGGCTGTTGGTCGTGCGGCTAGAACATATGGTGAAAATGCTACAGCGCTTGGTTTTTGGGCTGAAGCATTTTCAAAAGATAGTATTGCAATTGGTTCTGGTGCTCAGGCTGGTGGTAAGAATAGTATAGCCATTGGCAGTAATAGCAAGACTATTAGTGCAGATGATAGTGTAGCTATTGGTTTTGGTGCTTCTGTTGGTGATGAGACTGTAAACAGTATTGTTATAGGTACCGGCAGTTATACAGCAAAAAATAATGAAGTTAATTTTGGCTATTACAGATTTGACGCTGATGGAAATTTGGATGACTCTGCTTATTATGGCCGCAGTCTGGCGGGTATAAGCAGTATCGATTTTATCGCCGGCGAATATGGAAATAAGGGCGCGATCACAGGTCTTAGCAGCATTAACGGCGTGGCAGTTTTGGGCAGTGCGGCTGATGGCCTGACGATTGGCGGCAATGCGATTATCGGCAAAACTGATATTCCTTTCAGCAGTGAAGGTTTCAGTGTCAGCAATACAGGTGCACTGACGGCTGGCGGCATTATCTTAAAGGATGGCGAGATCAAATGGGAGGATACAAGTAAGGGGATTATAATCGGTAATGGTTTTGCTGAGGGTGGTTCTATAGCTATTGGTGGAGCATCTGCCTCTTCTAGTGAGAGTATTGCCATTGGTCAGGCTATTAATACTGCTTCTTACTCTACTATTCTTCTGGGCTATGATTCATATATCCATGATAACTCTGACAATAGTATTGTTTTAGGCGAGAGTTCAACAGTTCTTGGTGGAGCTAGTTATAGTAACATTATCGGTAGCGGTTCAAGTATATGTGATGACAGCCCATATAGTATTATTATGGGTCGCGATTCAACTATAAATGCTAATAGCAAGAATAGTACTATTATCGGCAACGGTTCAAGTATAGAAAGTGACAGCATAAACAGTATAGTTTTGGGTTCTGACATATATGTTGCTGGGAGTAACAATGTCGCCCTGGGTTATGGGAGCAGAGTTGAAGATGAGAACGGCAGCGTTGTAAACAACAGCCTTGCGCTGGGCGCCGGCAGTCGGGCTAGCGAAGATAATCAAGTGAATTTCGGCTATTACAGGTTTGATTTTGATAATGATGATTTTGATCTTTCTACTTACTACGGCCGCAGCCTGGCAGGTATCAGCGATATTACGATAGTCGATGGTGACCAGTTGGACGCGGACAATACTAACAAAATTACCATTACCGGCAGCAGAATTACAATAGGCGGCGATGCTGCCAACCAAACGGTTATCGAAAACGGTACGATCAATAGCAGCAAAATTAATGGTATGAACATTTTTTATGGTACTAACGATGATCCGGATTCTGGCAATCTAGGCAGTATGGCATTTGGTAAAGATGCCCAAGTCAGAAATTTGCTTGAGCGCAGTTCCAGAGATGCGACGGTGATCGGTACCCAAGCAAGTGTAAACTCTGCTAATGCTGTGGCCCTGGGCGCTTATAGTATGGTTGGCGATCTCGATGGTGATTGGATTGGTTACAATTCTGCGGCTATAGGCGCTTATTCTAATGTCAGGAACTCTGATAGTGTCGCTTTAGGCTATCAGGCTTATGTAGATGAGGAAAATAGTTTGGCCCTGGGCGCTTATTCTTCTACAAGTGGTTATCAGACTGTCAGTTTCGGTCATAAAGAAGGTGATCTTTATTATGACTATGTCAGTGGTAGTATTGCTGTATATGATGATAATCTGTTCCGCAATCTGACAAATATAGCTGATATCGAGATGAACGGCACTTTGCGCGGATTGGCTGATGCAATATTGTCTGCTGACAGCACGGAAGCCGTCAGCGGCAGGCAATTGTATGCGACAAACCAGAATGTTACTGATTTAACCGGGCGCATGACAACTGCTGAAACAAGTATTACTGACCTAACTGGGCGTATGACAACTGCTGAAGGGAGTATTACTACAGTAAAAAAGAGTACCTACAAGATTGAATATTCCCCAGCAACAGGAACTACAGTAGATGGTGTGACGATCAAAGCGGGCGTTGTAAGCAGTGTGAAAAGTATCAACGGTGTCGCAATCGACAACAGCGGCAACCTGACCACGACCGGTACTTACAACGGCGTGACTATCGGCAGCGGTAAGGTGAATGGCGTAACGCTGGGAACAGATTGTACAGTCAACAGTGTAACTATCGGCACAGCAGGTATCAGCGGTACAGATACCTTTAACGGTGTAATGTTGAAAAAAGACGGCAGCAATTATACAGTGGGCGACGTTGACGTGACGCAGCTGAAAACAACGATCAGTGACAGTACTAATGGTTTGCTGAAACGTACGGACGATTTGGAAACAGCTGTTAACGATACTACAACTGGCTTGTCTGCTACTTATACGAAAGCAGAAGCAAATGCTGTGTCTATCGGCGAGCTGCAAACAGCCACCACCGGCATGAGCTACAGCGGTACAGCAGGTGCGGAAATGACCACCTTTGCCGGCGGCGTAACTGCGGCTAATTTACAAGTAGGCGGTAACTTCGGCGTAACCGCTGACGGCGCATTGACGGCGGCAACCATCAACGGCGTGACGATCAGCGGTACTGATGCGGCTAAGAATGCGACCATTGGCGGTTATAGCTTAAAAGAGATAAGTGATGATATTGCCGGGTTGCAAACCAGCAGCGGCGGCAATACAGGTAATATCAGCAACTTGCAGACGAAAACTGCCGGTATCGAACGTGATGATGCTGGTACGACGACTACTATCGAAAAGAATACCAGTATCACAGAAAATGGCCTGACAACAAATAAAGTTACCGTTGGTAATGTGATTTTGGAAAACGGCAAACTGACAGTAGGAAGCGTTACCTTAACAAACGGTAAGCTGAGCGGTCTCTCGGATGGTAGTATTGCCAGCGGCAGTGAGGAAGCTGTGACAGGCGGACAGATTTATACTGTGAAAACAGAGTTGAATACTGCCATTGGTACCAAAGTAGCACAGAGTGAATATAATACCAAAATAGAGGAACTGGCTGACGCCGATACTGCATTGAGCGGCAGAGCAACAGCTTTGGAAACAGCAACAACAGGCATGACCTATGACAATGGTACAACTACTTTTGTCGGCGGTGTGGCTGCGACAGTAGTGACAGCAGGTGAGTTTAAAGTTGGCGCTACGGGCTTTGGCTTTGTCAGTGACGGTGCTTTGACGGCCAAAACTGTGAACGGTGTGACAATCAGTGGCACTGATGCGGCTAAAGATGCGGCAATTGGCGGCTACAGCTTAAAAACAATAACCGATGATATTGCTGATTTGAAAACTAACGGTGGTGCAACCAGCGCCAATACGGTAGGTATCAAACATAGCGGTACAGTAGATACGGCAGATAGCCTGACTACTATCGAAGGAAATACAAAAATCAGCGGCAGCGGCATTGTCGTAACAGGCACGGTAGAGGCAACGACGTTGAAAGAGGGCGGCACGGAGTTAGCTGCTAAGTATGCAGGGATAAGTGAAGCCTATACCGCAGAGAAAGCAGCATTAAAAGCGGATAAAACTGACGTTGATACTTTAAAAACGACTGTTGGCGATGCAGATACAGGTTTGGCAGCAGTCAATACCAAAGTAACTGATTTGCAAACTGCGACTACAGGCATGAGCTATGACAGCGGTACTACCAGTACCAGCTTCAGCGGCAATGTAGTTGTCGGAAATGTAGGCAATCAAACCCATACGCAGATCACTGATAATGCTATTATCTTTGGACAGGGCGCGGAAAAGCAGGTCACAGTAGATGCCAGCGGTATCCATGTAGGGGCGAAGGCTATGAACGGCATCAGCACTTTTGCCGATAGCAATGGAACGCATATCGACCACACCAGCCTGGTAACAGGTACAGTGACGGCGGCCAACCTGAACGGTGTCGCTATCAGTGGTAACGCAACGGATGGTTTGAGTGTTGGCGGCGTGAATATCAAAACACTGGATGATAGACTTGCAACATTAAAAACAACAGTAGATGATATTCAAAATAGTGGTGTTGGCACAGCCGATATGGCAGGTGTACAACGCAGTGACGCCGACGGTGACGGCATTAACGATACGACTACGATAGAAACGGCAACCAGCTTTACTAAAGCAGGTATGAAAACAAGTAATCTGGAAGCGCTAACAGCGGCTATCGGCGGTGTAAATTTTGCAGCAGGCGGTGTTGTGACAGGCATTAACAGTATCAACGGTACTGTTTTCAGCAGCGACGGCAAGATCGGCGGCGTCAGCCTGAGCGGAGGCAAGGTGAATGGCGTAGATATAAAATGGCTGGATCAGCGGGTTACGTCGCTTGAAGGCAGCGGGACAGGCGGCGGTGGTACCGGAGGCGGCGGTGGAGCTAGTACCAGCGGTATCGGCAAGCCTGACGGTGATACAACGACGATCGAGGGCAATACTACTGTTACCGGTGACGGCATTGAAACCAATAAAGTCACAGCCAGCGATCAGATCATCGTCGCTGACGGTAAGGATAACCAGACTGTTATCAGCGAGGACGGTATTAAAGTTGCAGAAGGTAAGACCAATGAAGTGACGATCAACGACAAGGGTATCCACGTTGGCAAAAACAGCTCGGTGATGAACGATACGGAAGGCTTTATCACTGATAAAGGACTGTATATCGGCGTCAACAGCAGTAACGATATCAGCACGGCCAAGTTCAGCGTTGATAAGGGTAACGGGACGATGACCAGTAAGGTGGGCGGTTATACCTTTACCAACGGCAGCAGCGGCGCGGTATTCAGCCATAGCGGCGATACGGCAGTTACTCCCGGCGGCAGCTTTACAGAGACTACCATCAAGGGGAACAAAGTAACTACCGGCAGGTTGGATGCGGACGAATTGTATGTAGATGGTAACAAGGTAAATATAGCTGGCGGCACGATCGGTCAGACGGATGCAGTTGCCAACCATTTGGAGGGCACAGACGGCGACGGCAATAAAGTGACCAACAATTTTAAAACCAGTGCCCTGAACGGCACGACGCAGGCAGCGGAGCAAACATCGGCTGACGGGAAGAACATCATTAAAACAGAAAATAATACTTCTGCAGGTGGTACCAGCGTCACCACGTCCAAAACCAGCACTAACAGTGCCGACAGGAAAACGGAACAGAGCAGCAGCTTTGTGACCAATGAGAGCGGTATGTCGCTGAACACGAGTACTAAGGTGACTGACAAGGACGGCAATGTTACCAAAAATACCAGCGGCGAGACAAAGATGAGCGGCGACAGCCTGACGGTGAGCAAAACGACGGTAACGAGCAAGGACGGCAAAGAGGAGACTACGACCAGCAGCACCACAGTAGGCAGCGGCGAAGTAACGCTGCACCGTGAGGATGGCAGCACGATCCGCGTCGGCGAAGCTATCGAGGGGATGCAGGGACAGATCCAGGATATCGGAAGCAAGGTCAACGAAATGGGTGTCGAGATCAAAGAGGTGGGCGCCTTGAGTGCCGCTTTGGCAGGTTTGCACCCGCAGCCGGAAAATGCCAACAGCCGTGCAGACTTTGCAATGGCGATGGGCAGCTATGAAGGCAAGCAGGCATTGGCCGTGGGCGGCTTCTACCGCCCGGACAAACGGACGATGCTGAGTATCGGCGCTTCAACTACCAGCAGCAAACATATGATGAATATGGGTATCAGCATTGCGCTGGATAAGCTGCCGGAGGCAGAACGTAATGAGCAGGAAAGCAATGCTGATATGGCAGAACGCATGAAGAAGCTGGAAGCAGATTATGAAGCACGGCTGGAAAAAATGGAAGCGGCTTACGAGGCCCGCATGGAGCGTTTGGAAGCCAGATATGCCCGTATGCAGGAAGCTTATGAGGCTGATAAAGAGCAGCAGAAGCAGCAGGAAGCAGCTGACGGAACGCAGGAAACTGCGGAAGCAGCAAGCGCTTAAACGGCAGTAACAAAAAAACGGGCCGCAGTGAAGCCGGCCCGGCAAAACAAAATAAAAAATTGAAAGAGGTAGATCCCAGTGAAAAAATCAGTATTGGCAGTAGTGATGCTGCTGGCTTTGGCAGTGAGCAGCGTGTGTATGGCAGCCGGCGACGGCAATGACCTGAACAGAGAGCAGCGTGTGGTAGATAAATTTGTAGCGGCACTGGAAGCGCCGGCAGGCAGCGGTTTTGCCCAGGTGCAGGGTGATCTGGCACCGGGACTGCAAAGCAAGCTGACAGCCGAGGGCTTTGCCGAGCTGCAAAAGCAGCTGAGGGAAAAATTTGGCAAGCAGAAGGAAGTAAAATTTGCTTCTTTTGAGCGTTTTGACCAGGCAGACCGTTTGCTGTACATGATGGGCTACAGCCGTCAGCAGGTGGTACGTGCGGCGTATGTGTTCGATAAGGACGGCAAGCTGGTCGAGTTTGTCTTTGTACCGGTCGAGATCAAGGAAGAAGAGAAATAAAAAGATAAAAATACCGTTCCCGGGTTCAAGATCCGGGAACGGTATTTTTGTTAGCTGGAAGTTTACTCGAAGCCCAATAGTTTACCGAGGTGATAAACGATAAAAGCGACGATCCAGGAGGTTATGATCTGATAGAACATGATATAAAGAGTTTGTACAGTAGAGTTCATTTCGCGCCTGATGGCAGCCAGTGCCGCGACACAGGGCGGATAGAGCAGGGAAAAGGTGAGGAAGCTGAGCGCGGTCAGCGGGGTAAAGATGCTTTGCAGTGCTGTACCCGGTATATCGCCGTCGCCGCCCAGCAGGACAGACAGTGTACTGATGACTACTTCTTTGGCAGTGAGGCCGGTGACAAGCGCTGTTGCTGCCCGCCAGTCGCCGAACCCGAGCGGTGCGAAGAAGGGGGCGATAAAGCTGCCGATACCGGCCAGCATACTGTTTTCTGGATTATCGACCATATAGAAGCGGCTGTCAAAGCTTTGCAGCAGCCAGATGACAATACTGGCAATGAAGATGACAGTAAAGGCTTTATACAGGAAGTCCTTGGCTTTGCTCCACATGTGCAGAAGGATATTGCGTGCTGTGGGCAGACGATAAGCTGGCAGTTCCATAACAAAGGGCACGGGCTGGCCGTTATAAACGAAGGTTTTTAAAAGCAGTCCGGAAGCGATCGCGACGAAAATCCCCAGCAGATACAGGAACATCATGACAGCGGCTTTATTGTCGGCAAAGAAGGCCGAGATAAAGACACCATAGATAGGCAGCTTGGCGCTGCAGGACATGAAGGGGGTCAGGATCATAGTCATTTTGCGGTCACGTTCGCTGGCGAGAGTGCGGGTGGCCATAATAGCCGGGACACTGCAGCCAAAGCCGATCAGCATGGGGACGAACGAAGAACCTGAAAGGCCTATCTTACGCAGCAGTTTATCCATAACAAAGGCGATACGCGCCATATAACCGCTGTCTTCCAGCATGGAGAGGAAGAAAAACAGGGTGACGATCGTGGGCAGGAAGGAAAGGACGCTGCCTACGCCGGTAAAGAGACCGTCGATGATAAGCGAATGGATCGGTGCGCTGATCCCAATGGCGGTAAGCCCCAGATCAGCTGCTTCGGTGACGGCGCTGATGCCGACTTCGAGCCAGTCGCTAAGGGCGGCGCCGATAACGTCAAAGGTGAGCCAGAAGACTGTAAAGATAGTCAGCAGGAAAATGGGGAGCGCAAAATATTTATGGGTCAGGTAATGGTCGATTTCGACTGACCTCAGTTGAGCGATAGTAGCCTGCGGCTTATGGACGGCATAAGAACATAATTCTTCAATATATGTGTAGCGCATGTCAGCCAGCGCCGCTTCTTTATCTGTATCCAGAGCTATTTCCAGATCGTTGGTAACGTGGTCGATAATATCCAGTTCGTTTGCCGTCAGTTCAAGCTCTTGGGCCAGCGGTTCATCGCCTTCGATGAGTTTGGTGGCCGAGAAGCGCAGCGGCAAACCTTTACTGCGCACTTTGCCTTCGATCAGGTGGGCGATGGAATGGATCGCCATATGGGTGACGCCGGAGCAGAAGTCAAGGCGTTCAGGCATTTTCTTATCCTGTGCTGTTTTCAGGGCGCGGGAAAGCAGTTCGTCTACGCCGGCGCCTGAATTGGCCGTAATAGGGACAACGGGTACGGTAAGGCGTTCTTCTATTTTCTGGATGTCGATAGAACCGCCGCTGGCGGTAAGCTCGTCCATCATGTTCAGGGCCATGATCATCGGGGTGTTGAGTTCGATGAGCTGCAGTGACAGATAGAGACTGCGTTCGATGTTGGTGGCGTCAATGACATTGATGATGATATCAGGTTTATTGCGCAAAAGCAGGTCGCGGGTCACGATTTCTTCCGATGTATAAGGCGACAGCGAATAGATGCCGGGCAGATCGATAACGGTGACGTCTTTGTTTGTCAGCAGCCGGCCTTCTTTTTTCTGTACTGTGACGCCGGGGAAGTTGCCGACATGCTGGTTGCTGCCTGTCAGATAATTGAAGAGTGTGCTTTTGCCGCAGTTTTGATTGCCGACAAGGGCGAAAGTTAAGCTCATAGTGCCTCCGGTTCCGGTGCAACGATGATCTTATTGGCGTCATCAAGCCTTAGGGTAAGCTCGTAGCCGCGCAGAAAAATTTCGATCGGGTCACCTAAGGGTGCTTTTTTACGGACCATGACTTTGGTTTTGGGGGTCAGCCCCATGTCTAAAAAACGGCGGCGCAGTATGCCTTCGCCACCGACGGTAGTGATGATCGCTTTTTGACCAATGGCAAGTTTATCTAATGTTATTGTATGCATATGGACCTCGATATATGTGTTATTTGTTTGAAATACTTGTGTTGGTGCGGTTAGCCGCTGCATAAATTATACGTCGCCTGCTTCTTTGTTGTCAATGAAGCAAATTTCTTTATAAATTATCTGATTTGTTTAAGTACTATTTTATGAAAAAAACTTATCGATATTGATTTCGCAATTTGCAAAAACAACCACCGCACCGGCTGCTGAAAATACTGTTTCAGCGGGTGAAAAAATAGTGAAAACACTTGACAACAATTTACTTGGGTGTATAATTCTAATTAAGAATAAGTTTCGATAGGAGAGGTATATATGACGAAGAGAAATACTATCCAAAGACAGCTTGTTATAGCTGCTGTAAGATTTTTAGCAGATCACCCCACTGCCGAAGAAGTATATGACCGTATTACAATGGAATATCCTGATATAAGCAAGGGTACTGTGTATAGAAATCTTAATTCACTGGTTGAAAGCGGCCTTTTGGGCAAGGTTTCCGTACCCAGCGGTGCTGACCGTTTTGACCATATCCTGAGCAGGCATTATCATATTAAGTGTACTCATTGCGGGATGTTTATGAATGTTGAGAATATGGATTATATTGAAGGTCTGGACGAAAAAGTAGGAGCAGTGACCGGGTTCAGAATGGAAGACCATGATGTCGTTTTTAATGGTGTATGCCCTGAATGCCAGAAGCTGGAAGCCAAGGAAAAGAACTGAGCACATACGCCCGCAACGGGCTGTATAATAAAAAATTGTTTTAAAGGAGGAGTTTCCAATGGAATTTAAAGGAAGTAAAACAGAAGCTAATTTGCATACCGCGTTCGCAGGTGAATCTGAAGCGAGAAATAAATATACTTACTATGCAGGTATCGCTAAAAAAGAAGGCTATAACCAGATCGCTTCTATTTTTGAAGAGACTGCGGGCAACGAGAAGGAGCATGCCAAAATCTGGTTTAAGATTTTGATGAGCGGCGGTATTCCGCACGCCAGCCTGCCTGATACTATGGCCAATCTGAAAGATGCTGCTGCCGGCGAGCATTATGAATGGACCGATATGTATGCAGGTTTTGCCAAAGAAGCAAGAGAAGAGGGTTTTGATAAAATTGCTTTTCTCTTTGAAGAAGTTGCCAAGATCGAAAAAGAACATGAGGAAAGATATCTGGCACTGCTCGCCAATATCGAAAATGACAGAGTGTTCAAACGTGAAGAGAAACAGGTTTGGATCTGCAGCAACTGCGGCAGGATCGTCGTAGCTGAAAAAGCTCCTGAAAAATGTCCGGTCTGCGATCATCCGCAGGGCTATTTTGAGCTGAGATGTACTAATTATTAATATTGAA
>OBAR01001161.1_pt1 | contig 24053 bp, 22 predicted proteins | sample 1517911 | NCBI WGS metagenome assembly OBAR01 (sample SAMN04571709, study PRJEB22368) | human gut metagenome | biome: human gut; material: stool | host: Homo sapiens | place: Luxembourg | collected 2012-10-26
AAGCTATGTCTTCTTTTATGCGATTTTCAATTTGCGCAAGTTATTGTACATTATCGAATCGAGATATCACTTTTGTAACTTCCGACTTATCGGAGCAGAAAACATGAATATTCGAGAAATCCACGAAAATAAAAAGCAATTCCTCCCGCTTCTGCTGTTGGCGGATGAGCAGGAGAACATGATCGACCGCTATCTGGAGCGGGGCACCATGTATGTGCTGGAGGACGGCGGCGTGAAGGCGGAATGCGTCGTCACCGACGAGGGCGGCGGGATTCTGGAGCTCAAGAACCTCGCCGTGGAACCGGAGGCCCAGGGAAAGGGCTACGGCAAGGCGCTGATTGACTTTCTTGTGCGTCAATATGCTGGTTGCTATGCCCTTTTACAGGTGGGCACCGGCGACAGTCCGCTGACCGTGCCGTTTTATGAGAAGTGCGGCTTTGTCCGCTGGCACCGCATTCCCAATTTCTTCACCGACCACTATGACCACCCCATCTACGAGGCCGGAGTGCAGCTGGTGGACATGGTGTATTTGCAACGGAAGCTGTGCCACCCAGCCTGCACCACCGGCATCGGGTTTTGATATTTTCCATTTTTCATCCACCAAACTGGAAGTTGACGAACTGTTGATTATATTGCGATGCGTAATTACAATGCAATTCCAAGTTCTTTGCATTTCTCGATTGCCAAATCATTGTTTTGCAATGCAGCAAGTCGATACCAATGCTTAGCCTGTTCGATATCTCGTTCCACTCCGATTGCATCTTCATAAAACTCTGCCAAATTGTATTGTCCATCTCTATCACCATGCTCTGCGGCACGGCGAGTCCAATATAGTGCTTTTTCCAAGTCCTTTTCAACACCAAGTCCCTCGTAATAGAAATAGCCTATTTGACATTCAGCAAGGGGATAGCCCTGCTCTGCCAATACCAAATGACCTTCAAAGCATTTGTCATATTGTTTTGATTCCCAATATTTTTCAATCAGCTCATTGCAAATGTCAAATTCCTTGCAAGGTTTGTAATACGCATCTGCCATATATTCATACCTCCATAAATCCCGATTTGTTTAGTAAATTCTTTTCCAAACGCATACGCTTCCTGCAAATGCTCCGTCTTATCAAAGCGGCATCGGCGTCCGGGCGATCAGAATAACCGCCAGAATCGCGCCCACAAATGCCGCAGCCCCTATGATTGTCAACACCCTTATGCTGAGTTTCTTCTTCGCTGCCTTGCCAATCAGCGCGGCGCAAGCCATACAGACAGCCGCAGCCACAAGTGCAATGCCCAGTGTTTCCCATAGCCAAGAAAGTTCATGTAGGATTTTCATGCGATCATCTCCTGTTCGTTAAACTGGAATTTGTGTCAATGCGAACTCAATCTCATCAAGTCTATTTGTTATTGCGTTCTTTCTCCCTGTCTCCTTAAAGCCTATTCGACGATAGAGTCTCTCAGCATTTATATTATTCTCAAGAATCCACAGCGTAGGGGTATCCGTACATTGGCCTACTGCGTATAGTAACAATTTCGTTCCATAACCCATGTTTTGCATATCTGGAAGAATATAAAGATCCTCTATTAAACCCTTTGTTACAGAAACAACCCCTATTGGTTTTTCTTCTACAAGCATATAGAGCTTTGATCCGTTGTTCATCTTGTTTCTCAAATACTCCCGTTGCCGATCTGGCGTGTGTGTTTCTATGAAATCAGGAGTACAAAACGCACGATGCGATTCCTTCCAGGATATTGAATGGATGGTTGCGGCTTGAAGAAGATTTGTTTCATCTACAGGTACTATCATACTTACCTCCTCAACTTCCGATTTGTCTATCTCTTTTTGATCGGGTGCCGGATGACGGTCTTCCACTTTTCAGGTGCGACCTTTCTGGCATCCGACAGGTAGATTTCGTGATGCAGTCTGGTTTCACTCAGGTCATTCTCGTAGCCGTGTTCTGCCAGATAAGCGTCCATCAGCGCAACCGATGCAGGCTCCTGGTCAAAAGGCCCCAGGTGCATCATCTGCACGCAAAGTCCCTCCTCGATGGTCAGAAACTCCGCCGCTGAGCAGTCCAGCTTTTTCTTCTTCGCCGCCGTTTCCACAGCCCACACAAAGTCCTTCCGGGTCACAAAATCCGGCAGGCGGATCACGGAGATCCAGTGAAATGCAGATTTGTCGGCATAATCAATGCCGTCTTTCCCGGCCTGCCACCAGAAGCCCTCCAATGGCGGAACAACATATTCAAAGAAGCCCTCCATTTTGTAATCGGTCTTGCAGCTCATTTTCAGTGTGTACGCAACCGCATACAGCACGCCGATGGCCTGCTGGTAGGCGCCGCCCGCCTCGTTGGGGTCGCCGCTTCCTCTGACAGCGATATAGTTTGCCTTCGGCACGGTTACGATCTCCGGCCGGTTCTTCGGCATATAAAATTCCTTGTATTCTTTCTTGAAATCAAAAGCCATGGTTTTCTCTCCGTATTATGTTTTGAGGGATGCGCCGTGATGGCCACCTTGATGACGCCGTCCAGACGGTTTTCAAAGATGCGGTAGGCCTCCTGAATCTCGCTCAGCGGGAAGGGGTGGGTAATAAGCGGCGTGGTGTCCAGCAAGGCGGCATTGACTGCAAGGATAAATAAATGCTCACAGCCCTGCAAAATACATTTTACCACGCCCCCTGAAAAATCGCAACGGAGTAAAAAACACGGTGCCGCCCGGTAAAGGGTGACACCGAGGAAAGTGAGAAAGAGGAGCGCTGACGCATGGAATACACGAAATTAGGCAAGACCGATATGGAAATATCCAAGGTCTGCGTGGGCTGCATGAGCTTTGGCAAGGCCCTGAAAAGAATGTCAGCCGGGGTAAGGTCGTGATCGCCTCCAAGGTTTATTTCAACCCCGGCAGACTGTCCCGGGAAGCCATTCACCGGGAGATCGGCGGACATAAAGAATAATAAATATTAAATCGAAAACATTTTTTTTCATTGACAATTCTGCATAAATATAGTAACATAACTGTACAGAGAACCACAGCTGCAACAGACGGAAATTCGCTGGAAAGGTGAGGGAATCCATCATGAAAAGCATCATCTGGAAAATCGAACTGGCCGCCGCAGTGCTCTTGGCGGTCTCGGCCCTGGTGTGGGGCCTGCGCCCCGGCGTGTGGAACAACGGCGGCTTTTACCGCATGGCCGCCGGGGAACAAGGCAGGACCTATACCCGCCCGGGCTGCTCCACGGTGGAGGTGACGGAGGACAACCGCCTGCGCATTCACTCCCCCACGGGGCAGACGGCGGAGTTTACCCTGTCCCTGGCGGAAAACGGCTCCTATCGGGCGGCGGAAATGGCCATGGACGGCGTGGTCCGCAGCATCACCTACAACACCGCCGCCGGAACGTTCATGACAGCGGGCGACAGCTGGTCCATCAGCACCCTGGTCCAGGAGAAGGCCGGGTTCAGCCCGGGCCTGACCGATAACGCGCTGTACAGCATGGCCCTGGGCAATCACCAGCCCCGCATTGCCGGGCGGTCCGGGGAATTTCTCACGGCGGGGCTGTTCCTGCTGCTGGGCCTGGTGCTCCCCCTGCTGCTGAAGCCCGCCATCGCCCTGGACAAATTCCTGCTGGGCTTTTTCTATGACAACTCGGAAAAGCTTCAGGCCACGGACCTGGCCCGGGGCATCATGCTCCTGCTGGGGCTGGTCGTATCTGTCATCGGTGCCATCTGGTGGTGCATCCTTTTGTTCGGATAAAGATCAGGGCGGACGCCGGCGTCCGCCCTTTTTTTTGCGGCCCGCCTGCCCCGGGGAAATCTTTTCCCCGGGGCGCAAATTACACTGGTAATTTCCCCCGGAGTGTGGTATAGTACAAATGTATCCGTGCCTGCAAAATGAATACAGGATGCAATAATTCGACAGAAATAAACAAAATGTAATCTAAATAGACAGGAGAATGTGACCTATGAACGTGTTTTCTTCCTTCCTGCTGGGCCTGGTCCAGGGCGTGGCGGAGTTTTTGCCCATTTCCAGCTCCGGACATCTGGCCATCGCGCAGAATCTGCTGCACATTGACGCGGAGGTGCCGGAATTCTTTGACGTGCTGCTGCATCTGGGCACCCTGGGGGCGGTGTTCGTGGCCTATTGGCAGGACATCAAGGACATGATCGCCGAGTTCTTCCGGGGAATCGGGGACCTGGCCCACCGGTCCACCCCCAAGCCCCTGCCCCCGGCCCGGAGACTGATTTTGCTGATCATTCTGGGCACGCTGCCGCTGTTCGCGGTGCTGCCCATCAAGGACAAGGTGCTGGGGCTGTCCAACAACATGCTGTTCATCGGCGGGGCACTGGTGGTGACGGGCTTCCTGCTATTCGCCAGCGACCGGGTGAAGAAGGGGAGAAAGAACGAGCGGACGGCGTCGCTGCTGGACGCGGTGGCCGTGGGTGTTGGCCAGGCCATCGCCACGGTGCCGGGCATCTCCCGGTCCGGCATGACCATCACCTCCGGGTGCTTCGTGGGCTTTGAGCGGAAGTTCGCGGTGCGGTTTTCCTTCCTGCTGTCCATTCCGGCGGTGCTGGGGGCCAATATCCTCAGCCTGAAGGATGCCATTTCCGCAGGCGTGGACTGGGGCCAGGTGCCGGTGTATCTGGTGGGCGTGCTGACGGCGGCGGTGTCCGGGTATCTGTGCATCGGCCTGCTGCGGCGGATCGCCAACAAGGGAAAATTCGGCGCGTTTGCGTATTACTGCTGGGCCATGGGTCTGCTGACCATCGTGCTGCAGCTGATCAAGTAAGAGAAAGGATTCGTTATGGCGTCTGGACAGAAGAAAAAAACAACTGGAAAGGCCCGGCAGGGCGGCGGTCAGAGCCGCCAGACCAGCCGCAGCCCGCAGAAAAACCCCCTCCCGCCGATCCGGCGGGAGGTGAGCGGCGGCGTGTGCCTGCTGCTGGCCTTGTGCGTGGTGGTCAGCTATTTCCAGGCGGACGCCATTGTGCTGAACCTGCTGGGGAACCTGCTGAAGGGCCTGGCGGGCTACGGCTATTGGCTGGCGGCCCCGGCCCTGGCCCTGGCGGGGGTGAACCTGATGGCCCACCGGGGGCGTCCGGTGGTGCTGCGGACGGTTTGCGCCCTGGTGCTGCCGGTGCTGCTGGGGGCCATCCTGCACCTGTTTTTGTATAGGGGAGAGGCCGTCACCGGCCTGGCCCCGGCCATGAAGAGCCTGTGGGCCAGTGGCCTGCTGCTGCAAAGCGGCGGCGCACTGGCCGGTGGACTGGCCATGGGCATGAAGCGGCTGGTGGGCACGGTGGTGTCCGTGATCGTGCTGCTTCTGCTGCTGGCGGCGGCGGTATTCGCGGCGCTGCGGGTATCCCCCCGGGAGCTGGTGCAGCGGGCCCGTGACCGGGTCCCCTATGAGCCGGAGCCGGAGCGTCCGGCCCGGCCGGAAAAGCCCCGGCGGCAGCGTGTGCCTGTGGACGTGCCCCTGGACGATGAGCCGGTGCGGCCCAAGCCCGAACCCAAGCCGGAGCCCAAACCTGAGCCCAAACCTGAGCCCCAGGAGATTCCCGATGAGCCTCTGCCCCGGAAGAAGGGGAAGGGCTTCTTCTCCCGCAGGGGGGAGGACGTGATGACCCCGGACCAGGTGCTGCGGCCCCAGGAGCCGGAGTCTGCGCCGGAGGTGCAGCCTGCGGCCCAGCCGGAGCCGGAGCCTGCCCCCCAGCCGGAGAAAAAGTCCCGCCGGAGCCAGGAATCCGCCGCCCGGGAGGTGGAGCAGCACGCCCAGGAGGTGAGCCAGGCCATCGAGGAGGAGCTGGCGGAGCCGGAGGAGGCGTATCAGTATCCACCGGTGACCCTGCTGGACCAGAACAGCGACGACAACTATACCGAGGTGGGGGCGGAGCTGCGGAACAACTCCCGCCGCCTGGCCCAGACCATCACCAGCTTCGGCGTGGACGCCAAGCCCGGCGACGTGGTCCACGGACCCAGCGTCACCCGGTATGAGTTCACCCTGGACCAGGGTGTGAAGCTGTCCAAGCTGACGAACCTGGCCGATGACATCGCTCTGGCCCTGGGCAGCGGCGGCGTGCGCATTGCGCCCATCCCCAACAAAAGCTCCGTGGTGGGCATCGAGGTGCCCAACCGGGTGGTGACGGCGGTGCGCATCCGGGACGTCATCGACTCCCGGGCCTTTGCCGAGCACAAGTCCCGGGTGGCCTTTGCCGTGGGCAAGGACATCGGCGGCAACTGCATCGTGGGGGACATCGCCAGACTGCCCCATGTGCTGATCGCCGGCACCACCGGCTCCGGTAAGTCCGTGTGCACCAACTCGCTGATCGTGAGCCTGCTGTACAAGTCCACCCCGGAGGAGGTCCGCTTCATCATGGTGGACCCCAAAATGGTGGAGCTGGCCCCCTACAACGGCATCCCGCACCTGCTGATCCCCGTGGTGACGGACCCCAAAAAGGCCGCCGGGGCCCTGCAGTGGGCGGTGTATGAGATGATGAAGCGCTATAAGCTGTTTTCGGAGAACGGCGTGAAGGACCTGGCAGGGTTCAACGCCCTGGCCCAGCGCAATGAGGAGCTGAAGAAAATGCCCACCGTGGTGGTGGTCATCGACGAGCTGGCGGACCTGATGCTGGTGGCGGCCAAGGAGGTGGAGGAATCCATCTGCCGGGTGGCCCAGATGGGCCGCGCCGCCGGGATGCACCTGGTCATTGCCACCCAGCGGCCCTCCTCCGACGTGATCACCGGCCTGATGAAGGCCAATATCCCCAGCCGCATTGCCTTCGCTGTGGCCTCGTCTCTGGAGTCCCGGATCATCCTGGACACCACCGGCGCGGAGAAGCTGGTGGGCAAGGGCGACATGCTGTATGCCCCCCTGGGGGCCGGAAAGCCCACCCGGGTCCAGGGCTGCTTCATCACCCCGGAGGAGATCGAGCGGGTGGTGGACTATGTGAAGCAGAGCGGCGAGGCGGAGTATTCCCAGGACGTCATGGACAAGATCGAGCAGGCGGTGAAGGAGAAGGAAAAGGGCGGCGGCAAGTCCGCCGGTGCGCCGGAGCCTGCCGGGGAGAGTCCCGACGACGAGCTGCTCACCGCCGCCGTGGACGTGGTGCTGGAGACGGGACAGGCCTCCGTGTCCATGCTGCAGCGGCGGCTGAAGCTGGGCTATGCCCGGGCGGCCCGGCTGGTGGATCAGATGGAGGAGCGGGGCTATGTGGGTCCCTTCGAGGGGTCCAAGCCCCGGCAGCTGCTGATCGACAAGGCCAAGTGGCAGGAGCTGAAAATGGACAAGGCCCCGGCCCCGGAGCCGGAGATCGACCGCAATGGCTCCATCCGGGACGTGTTCGAAAGCCGGGACGCCCTGGACTGAACAATATAACAAAGTCAGGAGAATACACACGGAATATCGCGCGCTGCCCCACGGCGGGGAAAAGATCAGCGTCATCGGCATGGGCTCCTTCGTCATCGGCGGCGGTGACCGGCAGCAGCTGCGGCAGGTGCTGGGGTTTTTGGAGGCCCCGGCGGAGCAGCGGGACTATTCCGCCATCAGCGGCTTCGCCCCGGCGGACGCCATGGGCAAGTGCGTATACTGCAAGCACTGCCACCCCTGTCCCGCCGGGCTGGACGTGGCCCTGATCAACAAGTATTACGACCTGGCCCGGCTGGGAGACGGCCTGGCCCGGGAGCACTACCTGACCCTGGAAAAGCGGGCCGGGGACTGCGTGGGCTGCGGCCACTGCGACGGGCGCTGTCCCTTCCATGTGGCCCAGAGCAGCCGGATGCAGGAAATTCTGTCCTATTTCGGGGCATAATCACGAAAAATAGGGTGCTGCCCGGAGGGAAAATTGGTTCCCTCCGGGCGGCGCGGTTTCCTGCGGGGTTCTTGACGAATGGGGCGGTTTCGGTTATCATAGGGCCGACGGGAAAATTTAACAGCCGTGCCGGTTGTGTCCGGGGCGGCTGATTCTGCGTGAAAAGAGGGATCCAATGTTTTCTGGAAAATTGTGGGAGCTGTTCCTGGACTCCTTTCCCAAAATCCTGCTGCCGGGGCTGACCATGACCATTCCCCTGACGGCCATCTCCTTCACCCTGGCGCTGATCATCGCGGTGGCCATGGCCCTGGTGCAGTTTGCCAACGTGCCGGTGCTGCGGCGGGTGGCCCGGTTCTATATCTGGATCTTCCGGGGAACGCCGCTGCTGGTGCAGCTGTTCATCGTGTTCTATGGGCTGTCCCGGGTGGGCATTGTGCTGGACCCGTTTCCGGCGGCGGTGATCGTGTTCTCCCTGAACGAGGGGGCCTACTGCGCGGAAACCGTGCGGGCGGCCCTGGAATCCGTGCCCCGGGGGCAGCTGGAGGCGGGACTGTGCGCCGGGCTGTCATATATGCAGACGGTGTTCCGCATCGTCCTGCCCCAGGCCATGCGCACGGCGTTTCCGCCCCTGTCCAACTCCCTGATCGCCATGGTGAAGGACACCTCTCTGGCCGCCAACATCACGGTGACGGAGATGTTCATGGTGACCCAGCGGATCGTGGCCCGGACCTATGAGCCGCTGCTGCTGTACTGCGAGGTGGGGCTGATCTATCTGATCTTCTCCACGGTGCTGACCAGGCTGCAGGCCCTGGGCGAGCGGAAGCTCCGGCTGCCGGGGCAGAAGGGGGTGTGAACCATGCTGGAGCTGCGCGAGCTGAAAAAATCCTTCGGCGGAACCACCGTGCTGCAGGGGGTGGACCTGACGGTGCAGCAGGGGGACGTCATCGCCGTCATCGGGCCCAGCGGGTCCGGAAAAACCACCCTGCTGCGGTGCATGAACTTTCTGGAAACCGCCGACAGCGGCACACTGACCTTTGACGGGGAGACGCTGGACCTGGCCCGAGTCCGGAAAAAGGACGCCGCCCGGCTGCGGCGGAAAACGGCCTTTGTGTTCCAGAGCTACAACCTGTTTGCCAACAAGACCGCCCTGGAAAACGTCACGGAGGGGCTGATCGTGGGGCGGAAAATGCCCAAGGCGGAGGCCTTGACCCTGGCCCGCAGGGCCCTGGACCAGGTGGGCCTGGCCAATCGGGAGGACCACTATCCCGCCCAGCTGTCCGGCGGACAGCAGCAGCGGGTGGCCATCGCCCGGGCTATGGCGGCCCGGCCGGAGATCATCTATTTCGACGAGCCCACCTCGGCCCTGGACCCGGAGCTTACTGGGGAGGTGCTGGCGGTGATGCGGCAGCTGGCGGCGGAGGGCATGACCATGCTGGTGGTGACCCACGAGCTGTCCTTCGCCCGGAATGTGTCCACCCGGACGGTGTTCGTGGAAAACGGCCTGGTGGTGGAGGAGGGACTCTCCAAGGAGCTGTTTGACCGTCCCCAGCAGGCCCGGACCCGAGAATTCCTGGCGGGCCTCCAGGGGCAATACATAGAGTAAAACGCAGAAAAGGAGTTATATCATGAACAAAAAGCGCATTATATCGGCGGTTCTGGCCCTGATGACGGTGCTTGCCTGCCTGGTGGGCTGCGGACAGAAGCAGGCGGACGGCCCGGCGGAGGAGGGGGACCTGCTGGCCCGGATCCAGGCCAGAGGCAGCATCATCGTGGCCATGGAGGGCACCTGGGCCCCCTGGACCTATCACGACGAGTCCGACCGGCTGGTGGGCTACGATGTGGAGGTGGCCCAGGCCATCGCCGATAAGCTGGGCGTGAAGGTGGACTTTGTGGAGGGCGAATGGGACGGCCTGCTGGCCGGACTGGACGACGGCCGGTATGACATCATGGTCAACGGCGTGGGCATCGCCCCGGACCGGGAGGAGAAGTACAATTTCTCCTCCCCCTATGCCTTCAACCGCACCGCCGTGCTGGTGCGGGGGGACTATGACCAGATCCACTCCATGGAGGACCTGAAGGGCAAGCGCACCGCCAATACCATCTCCAGCAACTATGCCGCCCTGGCAGAGAGCTATGGCGCCACCGTCACCGGCGTGGACGACCTGAACCAGACCATCGAGCTGCTGCTGTCCGGCCGCATTGACGCCACCCTGAACGCCGAGGTGGTGTTCGCCGACTATCAGCGCACCCATCCCGACGCCAACATCCAGGTGGCGGCCTTCTCCGACGAGCCGGAGCGGGTGGCCATCCCGGTGCGCAAGGGAGACGACAGCACCACCCTGCTGGCGGCCATCAACGACGCCCTGGCCCAGATGGACGCCGACGGCACCCTGTCCCGGCTGTCCGTGAAGTATTTCGGCATGGACATCTCCAAGGAGCAGTGACCTGCCCTCACAGAATCCAAAGGAGCCTCGCAGAGTTTGCCGCCCGCAGGCGGCAAAGCAAATGAAATCATTTTCGGCCGGGGCGTGTACCTGGCCGAAAATTCTGCTCAGGCTGCAAGTGTGGAATTGGTTCGCCATCGGCGAACCAATTATGCGCGCAGCAGACTGCAAGCCTTTTGTCCAAAAAGGGTTTCACCCTTTTCGGACAGTTCAAAATAGAGGCTCCCCCGGCTGGGGGAGCCTCTATTTTTGTGTATTTCTCAGAATTCGGCGTTGCCCACGGTGCGGGGGTGGAGCTCCACATCCCGGATGTTGCTGACGCCCGTCAGATACATGACCATGCGCTCGAAGCCCAGGCCAAAGCCTGCGTGACGGCAGCTGCCATAGCGCCGCAGGTCGCAGTACCACCAGTAGTCCTCGGGCTTCATGCCCAGCTCCCGGATGCGGGCCTCCAGCATGTCCAGCCGCTCCTCGCGCTGACTGCCGCCGATGATCTCGCCGATGCCGGGCACCAGGCAGTCCGCCGCGGCCACGGTTTTGCCGTCGTCGTTCAGGCGCATATAGAAGGCCTTGATCTCCTTGGGATAGTCGGTGACGAACACCGGCCGCTGATAGATCTGCTCGGTGAGATAGCGCTCGTGCTCCGTTTGCAGGTCCGTGCCCCAGTCCACCCGGTACTCGAACCTGTCGTTGTGCTTTTTCAGGATCTCCACCGCCTCGGTATAGCTGACCCGGGCGAAATCGGAGGTGGCCACATGCTCCAGCCGGGCCTTGAGGCCCTTGTCCACGAAGCTGTTGAAGAAGTTGATCTCGTCGGGGCAGCGCTCCAGCACCCGGGTGATGATGTGCTTGATCATGGCCTCGGCCACGTCCATGTCCCCGGCCAGGTCGCAGAAGGCCATCTCCGGCTCGATCATCCAGAACTCGGCGGCGTGGCGCTGGGTGTTGGAGTTCTCGGCCCGGAAGGTGGGGCCGAAGGTATACACATCGCCGAAGGCCATGGCGAAGTTCTCGGCGTTCAGCTGGCCGGACACGGTGAGGCTGGTTTTCTTGCCGAAGAAATCCTGGCTGTAATCTACCTGGCCGTCCGCAGTCTTGGGCACATTGTTCAGGTCCAGGGTGGTCACCTGGAACATCTCGCCTGCGCCCTCGCAGTCGGAGCCGGTGATGATGGGGGTGTGGACATACACAAAGCCCCGGCTCTGGAAGAACTCATGCACGGCATAGGCCGCCGCGCTGCGGACCCGGAACGTGGCGGAGAACAGGTTGGTCCGGGGGCGCAGATGCTGGATGGTCCGCAGGAACTCCACGCTGTGGCGCTTTTTCTGCAGGGGATAGTCCGGCGTGGACCGGCCCTCCACGGCGATCTCGGCAGCCCGCAGCTCCAGGGGCTGCTTGGCCTCCGGCGTCAGCACCACGGCGCCCCGGACGATCAGGGCCGCGCCCACGTTCTGTCCCGCGATTTCCTTATAATTATGCAGCTCATCGGCGCTCATGACCACCTGCAAATTGCGGAAGCAGGAGCCGTCGTTAAGCTCGATGAAGCCGAAGGTTTTCATATCCCGGATGGTGCGGGCCCAGCCGCACACGGTGATCTCCTTGCCGCCCAGCTGCTCCTGATCGGCAAAGATGGCTGCGATTTTCATGCGATCCATCTTGATCTCTCCTTGTAGTACAGATAATTTATTATTATATGCCGTTTCCCCGGGCTTTGCAAGGCTTTATTGCAGCTTTTGCTGCTGCATCCAGACGTCCATCACCAGGCTGTGGGGCAGGAGCTTCGTCAGCCCCGCCTGGAATCGGGCCACAAAGCCGTACTGGGACACGTCCTTGCCCCGCTTGGCGTCCCGCCATGCCCGCTGCACCAGCTGCTCCGGCTCATACATGGCCACATACTTTTTCACCACGGATTCGCCGCCCTCGGTGGTGGCCCGGGCAAAGAAGGCCGTCCGGGTCCAGAAGGGGCACAGGGCCATGACCCGGACGCCCCGGCTCCGCAGCTCCCGGTTCAGGGCCCGGCTGAAGCTCAGCACAAAGGCCTTGCTGGCCCCGTACACGTTGATATAGGGGATGGGCTGGAACGCCGCCACCGAAGCAATATTGATGATCTGTCCGCCCCGGGGCATATAGGGAGCCGTCAGCTGGCACAGGGCCACCACGGCCTGACAGTTCAGGTCCGTCATGTTCAGGTTTACCTCCAGCGGCGTGTCCACCACGGCCCGGAACTTGCCGAAGCCGCTGGCGTTGACCAAAAGGCCCACCTCCACCGGCTCCTCCGCCAGGGCGTCGGCATAGGTCTGGAAGCTGCCCCGGTCCGTCAGGTCCAGGGCCAGGGGGCGGATGGGATAGGGAACCTGGTCCCGCAGCTCCTCCAGGGCCTTCTGGTGGCGGGCGATGACCCATACCTCATCGAAGCGGCCGAAGCTGTCCACGGTTTCGGCGAACCGGCGGCCCATGCCGCTGGATGCGCCGGTGATGACGGCAATTTTCTTCATAAGGATGTCCTCCTGTGGATTTCTGGGGATGATTATACCAGAAAATGGTTTCCGTGACAAGGGAAAAGCCGGTGTTCTGCCGCCGGGAAGCCGGGCATATAGTGATGGTGCATAGTATGGCTTAGGAGTGGTGCGCTATCAAAGGGAACATGGAGGAACGGGCCTGTCAGCTGGCCCTTTACCTGATAGAAAACCGGGCAACGGTGCGTGCGGCGGCGGGGAAATTCGGCGTCAGCAAGTCCACGGTGCATAAGGACCTGTCCGAGCGGCTGCCGGCCTATAACCGGGCGCTGTATCTGCAGGTGAAGGAGGTGCTGGAGGAGAACAAGGCCCAGCGGCACATACGGGGCGGCCTGGCCACCCGGCGGAAGTATAAGGGAGAGTAAAATATAAGGTGCGGGACGTAAGTCCCGCACCTTATATGCGCTTATGCCGCCCCGGTGGGGCTTTGGGGCATGCCGGCAATATAGGCATCCGCCACTGCCGGAACGTAATAGGGGCGATAGCACACGCCCTGCTCCCCGTCGTCACATTCCACCCAGAACACATAGTAGGGCATGAAGTACCGGTCCGTCTGCCGGGCCAGGTATTGCAGGTCCACCCGCTTGACCCGGTCCTCCCCCGGGAAGGGCTCCCAGGCAGACAGGTGCTGCCCCGCCGCCAGCCGCTGCCGGGCCTGGTCCACAGTCACCAGCGGATAAGCTCCCACCGTGTTGGCGTCGGACAACTCCGGCCGGTACAGCCGGAGCTCACAGCTGCCGCCGGACAGCCGGACCCATGTTTTCAGGATGCTGCGCTGAAGGATGCCCTGGGTCAGGTCCTCCTCCGGCCGGTAGAAATACAGGGAACAGCCGCCGCTGTCCCGGGCGGCCATAAAATACCGGGTCTGCTCCCCGAAAATGGCCCCGTACTGCTCCAGCAGCCACGCCGCCGCAGCGTCAGGGGTCAGAGATGCCAGCTCCGGCCGGGAAAGCTTCACCCACAGCTCTCCACTCTCCCCCACGGTCACGGTGACATCCTTCCACGTCAGCGCCAGCTCCGTAGGACCCCCTCTGACGGCAAACGTCACGCCGCACTGCCAGGTCTCCCCGGCCCAGGCGTCCTCCATGGCGGCCTGCACCGTCTCGTCCGGCACCCGGACCTCCACGGCGGCCTGGGCCACGTCCGCCCCCGCCGCCGCCGCCAGCCGCTCCATGGTCCGCCGCAGCTGCGCATAGTCTCCGCCGCCGGTGCGGAAGCCGTTGGTCACGTCCATGCAGGTGGTGTTGCGGAACACCGGCAGGGCGGCAAGCTCCATGCCCTCCTGCCACGGTCCGCCGTCATAGGAGGCAAATTCCTCCGCCGACAGGCGGTAATCTCCCATGCCGCCGTAGTCCCTGTCGATGGTCAGCGCCGGCAGGTCCCCGGGCTCCGGGGCCGGGGTGGGTTCCGCCGGGCGGCCTGCCAGCGCCCAGGCTCCCGCCGCCAGCAGCAGACACGCCGCCGCCGCGGCCAGCGGCTTCCACCGCAGCCTCCGCCGGGACCGGGCGGCCTGGGTCTCCTCCAGCAGGTCGTCGGGCAGATGGTTCAGCGACTGGCTGAGTTGATAGCGGTTCATACGTCAAAGCCCTCCTTTTCCAGATACGTCCGCAGCCCCTGGCGGGTGCGGTACAGCTGACTCTTGACCGCCGGTACGCTGATGCCGCAGACCCGGGCCGTCTCCGCCAGGGAGTCGGCATAGTAATAGCGGCAGAGAAACGCCCGGCGGGCGGGAAGCGGCAGCGTCCGGAGATAGTCCCCTATGGCCCGGCCCAGCTCCGCCAGGTCCAGGGCCTCCTCCGGGGTGGCAGCGCCGGACACGCAGTCCCCCAGCTCCTCCAGGGACAGGGAGTATTGGGACCCGCCCCGCTTGGCCCGGCCCCGGGCCCGCCACCGGTCGATGGACAGCTGCCGGGTGATGCGGCCCAGATAGGTGGCCAGCACCTGGGGCCGGTGGGGCGGCATGGAGTCCCAGGCCCGCAGATAGGTGTCGTTGACGGTCTCCCGGCTGTCCTCCCGGTCCGCCAGGATGTGGAAGGCGATGGACGACAGATACCGGCCATACTGCCGGTCCGTCTGACGGATGGCCTCCTGATCCCGCTGCCAGTACAGGGTCACGATGTCGCGGTCCTCCATGGTGACATTCTCCTTTCGTGTTGCTTCTGCCTGTCATCCCGTCAAAAAATCCCGGTGGTTTCGCGGAAAAGGGAAAAAATTTTTGTATACTGCCTCTATTATGCCGCCGGAGCCGGGGCCCGTCAAGACAAATGCGCCGAAAAAGGCTTGCCCAAACGCCCCCCCGGCTGTATAATGGAGAAAACAGTCACAGGAGGGCATTTTTATGGGTATTGTGGTGCTGGGCGCCGTTTTCGTGGACATCAAGGGGTATCCCACGTCCACCTATATCCCCGGCGGGCGCAATGTGGGCCGGGTGGAGCAGGTCCCCGGCGGCGTCAGCCGCAACGTGGTGGAGGACATCGCCAACGTGGAGCTGCGCCCCACCTTTGTGAGCCTGGTGGACGACACCGGCCTGGGGGCCGACGTGGTGCGCCAGCTGAAAAATCACAAGGTCAACACCGATTATGTCCTGCCCACCCCTGATGGCATGGGCACCTGGCTGGCGGTGTTCGACAACCAGGGGGATGTGTGCGCCGCCATCAGCAAGCGCCCGGACCTGCGGCCTCTGATCGCCCTGCTGGACGAAAAGGGGGACGAGATCTTCCGAGATGCCGACAGCATCGCCCTGGAGATCGACATGGACAAGGAGATCGTCAAGCGGGTTTTCCAGTACGCCAAAAAATACGGCAAGGACGTGTATGCGGTGGTGTCCAACATGAGCATCGCCGTGGAGCGCCGGGACTTTCTGCAGCAGACCAGCTGCTTTGTCTGCAACCAGCAGGAGATGGGCATCCTGTTCTCCGACGACTACTCGGAAAAGACTCCCGAGGAGCTGAAGGAGATCCTGGCCCTGAAGATTCGCAGCGCCCGCATTCCCCGGATGATCGTCACCATGGGGAGTCAGGGGGCGGTGTATGCCAGCTGCGACGGCCAGCGGGGCGTCTGCCCCGGCCGGAAGGTGGACGTGAAGGACACCACCGGCGCCGGGGACGCCTTCTTTGCCGGGTCCACCATCGGCCTGACCTATGGCAAGACCCTGGCCGAGTCCTGCGAGATCGGCACCCGGCTGGCGGCCTCCACCATCTGCACCAGCGGCAACGTGTGCCCCCGGTTCCTGCCGGAGGAGTTCGGCCTGGACGTGGCGGTAACGGACTGAGGAGGGGCATATGAAACGGATCGACGAGTGCACGAATATGACCGTGCTGGTGGCCCTGCTGGTGGTGGGCATCCTGCTGGTGATGGGGGCCTACCGCATCTTCTCCTATCTGTGCGAAAACGCGGCGCTGGACGCCCGGACCTTCCTGCTGGGGGCGGCGTGCCTGCTGCTGGCGGTGGTGGGCTTTCTGCTGGCCCGCCGCAGCTTCCGGCGGCTCCAGTACCTGCGGGACAACGAGGAATAGGGCTGACTATAGGCAGCGGCACCCCGGAACAGGGCGGGACACCCCCGGGACAGACCCGGGATAAAACGGGACAAAAACGCACCCCCCGGCGCAGACGCGCCGGGGGGTGCTGAAATTTTATCGGGCCAGGTCGGCCACCGCCCGGACGGCGGTGTCGATCTCCTGAGGGGTGTTGAAAGGGGAGAAGCTGAAGCGCACGATGCCCTGGCGCTCCGTGCCCAGGGCACGGTGGAGCCGGGGGGCGCAGTGGGCCCCGGGGCGAGTGGCGATGCCCCAGCCCTGTAAGAGGGCGTCGGACACCTCGCCGGAGTCCAGGTCCCGGATGTTCAGGGACACGATAGCGGCCCGGCAAGGGGCGGAAAAGTCGCCGTATATCCGGACGCCGGGAATGTCCCGGACCCCCAGGTAAAACCGCCGCATCAGGGCGTGCTCCCGGGCGTACAGATTCTCTACCCCCTCCGCCAGGAGATACTCCAGGGCGGCATGGAGTCCTGCCAGGCCGTGGCTGTTGAGGGTCCCGGCCTCCAGGCGGGTGGGGTAGGCGGCGGGCTGGTCCGGGTCGAAGGAGTGGACGCCGCTGCCGCCCCGCAGCAGGGGCCGCAGCTCCACCCCCGGGCGGATGCACAGGCCGCCGGTGCCCTGGGGCCCCAGCAGGCTCTTGTGGCCGGTGAAGCACAGAACGTCCGCCCCCAGGGCCGTCATGTCCAGGGGGACGGCCCCCGCCGTCTGGGAGGCGTCCAGGATCAGCAGGGCCCCATGGGCATGGGCCAGGGCGGCGATGCGGGGGATATCCGGCATATCGCCGGTGACGTTAGAGGCGTGGGTACACACCACGGCTCGGGTGTTGGGCCGGAACAGTCTTTCGAAATCATCATAAGAAACCTGCCCGTTTTTGTCCGCCGGGACAAAGCTCAGGGCCATTCCCTGCCGCTGCAGGGCGTACAGGGGCCGCAGCACCGAGTTGTGCTCCAGGTCCGTGGAGACGGCGTGGTCCTCCGGGGTCAGCAGGCCGCAGATGGCCATATTCAGGGCCATGGTGGAGTTGGCGGTGAAGGCCACATGGTCCGGCCGGGGACAGCCCAGCAGCCGGGCCGCCAGGCACCGGGTATCGTACACCGTCCGGGAGGCGGCCACGGGCGGCGGCATCCCCGTGGACGCGGTGATCTGATGGCATAGGACGCGCGCCGGAAGGCGCATAGGCTGGAGCTGAGGTGGAGACCATGATGTGCCGATTTTCACAGCTGCGCCGCAAGGAGGTCATCAACATCTGCGACGGCAGCCGCCTGGGCTGCGTGGGGGACCTGGAGCTATGCATCCCGGAGGGCACCGTCAAGGCCCTGATCGTCTTTGGCCCCTGCCGGTTCTTCGGCCTGTTCGGCCGGGGAGAGGACTACTACATCCCCTGGGACTGCGTCCAGCGATTCGGTGAGGATATCATCCTCATCGACAAGCCCTTCCAGCGCCGGGAGGGGGAAAAGAAAAAGCGGCGCTGGTAAACACATGGCCGCGCCTACAGGTGCGGCCATGTGTTTACCCTGCAAAAAAAAATGCCGCCGGCGCGGCAAACCCTGCGCCGGCGGCATTCCTGCCGGTTTTATTTTTCCTGCTGCTCCGCATCCTCTCCGCCGATCAGCAGCTGCCGCTGCTGGTTCAGCAAATAGGAGAGGTGCTCCCGGTCCGTGGTGTAATAAATACGGTTTCCCTCCACCAGGCAGGTAACAAGCCCCGCATTCACCAGCTTGCTCATATGGTGGTGAATGGTGTTGCGGGCCAGGCCGAAATGGTTGCACAGCTGCTGACCGTAGACCGCCGGATGATCCCTCAGATAACAGAGAATGTCAAACCGTGTCTTGTCCCCGATGATCCGGATGGCGTCATATACCTGGGAGGCGCTGCTGTTTTCCGCCAGGGTGCGCCGCAGCGACAGCCGCATAACTCCGCAGCAGATCAGCACGCTGCCGTCCTCCTGCTCCATGGAGAGGTTGGTATCCGGTCCCATCAGAAAGGGGATCAGGTGATAATGCACCTCCGGCGTGATGGCCAGGCTGGAGGTCTCCCGGAGATAGCTCTCCGTCCCCAGGCCCCCCACCTCCCGGCAGAATGCCTCTATGATCTCCTGAATGCGGCCGGACTCCGTCTCCAGCGCCGCTATGGCCGGGCGCAGACAGGCTGCGATCTCCGGCAGCAGAGTCCGGTAATTCTGGTGGATCTCCAGCAGAGCCAGGCGGCTCTCCGTGGGGATCGTCAGCGCCAGCACCCGGGAAACCAGCTTTGCGGCGGCCCCGGCGGCAGGGCCGGACTGCTCCTCCAGGCTCAGCGAGATCATCATGTTTCGCGCCGTCTCGTCCGGTGTCAGGCGCTCCATCCGCTGCATCAGGGTCTCAAAGTCCTGCCGGCGGGACAGCATGGGATAGAAGAACAGAAAAGCCGGACTATAGGACCCGATGGTGCTGTAGGAAAAGCCCTTGATGTCGCCGAACAGACGCTGCAGGGTCTCTGCCGGGACGGAAACCTCCGTGTCCAGGTCCTGCAGCAGCTCCCGCAGGGCGGCGCTGGCCCGATGGAAGGGCTCCGCCTTCCGGACGCCCCGGGCCTGTAAGCGCTCCTCCAGCCGGTCCAGGGTATGGCCGTTGGCCCGGGAGCCTAAGTACGCCAGAGCCTCCAGCGCCGGGTTGATCTCGTGCAAAATTTCCATGACAGTGCTCTTCCTTTGCTTCTTTGACGGATGCGGACAGGCTTTCCCGGGGAGCATCCCGCGGTTTTCCCGCCCTGTCCCACTGGCCTTGATTATACATCTTTTTTTCCGGCAAAACAAGGGGACTCCGCGCCGCTGCGGCGGTTTTTTGCAGTCCTGCAATACACAGCCGTTTTGCATGGGGCGGACCGTTGACTTTTCCGGGGGAATCGTGTATGATAAGAATGGCTCTGTGGGGACACGGGGCCGGAAAGTGAATCATGTCCGAGGATGCTGTGCGGCGGGTACCGCAAAGGCCGGAAAACGGCCAGGTGCCTGCCTAAAAGAAACGGGGTCGGAAACCCCACGCGAACGGCACTGTGGGCGCAAGAATGCACCGAAGCGGCCTTGGCCGCCGGGACGAAAGTCCGCCATTGGGGGCAGTCCCCTGAGAAGGTAGGATGCAAACGAGGAGCCATCGGCTCCACGGCGCGAGGCAGGAGAATTGCACGGCGGAGGACAAAAGCGCGGCGGGCGTTCTCTTCGTTGTGCGCGGGTGAAAGCATGCGCCGCCGGTGATCCCTTGGGGGAGACCGGCGGTTTTTGCGGCGGAAGTGCGCCCGTTCATCGGAATGCCCCGGTGCGCACTTCGTTGACTTGCCGGAAACGGCTGGGCATAAATATTTCACAGGAGGAAAATGCATATGAAGAAACGCATCGTTTCTCTGCTGCTGGCATTGGTGATGGTACTGAGCCTGGTACCCACCACTGTCTGGGCAGCAGAGAACCACGACGGCCAGGTTCGGGTCATCGTGGAAAACACGACCTACGCAAAGGCCGACGGCGCTGCCTGGGATGGCACGCTGGTGGACAAGTGGGTGGACCTGGTTCCCGGGTCCACCATGATGGACTGCATCGTCTCCGCCCTGGGGAGCTATTCCCAGACCGGGGCCGACAGCGGCTACATCACCGAGATCAACGGCCTGACCGCCGGAGACGGCGGCGAAGCCTCCGGCTGGATGGGAACCCTGAACGATTGGTTCACCAACGTTGGGTTCAAGGACATCAAGGCCGGGGACAAGCTGTTCGCCGGGGATGTCATCCGGGTCATGTACACCGTTAACGGCTACGGCGCGGACATCGGCGGCGACTGGAACACCCAGAGCGACACCAGCCTGGCGGCCCTGTCCTTCAGCGAGGGCGTCCTGACTCCCGACTTCGCCTCCGACAAGACCGCCTACACCCTGACCCTGCCCCAGGGCGTCACCGGCATCCGGATGACGGCCACCGCCTCCAACAAGAACAATCAGGTCTATCTCTCTGCCGACGGCACCGACTATCGCCGGGTGGAGACCGTGCCCGTCCATAACGGCACCGTGCTGACCATCCGCTGCGGCGACAAGGCGGCGGCCACCGAGTGGTCCCCCGCCATCACCCCCACCACCTACACCGTCACCGTGTCCCAGGAGGGCGACGCGCCCCAGGGCGACCTGGACGTCTCCTTCAAAGGCCTGCACAGTGCCCAGCTGGCGTCCCTGAAGCTGTATGACTTCGCCGATGGCGTCAAGGGAGACCGGGACCTGCTGGCCAATGTGACCCCCGAGGCCGACGGCTATAAGCTGATGATGAACACCAAGCTGCCGGCCGGTGACTATCTGGTGGAGGGCTACAACGCCGAGGGCCAGTGCAACGGCAGCCTGGTGCTGACCGTGAAGGCCAATCAGGACAACGTGTTCACCCTGAACCGCGCCTATGAGATCTATGCCACCAACGACAGCTACAGCTGGGTGGAGGGCACGGATTACTCCATCGACGTCACCGTTACCGCCGCCGACGGCACGGACCTGCAGGCAAAGACCGGCGTGTCCACCACCTATGGCAATACCCGCACCTCCTGCCTGTTCCTGGAGGGCGGCAGTCTCAGCATCACCCTGACCCCCCTGGGCGAGAAGGCCGAGACCTATCTGCCTGTCACCACCGCCATGTCCAGCAAGCAGACCGTGGACTGCGGCGCCAAGAGCTTCGGCCTGTCCATCCCCAAGGCCCTGGACCTGACCGTTACCGCCCCCGCCGGCTCTACCCTGCGGATGGGCACCTTCGGCAGCTACTATAGCTATACCTTCCTGGAGCCCGTTTCCCAGGAGACCAAGGGCGACACCATGACCGCCTCCTTCCGCCTGCCGGAGACCGGCAGTCAGCAGTTCCTGCGGGCCCAGCATCCCGACGGCGTCACCTACTGGACCTTCGGCAAATTCACCGGCGGCCAGGAGCTGGCAGTGACCCGGGACGACCTGCACCTGGATGACGATGTCACCGCCGCCTCCGTCAACCGCTTCGACAAGAACGTGTATGACCTGGGCAACATCTACCTGAACATCAACCGCCAGGGCTACCTGAACATGGATGCCGGCCAGACCTACGAGCTGAACGTGCTGCGTAACTGGCAGGCCATCGAGAGCTTCATGAACAGCCAGATCGCCCTGCCCGACGCGCACTATCGGGTGCTGAGCCTGGACGGCGGCGACAGCGACGTGGTGACCATCACCCCCGATGCCAACAACTCCTGCCTGGCCACCATGACCGCCAACCGCCCGGGCACCGCCATCGTCCAGGTGACCTATGACGCCATGACCTTCGTTCAGGGTATGGGCGGCAAGGACTTCAGCGCCATCTGGCCGGAGTTCACCGGCGTGTTCGTGGTGTCCGTGGGTGCCGACGGCTCCTCTATCCAGACCAACACCTTCATCGACCGTCCCACCGTGAACATCACCAAGGACGAGCAGAAGTATCTGGATGCCGAGCACGACATCCTGTTCTATGTGGGTACCCAGGGCGCCAGCTACAGCTTCACTCCCCAGGAGGGCTGCACCGTTACCGTGGCCCGCTCCACCGTCACCGATAAGATGACCTTCAACGGCTTCACCAGCCAGGGCGTTTCCGTGGATGAAAACGGCCAGGTCACCGTTACGGGCCTGACCACCGGCCGCCACATTCTCCGCATCGAGAAGGACGGCATGGCCGCCTACCAGGTCATCACCGCCCGGGGCGTCAGCTATGACCTCATCGACGCCGACGGCAAGGTTCTGCCCCAGGATGCGGAGCTGGTCCCCGGCCAGGCCGTAAAGGTCCAGTTCCACGACCTGGTAAGCCCCCAGGAGAAGATCTCCGGCGTTTACAACTTCAATTTCTCCCTGCTGTACCTGGATGCCCAGGGCAACAAGTATCAGACCAACCCCGGCACCCCCTTCGGCCAGTATGATTTCAGCGGCAACCCCGTTCGCCAGCTGCTGAGCGTCACCATCCCCGAGACCGCCGAAGGCTATAGCTATGACCTGACCGGTACCATCCGGGTGGGCGGCTTCGGCGGCATTCCCACCCACCGCGGCGTGTCCTACCGCTCCGGCATGGACCGCCAGTACGGTTCCGCCACCGCCGCAGTCCTGACCCGTCTGCCTGAGCTGGTGCTGCCTCTGACCGGCTGGTACGTCCACGACGTGGAGCAGAAGATCGCCGCCATCGGCACCGTGACCCTGGACTCCGAGGAGGCCATCCAGGCCGCCCGCGCCGCCTATGACGCCCTGAGTGACCAGCGCAAGGCCCAGGTCAGCAACTACGATGTGCTGCTGGCTGCCGAGAAGAAGCTGGCCCAGCTCCAGGATGAGGCGGTTGCCCATGTGGAGGAGCTGATTGACGCCATCGGCCAGCCCGTGATCCCCGCGTCCCGTGCCGCCGTGGAGGCTGCCCGGGCCGCCTACAACGCCCTAGGCCAGAAGCTCCAGGAGCGCGTGGGCAACTACGATGTGCTGCTGGCCGCCGAGGCCCGCCTGGCGGAGCTGAACGCTCAGGACATCTATAAGACTACCGGCGACTTCATCGTTTCCAAGGGTGCCCCCGTCACCGGCTCCATCGGCGGCGAGTGGGCGGTTCTGGGCCTGGCCCGTTCCGGCCGGGACGTCCCCGGTGCGGACGCGTATTACGCCTCCGTGGTGGAGTATGTGCAAAAGGCCATGGACGAGAACGGCCGTCTGAACCGCTCCCGCTCCACCGAGAATTCCCGTCTGATCCTGGCCCTGACCGCCATCGGCAAGGACGTGACCCATGTGGCCGGCCGCAGCCTGCTGGACGGTCTGGATTCCATGGCGTTCATCACCAAGCAGAGCGTCAACGGTCCCGTTTGGGCGCTGCTGGCGCTGGACAGCCACGGCTATCCCACCTCCGGCGACGTGACCCGGGAGAAGCTGGTCCGCGCCATTCTGGATACCCAGCGCGAGGATGGCAGCTGGCCTGTCATCGCCTCCTCCCAGGTCCCCGATGTGGACATGACCGCCATGGCCATCCAGGCCCTGGCCCCCTACTACGAAAACGCCCAGGTGAAGGCGGCTGTGGACGCGGCCCTGACCTTCCTGGCCGGCGTGCAGAACGACGACGCTACCTTCAGCGAGATCCCCGGCACCGATGCCTCCGCCGAGTCCACGGCCCAGGTCATCGTGGCCCTGACGGCCCTGGGCATTGATCCCACCGCCGACAGCCGGTTCGTAAAGGGCGGCGTCAGCGTCGTGGACGCGCTGTGCGGCTTCTATGTCACCGGCGGCGGCTTCCGCCACCTGATGGCCGACAAGACCGTGGACGGCATGGCCACCGAGCAGGGCTACTATGCCCTGGCGGCCTACTATCGCCTGCTGGCCCAGAAGACCAGCCTGTACGACATGAGCGATGTCACCGTCACCGTGACGCCCGATCAGCCTGCGACCCCCGATCAGCCCGCAAAGCCCGACGCCCCCCGTACCGGCGATGAAAGCCCGGTGCTGGTGTGGATGGGCATGGCGGCCCTGGCCGGTGCGGCCGTGCTGCTGATGCAGAAGAAGAAAAAGCGCGCGTAAACCGCCGCAAATACACCCGCGCAGGGGCGTCTTCGGACGTCCCTGCGCATGGTGCTATAATACTGATTCCTGATTGATCAATTCAATCAGGAATCCTGTGCGTGTCAAAAAAGGGCGAAGCCCTTTTTTGACAAAAGGCTTGCAGTCTGCCGCGCGCATAATTTGTTCGCTGAAAGCGAACAAATTCCACACTTGCAGACTGAGAAGTGTTTTTTGCGACGTACACGCC
>OBAR01001165.1_pt1 | contig 23999 bp, 21 predicted proteins | sample 1517911 | NCBI WGS metagenome assembly OBAR01 (sample SAMN04571709, study PRJEB22368) | human gut metagenome | biome: human gut; material: stool | host: Homo sapiens | place: Luxembourg | collected 2012-10-26
TGTCGGCACCGTCTTTACTCCCTGCCACTATGTTGCACAGAAGATTGCAAACGGAGTGGATAAAATTGCGGGAAATGTAAAAGGCGACGCTCAGTACGAAAAGGAAATCTCCGATTTGCAAAATCAAGTCGGCGAGTTGCAATCCGAACTTGTGGATTACGAAAATTTGAAAAAGCAAAACGAACTTTATAAGGAATTTCTCGGACTTAAAGAGGAAAATAAGGATTTTGAGTTTGTCGAGGCTTCGGTTATAGGCAGAGACAGTGCGGATATATATAAGTCGTTTACGATTTCCAAGGGCTCTGCAAACGGAGTCAAAAAGGGTGACGCTGTGCTTTACGGAAAATATCTTGTCGGCGTGATAGATAAAGTTTATCCTACATACAGCGTGGTGCAAACCGTTTTGGATCCTCATTTTAATGTTTCGGCTTACGAACTTATTTCGGGTGAAATATCCTATGTTACGGGTACTCCCGCTCTTGCCGCCGAGAATAAATGTAAGATGGCTAATTTGGATTCGTCTACTGCCATTACATACGAGGCTATCATCTGCACGGCAGGTGTCGGCGGAAATATGCCAAAAGGCTTGATTATCGGAACGGTTGACGAAATAGACGATGAGTCCACCGACATATCGTCTTATGCTGTAATTAAACCCGGTGTTGATGCGGATAATATCAATACCTGCTTTGTACTTACGGATTTTTAGTATTTACTGTTGAGTGATTTTATGGAACTGACTAAGAAAGAAAAGACAACTAAATATTTGATATATTGCGCCGTAATTGTTGTGCTCTCTCTTATTCAGAATGTTTGCGCTTCATGGTTTGAAATAAACGGAGCAAGATGTTTCTTTTTGATACCGGGTGCGGTTTTGCTCACTTTGGGTGAGGATGAAAAGGCGGCGGCTTTGCTCGGACTTTTCGCAGGTGTGCTGTGGGACAGCGTGGCGGCTGAAAATACGGCTTTTAATGCGGTATTCTTTATGGTGTTTTGTTATGCCGCTTCGCTTTTGCTGTCACATATCTTGCGTGAAACTTTTTGGGTGCGTGTGGTGATAGCGGCGTTTGCGTGTATGCTTTATACTTTTCTTTATTGGCTCTTATTTGTCGGAGCAAAAAAGTCGGGCGGTACACAGGCACTGTTTTCGTTTTATTTTCCGTCGTTTATTTATTCTGCCATTGTGGGAATAATTTTGGACTTTATATTTACTCCGCTGAAAAGAAAACTAAATAAGGAGTAATTATTGTTTTAATTTTGCAGAAAGGAGAGTCGCTTTGGGTAAGAGATATAAAAGTGCAAGAACGATTATCGCTGTTGTTTTGGTAGTTGCCGTGATGTTCGGTTTCGGCGTGGATTTATATAATATTCAAGTGAAGAATAACGATTACTATATTGCTCAAAGCAGTGCGGTAAAGACTTATACCGTGCCCATAGAGGCGGCTCGTGGAGATATAGTTGACAGAAACGGCAATGTTCTCGTTACAAACAGAAAGGGTAACAGTATTGTTCTGAACGCTGCATATTATCCTTCCGCAAAGGATAATGATGAGAGAAACGAGATTATTGTCCGTCTTATCGAATTGTTTAATAAAAACGGCGAGGAGTACATTCATAACCTTCCGCTTAAATTTAATTCTTCGGGCGAGGTCGTTTTCTTTGACAAAAGCGACGATGAGAAATACGAGACCGATATTAAAAATATGAAAGGCAAGGATATGCTCAATGTTCAGGCGTATGCCACTGCAAGGAATTGCTTTGACGCAATGGTGGAAAAATACGGCCTTGAATCCTATGACGAAAAGACTGCACTTGAAATAGGCAATATCAGATATGAACTCACCCGACTTTTGTTTTCCGTATCAAATCCCGTGACGATAGCCGATGACGTTTCAGACGAAACCGTCGCCGAGATTAAGGAAAATAATTCGCTCTATCCCGGTGCGGATGTCAGCGTAGTTGCATACAGAACATACACGGATTCATCTCTTGCCGCTCATATTATAGGCACTGTGCGAAAGATAAACGGTGACGAGTATAAAAAACTTAAAGACAGCGGCTACGGAATTAACGATGACATAGGTGAGTCGGGAATTGAGGCGGCTTGCGAGAGCGAACTCAGAGGTACAAGCGGCGAGATGACCGTTACCATTGATGCTGAGGGCAATGTTACCCAAACCGTCACGAAGGAGCCGGTTCAGGGTGATACGATAGTTCTTACCATAGATAAGGATATGCAGAAGATTGCCGAGGATAATCTTAGGGAAATCTGTCTTAAAACCTCGTCGGAGGCTACGGGTGCGGTCGTTGTAGAGGATATTCATGACGGAAGCATTCTTGCGGCGGCTAACTATCCGACCTATGACTTGAATGATTATTACGATGACTACGATTCGCTCAGTAAGAACAGCAAGAAACCGCTTTATAACAGGTTTGCAATGAGCGCATATGCTCCGGGTTCAACCTTTAAGCCTCTTATGTCGGTTGCGGCGTTGGAGGAGGGCTATATCACACCGGAAACCAGATTTACATGTAGTGCCTCGTACAGAGTGGGCGAGATGACATTCGGTTGTCTTGACGCTCACGGAAGTATTAATGTTCAGCAGGCACTTGAGCACTCGTGTAATGTTTTCTACTATAACTGCGCAAGTCTTATGGGCATTGATGTGATGAATCAGTACGGCAGACTTTTCGGTTTGGGACAGAAAACAGGAGTAGAAATTCCGGAGGCAAGCGGTATATTGGCAGGACCGGAATACAGAAAGAAATTTGATATGACATGGAATCCCGGTGATACCGTTCAGGCGGCTATCGGACAGTCGGAAAACCTTGTCACTCCGCTTCAGTTGGCAAACTACTGTGCCACCGTTGCAAATAACGGCACGAGGTATAAAACTCATTTTGTAAAGTCTACCATATCAAAATCCACAGGTGCCGTTACCGATACCAATATCACCGTGGAAGAAAAAACAGGCATCAGCGACGCAACCTTTGAAACCGTTAAGGGCGGTATGAGAAGGGTAGGTATAAATCTTTTCCAAAATGCGCTTCAAATTAAAACTCCCGTTGCATGTAAGACGGGTACATCTCAGGTATATGTAAACGGTGTTAAGAAAAATAACGGCTTTCTTATCTCCTTTGCACCGTATGATAATCCCGAAATCAGTGTTGCCTCCGCTATCGAAACGGCAGGCACCGGTTCGTCCACGGCGCAGATTACCGGAGCGGTCATAGATTATTACTATACCCAAAACAATCTTGAGGAAAAGGCGCAGACGGACGAAACGCTTTTAGAGTGATTGGCCTAAAAAATTACTTGTTATATTAAATAAATTATGCTATTATAATAATGGAATTATAATTTTAGAGAGGGAGCAACCGTTTTATGAATATAGCACTTATAGCACATGACGCAAAAAAAGAACTTTTAGTACAGTTTTGTATTGCTTATTGCGGAATTATCAGCAGACACGATGTGTGTGCGACAGGTACTACCGGTAAGCTTATTAAAGAAGCAACGGGTTTGGAAATTAACTGCTTTTTGAGCGGTTCGCAGGGCGGCGGTCAGCAGATTGCCAGCAGAATTGCCTGCAACGAGATTGACTTGCTCATCTTTTTCAGAGATCCCCTTAATCCAAAGCCGCACGAGCCTAACGATAACGATTTGCTCAGACTTTGTGATGTGCATAATATTCCGTTCGCTACTAATATTGCAACGGCAGAGGCGCTAATCAGGGGCGTTGAAAGAGGCGACTTTGAGTGGCGTGAAATCGTAAACCCGAGATATAATAAAAAAGATTAAACGGTACCTTGAGGTGGGGGCAATGCTCTCACCTCAGTGCTTGTATATAGGAGGAAATTATGGCTTTAATTACAAAGGCGATTAAAGGCACCAAGGATGTGTTGCCTAACGAGTCTTATAAAAATCAATATATTGAGGCTACCTGCCTCGGTGTTGCCGAGAATTTCGGATATAAGGAAATGCGTACGCCTGTCTTTGAGCATACGGAACTTTTTCAAAGAGGTGTCGGTGACACTACCGATGTAGTGCAAAAGGAGATGTATACCTTTGACGATAAGGGCGGTCGCTCAATTACCCTTCGTCCCGAAGGCACGGCAGGTGCGGCAAGAGCGTTTCTTGAAAACGGTCTTTCAAACGAGGCACTGCCGCAAAAAATATGCTATCTCACATCTTGTTACAGATATGAAAAGCCGCAGGCGGGCAGACTCCGTGAGTTTCATCAGTTTGGAATTGAATGTTTCGGAGCAACCTCACCGCTTGCAGACGCAGAAATGATAAGTCTTGCTAAACAGATTTTTGATGAACTCGGCGTAAAGGATTTGCATCTTGAACTTAATTCTATCGGCTGTCCCGAGTGCAGAGCGGAATATCATAAGGCACTTAAAGAGTATTTCTCACAGTATAAGGACAAACTTTGCGACACCTGTAACGACAGACTCGAACGCAATCCTATGCGTATTCTTGATTGCAAAAGTCCTGTTTGCAGTGAAATAGCAAAGGGCGCACCTGTTGTACTTGATTATCTTTGCGATGAGTGCAGAGAGCATTTTCAAAAGGTTAAGTCTTACCTTGACGCCGCAAATATAGAATATATAGTTAATCCTCAAATCGTAAGAGGACTCGATTATTACACTAAGACGGTGTTTGAATTCGTTTCCGACGCTATCGGTTCTCAGGGTACGGTGTGCGGCGGCGGTCGCTATGACGGACTTTTGGAGGAACTCGGCGGACAGCATACTCCGTCGCTCGGTTTCGCTATGGGACTTGAAAGATTGCAACTTGTTATGGAAGCACAGGGATGTAATTTCCCCGAGCCGTCAAGACCTGATTTGTTTATCGTTGCTATGGGCGAAAAGGCAACGCTTAAAGCTGTCGAAATTGCAAAGGATATGCGTGACGAGGGCTTCTCGGTTGTCTATGACCTCAACGGTCGCTCACTCAGGGCACAGATGAAATATGCGGACAAGCTCGGCGCTAAGTTTAATGTTGTTATCGGCGATAACGAGGTAGAAAATAAAGTCGTTTCTCTTAAGGATATGGCAACGGGTGAGTCGAGCGAGATTAATCTTGACACCTTTGTAAACGGCTTTTATTCCGTAAGTATGGAAAGTCAGCTCAAAGATTTGGAAATTAACGGCGAGGCTTTTGATTTTAATTCTCTTTTTTCCGGAGGACAGATAGATGAATAATTCAATTAAGGGTATGAAACGTACAGATTATTGTGCAAGATTTAATATGGAAAATGTCGGACAGACCGTAACTGTTTTCGGCTGGGTACAGCGCCAAAGAGATTTGGGTAACCTTATCTTTATTGACCTCAGAGACAGAACAGGCATTATTCAGCTTTCGTTTAACGATAAGACCGATAGAGATGTTTTTGCTCTTGCACAGTCTGCAAGAAGCGAATATGTTGTTGCCGCAACAGGTGTTGTTGCCGAGAGAGAAAGCAAGAATAAGGATATTCCGACAGGCGACATTGAGGTTATCGTAAGCGATTTTCGTATTGTATCAAAGGCTAAGACTCCTCCGTTCGAGATTGAAAAGAGCGAAAAGGTCGGAGATGAAATCACTCTTAAATACAGATACCTTAATCTTCGTAACGAAAAACTAACTAAGAATATTCTCATGCGTCACGAGATTGCAAAAATTGCAAGAGAGTATTTTTACGCTAACGATTTTATCGAAATTGAAACCCCGATGATGATTAAGTCTACTCCCGAGGGTGCAAGAGACTATGTTGTTCCGTCGAGAATTCATAACGGTAAGTTTTATGCGTTGCCACAGTCTCCTCAGATTTATAAGCAACTTACCATGATTGCGGGCTTTGACAGATATATTCAGCTTGCCCGTTGCTTTAGAGACGAGGATTTGCGTGCAGACAGACAGCCTGAGTTTACTCAGATTGACCTTGAAATGAGTTTTGTTGACTGCGACGATATTATGAATATGGCAGAGGGATTTATATCAAAGTTGATGAAACAAACCATCAATGTTGATGTTCCCGAGCATTTGCCTCGTATGACTTTTGCCGATGCTATGAATAAGTACGGCTCGGACAAGCCTGATACGCGTTTTGATATGCTTATTCAGGATATTTCCGATTGGGCTGATAATACCGATTTTGTTGTGTTTAAGAGCGCAATAGCAGACGGCGGCTCGGTTAAAGCAATCGTTGCAAAGAACGCCGCTTCTGTTTATACTCGTAAAAAAATTGATAAACTTACAGTATCGGCAAAGGGAATCGGTGCAAAGGGTCTTGCCTATGTTCGCTTGGCAGATGCAGAGCCGAATTGCTCTTTTTCTAAGTTCCTTAAAGACGGAGAACTTGATGAACTCCTCAGCACGCTCGGTGCTCAGCAGGGAGATGTTGTTTTCATCGTAAGTGATAAGACCGGAAAGGCTCTCACCGTTATGGGCGCACTTCGCCTTATGGTTGCTAAGGAACTTGATATTATCCCCGAGGGTAAGTGGAACTTCCTTTGGATTACCGAAATGCCGTTCTTTGAGATGGATGAGGAAACAGGCGAGTGGGTTGCCGCTCATCATCCGTTTACAATGCCTATGGAGGAGAGCATTCAGTATCTTGATACAGATAAGTCAAAGGTTAAGGCTCAGGCGTTCGACCTTGTGCTTAACGGTACCGAACTTTCGTCAGGTTCTATGAGAATTACAGATACGGAACTTCAGACTAAGATGTTTGAACTTCTCGGAATGGAGCAGGAGGAAATAGACGCTAAATTTGGCTTCCTTGTTGACGCTTATCAGTATGCCGCACCGCCTCATGGTGGTATGGGTATCGGACTCGACAGACTTGCTATGCTTATCTGCGGTGCCGATTCGTTGCGTGATGTTGTGGCATTTCCTAAGGTTCAAAACGCCAGCGAACTTATGAGCGGTGCTCCGTCATATATCGACGATGTTCAGCTTTGCGAACTTGGTATTGATATAAAGGAAACAGAAAAAGATGCAGAATAATTATAATTTCTTTGCTATGGTCAATAGAATGAAGTATATTGACCGCTGGGCACTTATGCCTAATGCCAATAAGGAAAATATTGCAGAGCATAGCCATAGCGTTGCTGTTATTGCCCACGCTCTTGCACTTATCGGTAATAGGGAATTCGGCAAAAATTATAATCCCGAGCGTGCCGCTTTGCTTGCTCTTTATCACGATACAACCGAGGTTATAACAGGCGATATGCCCACTCCGGTTAAGTATTATAATGACGAGATTAAAAGCGTTTATAAGGACATTGAGGAAACGGCAGGCGATAGATTGTTAAAAATGCTCCCCGATGATTATAAACAGGACTATGTACCTCTTTTTCATAAAAGTGATGAGGATAAGCAGCTGTGGAAGTTAGTTAAAGCTGCCGATAAAATCAGCGCACTTGTAAAGTGTATCGAGGAAAATCGTATGGGTAATAGGGAATTTGACATTGCCCTTAAATCGCAGGAGCAAAAAATTGCCGATATAGATATGCCCGAGGTTAAGTTCTTTTCCGAGCATTTCCTCAAGGCATATTACCTCACCCTTGATGAACACACAAAGTAAATATTTTTGCGATATATTTATATTAGTATTTAACACAACAAAAGCAGCATCGGGGTAGCGATGCTGCTTTTGTTGTTTGGAAAGGAGTTTTTACTATTTACGCTAATTCGAAGCTAATGCTTTTAAGCTCATAGCCGGTATCAGCAATAGTTTTTTTGAGTAGTTCATCGTCGAGCCTATGCTCGCTGATGATAACGGTTGTACCGTTTATATGTGAAGACTTCACTTTCTTGACCTTAAAGGCTTTTCTGACAGCCTCGTTGATGTGACTTTCGCACATAGAACACATCATTCCGTCAATTTTAAGTGTTGTCTTTACAAGCTGTTTAGTGCCTGCGCAGGAAGAGTGGCAGGATGAACAGTTGCCTGTGCATCCGCCGCCATTCTTCTTTTGCTTAATTAAGCTCTTAATGATAAGCCCGATTATTAATATTAAAATGGCAATTATTATTATATTTAAGAGATTCTCTTGAATAAAGCTTATCATAAAATCACTTCCTAATTAACAAATTAATTATCTTACGGAAAGTTTATTGTTGTCGTACTTGTTCTTTCTGAACAGCATATAAAGGATAGCTGCGATAGCAAGAAGAGCAACAATGAAACCGAATATATTTCCGTTTCCTGCGAACATTGAGCCTACCTGATTAATGATAAGTGCGATTACATAAGCAAATCCGCACTGGTAACCTACGGCAAACCATGTCCACTTTGCGTTGTTCATCTCTCTCTTCATAGCACCGATAGCCGCAAAGCAAGGAGCACAGAGGAGGTTGAATACGAGGAACGAATAGCCTGTTACGCCTGTAAATACGCTGCCGATTGTATCGTAAACGCTTCCGTCTCCGCCGCCGTAGAGAATACCCATTGTACCTACGATGTTTTCTTTAGCAACGAGACCTGTTACAGAAGCAACAACAGCCTGCCAGTTGCCCCAGCCGAGCGGTTTGAATATCCAAGCGATTGCACCGCCGATTGCCGCAAGAATCGAAGAACCGATTTCGTCCTCACCGAGCATTCTGAACTGTCCGTCAACAATGCCGAAGTATGTTGTGAACCATACAAAGATGGTTGAAAGAGTGATGATTGTACCTGCTTTTTTGATGAATGACCAACCACGCTCCCATGTCGAACGAAGTACGTTTCCGACTGTCGGAAGGTGATATGCGGGAAGTTCCATAACGAACGGAGCAGGGTCGCCCGAGAACATCTTGGTCTTTTTAAGCATAATGCCCGATATGATGATTGCCGCCATACCGATGAAGTATGCAGAGGTTGAAACTACTGCCGAACCGCCGAAGATAGCGCCCGCAATCATTGCGATGAAAGGAATCTTTGCACTGCACGGAATGAATGTAGTTGTCATAATCGTCATTCGTCTGTCTCGCTCGTTTTCGATTGTACGGGAAGCCATGATACCGGGAACACCGCATCCTGTACCGATAAGCATAGGAATGAAGGATTTACCCGAAAGACCGAATTTTCTGAAAATACGGTCAAGCACGAATGCAATTCTTGCCATATAGCCGCAACCCTCAAGGAATGCAAGCATAAGGAAGAGAACAAGCATCTGAGGAACGAAACCGAGTACAGCGCCGACGCCGGCTACAATACCGTCGAGCACAAGACCCGAAAGCCACTCGGGTGAGTTAGCCTTTTCGAAGAGTTCGCCGAGAAGAACAGGGATACTCTTAACCCATACGCCGTATGTGCTAGTATCCGGAGCACCGAAGTCCTCTTTGTATGATGTGTTTTCGTATTGGTCAACAGCGTTGATGAGGTCTGCTTTTGTTGTGTTCGGATGCTCTGTTGTTTCAAGAGTTTCCTCATCCTCTGTTTCGTATGTAACGGAAGCGTTGTCGGGAGTAGCGTTGACAAGGTCGCTCAAAGCGATTGCCGCACCATCTTGGCTGTAATCCTCGTTTTCGAGGTCGATAGCGTCAGCCATATCCTCTGTTCCGTATTGGTCGATAAATGCCTGAAGAATTTGGTCGCTGTCACCGTACTCTTCGGCAGCCTGCTCATAAGCTGCTGTACCGTTTCCGAAGAGGTGGAAGCCGTCACCGAACACGCCGTCGTTTACCCAGTCTGTTGCCGGTGCGCCTACCGCAACCATGGCAATGTAGTAAACGAGGAACATAATTACTGCGAAAATCGGCAGACCCAAAAATCTGTTTGTAACAACCTTATCGATTTTATCCGAGGTTGAAAGTTTGCCTTTATTCTTCTTAGTATATACGCTCTTTATGATAGATGCAATATATAAATATCTTTCGTTTGTGATGATTGACTCTGCGTCATCGTCAAGTTCTGTTTCGGCAGCTTCAATATCCTTTTTGATATGAGCGAGAACATCGCTCGAAATTTTAAGTTGCTCGAGAACCTTGTCGTCGCCTTCAAAGATTTTGATTGCGTACCAACGCTGTTGGTTTTCGGGCATATCGTGGAGAACAGCCTCCTCGATATGAGCAAGTGCATGCTCAACTACGCCGCTGAATTTATGCTGCGGAATTGTCGGAGCCTTGCTTGCAGCATTAACTGCGATGTCTGCCGCTTCCTTTATACCTGTGCCTTTAAGTGCGGAAATCTCAACAACGGGGCAAGCAAGTTGTCTGGAAAGTTCTTGAGTATTGATTTTGTCGCCGTTCTTCTTTACGACATCAATCATATTTACCGCTACAACAACCGGAATACCGAGCTCAACAAGTTGCGTTGTGAGGTAAAGGTTTCTCTCAAGGTTTGTACCGTCTATGATATTAAGCACTGCATCCGGATGTTCGCCGATAAGGTAATTTCTTGCAACTACCTCCTCAAGTGTGTAAGGCGAAAGTGAATAAATACCCGGAAGGTCGGTGATTATTACATCGTCATGTTTTTTTAATTTACCTTCTTTTTTTTCAACCGTTACGCCCGGCCAGTTGCCGACATATTGGTTAGAGCCTGTCAAGGCATTGAACAGGGTAGTTTTGCCGCAGTTTGGATTTCCGGCAAGAGCAATTTTTATACCCATATTGCTTCTCCTTTCAATTAGACAAATATATTAAATATTTAATTATTCAACTTCGATAAGTTCTGCGTCTGCTTTTCTGATTGAAAGCTCGTAGCCCCTTACGGTTATCTCCAAAGGATCGCCCAGGGGAGCAACTTTGCGTATATTGACCTCAACACCCTTTGTGATACCCATATCCATAATTCTTCTTTTCAGTGCACCGTCGCCGTGAATTTTTTTTATAATCGCACTTTGACCGACTTTGATTTCTTTAAGCGTTTTCATATATTTCCTCCTAATATTAAATCACTGTTGTTATACAAAAATTTTCATAGCCATTGATGCACCTATTGCAACTCTGGATTCTTTAACATTCACTATCAGATTTCCGTTTGATTCGGTAATAACTTTAACTGTTGAACCGACAACAAATCCTAAATCTGCCAAATGTTTTTTTGTAATTTCGTTGCCTGCTATTCTTTGGATGGTTAAATCCTCGTTGGCAGGCGCCAATTTTAACGGCATCATTTTTTGCCTCCTGATACAGTTTTTTTGTCATAAAACGGTTAGCGTTTGCTAACATATTGTCCTTAAAATAGGTTAGCCCTCGCTAACCTTGTTTGCTTATTAATGGTTAGCCCTCGCTAACCATTGCATATAATACAATATTTTCATCTCATTGTCAATAGTTTTTTGTACTTTTTTTGCCTGAATGTTGACAATTTGAATCAAAACCTATATAGTTATTTTATACCGATATTAAATTATTAAAGGTGAAATTATGAAATGTAAAAACTGTGGTGCCACTGTGCCTAAGGGCAGCAATATTTGCATTAACTGCGGTGCCGTGTTGAATAAAAGTTCTGTTAATTTTTCGGATATTCCACGAGAAGAACTGAATAACGAAAAGAAAAAACACCCGGGAGTAAGAAAGGCGATTTGCATCATTTTGTCTTTGTTGATTATTTTGGGTGCGGGTGCAACCTCCTTTTGTTTGTTTTACCAAAAGAATATGCAAAGAGAAAGACCCGAACTCGATTTTTCCTGCGGTCAGGGCGTGATTAACGAAAACGAAAGCGTTGTTTATGTCACGGTTTCAAATCCGTCAAAACTTCAGTATATCCATGGTGTTAAGCTTTACGAGGGTGATGTCGCTCAAAATGATATCGTTAAGGCAAAGCCGCTCGGCGAGAATTATAAGTATACGAAAAATATTGATGATTCCGTCAGGGCAATTTATTTTGATTTGAATGATTTAGGTCTGAAAAAGGGAAAGAACTATACTTATACCTTTGAAATGACTTTCGGTTTTTATAATGACGACAGCAGATATACTTATCTTCAGGCGATTAATTTTGCAATGTCGGACAATAATGTTTCCGATGTGATATTTGACAGCACTGCGGCGAAAACAACTGCTCAACAGCCTGCCGAAAATGCCGATGCCGAAATAACAAATGATTATATTTATGATAATTATTGGTACTCCCAGCCTTTTGAGGACGAGAATAACAGAACAGCCATTAATTCTCTTAAGTTCAGCGATGACGGAACTTGTACAGTTACTTATTATGTTTTGGACGAGGCTAATAAATGGACTGTAACGACTTATAAGGGCTCTTTTGAAATAAAGGACAACAAGGTCAGCGCAAAGCTCGATAACGGAAAATCAGCTACTCTGACGCTTGATTCGAAAGCAAGAACTCTCACTCCGGATAAGTCGGACAAGTCTTTGACTGAGAGAAAGCATAACAGCGTTACGAATGCTGAGCAACTTTGCAAATAAAATATAAAATTGTATAAATTAATAAGCCTCTTGATGTATGATGCATCGAGAGGCTTTTTGTCTGTATTTCTCAAATCGGTTAATTAAAACTGTTTGTGTTCGCTTTTTGATTTATGTATTGATTTTTTTGTCAATCAACTTTATGTATATGACGCTGCCGATAAATCCTCCGAGTGTGTTATATACCAAATCGCTGATTTGAAATGTGCCTCGGCAGGTGATGATTTGCATTACCTCAATGCTCAGCGAAAGTACAAAAGATAATACTGTGCATTTAATCAACATATCTTTGTCACTTTTGAATTTGTGCGAAAAGTTTAGTAGAATTAAAAGTATCAGTATGGTGAAGAGTGTAATGTTGCCCACGAAGGGTGACGGGTCAATTTTTAGCGGATTGCATTTTATTATTCCCCAATCCTGCCACACTTTTGACAGGGGAGCATAGGTGGCTGTGCGACAGAGCAGCGTTCTGTAAAGCACCATATAGCAGTATGTGAGCAGATATATGAAGTATCTGTTCTTTTTATTTTCAAGTGATGAGATGTATCCGTTGAGGGTCTTGTGCCTTATGTATTCAAACACGACGGATATAATTACCGCCAGCGTAAATCCCTGCGGAAAGCTCCTCGCCACGGTTCGTATTATGTCGATGATGATTACTTTCATAATTCACCTTTTTTTAATCGTCTTGTCATCTTACCGATTAACGGTTGCACATAAAGTTTATATACTGCTGTGATTTCGTTTTTATTGAGTACAAAATTAATTGTTAAATATACCGAAACAGTAATCAGCGTAGTTATCACAGCATAAACAATCCATTGCCCTATGCTGTTTATTTGGTCAAATTTTAGGCCTCTTACGCACAGGAATACGATTGTAAAAGCAATAATGTTAATTATGTATTTATATGCGGTTTTCTTTATATCCCAAAAAATAATGTTTTTTGAAAGATAGCGTATGTAATCAATGCTTCTAAATGCCATTGCTGCCAATGTACCTATACCAACACCGACAAGACCGTATTTGTTTACAAGTAAGAGTGATATAACTATATTAATTACGGCTTCTATATAGCTGTTTTTCATTGTTTGCCTAAAGTGACCTGCGGCAAAAATAATGCAAGAATACGAGCATCGTACACAATAAAGATAATCGGCTATCAAAACTATCGCTGCATAAAGCGGTCTGATATAGTTAATGTCCGTAGCACCGTTTGTGTAAAGTCTTAAAAATGGTAATATCATAAAAAAAGCAACCGTAAAGAGAACTGAAAATATCAGCATATTTAAGTAGTCGAATGCTATGTAATATTTTTTTACCTTTTTATTTTCTCCGTTTGCGATCATATTTCCAAAAGCTGCCGAAACTCCGTTTGAAAGAGCAGCCTGAACAGAGTGCATACCTGAGGTTATAAGAGCGTAAACAGAATACACAGACACCTCGAGTACGCCTGAAAATAATGTTAAAAGCACTATGTCGGCATTTCCATGTATAAATGTTGCTATATGCTGGCCTAATCCGTTCCATTTATCGCTTAATATAGACTTATTTCGTTCAATATTGTGATTTATATTGTAGTTCTTTTTTACATAGACGCTGAAAACAACGGGGATAGAGACTAAAGCGATTGCTCCGACTGATTTAACAAGTATAATATCCGCTTTAAGAAATATAAATAATGCGATTAATATTGTGCTTATTAAGTTTGCAATACTTTTTGTAAAATTGATTATATAGGTCTTTTGGTCTGCTTGAATTACAAGTTGATTAACAAGACCAAAAAAATACTGCGTCAAATAAGTCGTTGAAATAATAAGGATTAAAGCGGTAACAGTGAATCTTGAAGATGTATTGTTCTTTGCTATATAAGGGAATATAATGCAGAGTATTATTACATATATGATGGTTATATAGGCAATTATATCAAAAAATTTTTTTGATTCCTTATATATCTGACTCATTTTAATCGAGTCATTTGTAGCCAGAGCGTCATAGTATTTTACCAATACCACACCGCCGATACCTGATTCTAAAAGAACAACAAATGATAGAAATTGTGTTATAGATGTTATAAGACCGTTTATAGATGAGCCGTAATTGTGAATAATCAAATGAGGAAGAACGAAATTCGTTATCAGCATTACTGATTGAAGCACAAGGCTGGAAATTATATTATAAAAGGCTTTTTTTCGCATTAGTTTTTCGTCCTTGTTTGATTTTTATAAAATAAAATTAATTCAGATTATAGAAATCGTTTTAATTATTTATGCAGTCAATGCAGCAACTGATTTGTTGCTGCATTGATAAAGCGTTATTTACTTTCTTTTTTGGGAAATTCATGTATTGATGTAATTAGTCCTAAAAACAGGAACGGTGCCATAGCCGACGGATAGAAAAATGCAGGTGCGGCAAATGACGAGATCAAATCATGAATAATTATTGATATTGCAATCCAAAAGTAATATATGTCTGTTTTTCTGCTTTGTACGATATAAACTATCATACTTATTAAAGCCATAACAAATGAAATTAATCCGAGCCAGCCTGTTTGTGCAATTACAATAGGCCAAAAGGTATCACTGAGGAAAGAACCGTATTGTCCTTCTTGTAAGCCTGAGCCTTTCATTCTGTAATAGCCAAGCTTTATATATAATTTGGAATAATATTGTGCAGCCATACTTGAAGCGTAACTTCCAAAGCCTGTACCGTTCGGAAAAAACTGTTTAGCAAGCATTATACTGTCTTGAGTCATTACCTTTCTGGCAGATGTGTCGGTTTCAATATAATAACCCGTGAAGGAATCATATCCAAAATATCCCGCACCGGCAATAGAGGCAATTCCTACCGGAAGAATGCTTTTGAATTTGAATTTAATAAAATAGAGATAGAAAATGATTAAAACAAATACAGCAACAATGGCTTTAGTCCTAAAGGTAAGAATCATTACAACGGTAAGCATTGCTATGTAGTAAATGTTATGCCTGTAATATTTGTAGTTATATGCAAGAAGGAATATTACCGTTATACATGCTCTTGCAAGACTTTCGGGATGTCCGAAGAACAAGCAAACCGAATTTGCGAAAAATCGGAAATCTCGAACCTTAAACCACGGAGTTAAAAACGCATCATGTACTGCCAGAATGCAGAATATAACAGCTATTATTTTGCATATTGTATTTATAGAGAAAAAATATTTTTGTGTTAATTTACCTTGAGTAAGCAATCTTGCACACAAATAATATATGAAAAATTTTGAACAGGTGTATGCATCAATCAGCATATATGAAATGTCTTGGTATCTATACTTGAATCCTGAAACTATTCCTATAATTTCAAATATCAGCATAAACATAAGCATATATCGTTCGAATTTTATCAGTGTAATTTCAGATTTCATTGCCCTAAACAGAACTGCCATAACCATAAGCACTCCGATTGCCTCATCAGAGTATTTGATTACGGTGCCTATAACCCTACTGTTTATTAAATCTGAAAGGGTCGGCTGAAATATTAGATAAAGAAATAAATATTTCCAAATGTCTATTCTTTTTATTGATATTTTCATTTGATTTATTTGTTCTCCGTGATTTTTTGTAAAGTAAATTTATCTGTTTTGTGAATATCTTAGCAGCAATGATGTTTTTGGGTTTAATGAAATGTTGACGAAGTTTTATTCTTTACACTCATCTGTCTTGCAATGTCTGCATCGACAATTTCTTCTCCGGTTTTGTTCTTTAACTCATTTTTTGAAGCTTCGGACAAGCCGTTGTTTATCTCTGCATTTAAGTCGCAGGTCGATAGCCTGTCAAGTTCTTCCTTGGTGACCTTGCCGTCTCTGTAGTCACGAACCGCCGGCAGTTCGTACATACTGTACTTCTTTTCCTTAAAGAAATGCAGGAACTTATGCTTTATAACCCAAGCGGCAGGCACCCAAATATATTTGTGCATAGCGGGGGAGACAGAACCTATCATCCAGCAGTTTCTGTCGCAGTGGCGCACCTTTTCTCTTACTCTGTCGGCTTGCTCACTGTTCCATAATTCGTCCCAGTTTTGCTCGTTAAGGTTACCCATAACTTCTTTGTCCTTTGTTCCGTTGCACGGCATTACATCGCCGTACGGGTCGATGAAAAAGGTGTCAAAACTCATATCGCAGGGAAGCAGCCTTTTTTGTCCGTATATGTAATTAATCAAACCGTGATTGAAATATGCTCTGAACCATTTTTTCGGACTGTTGGAATTAAGCATTTCATTAATCAATTTTTCAAAATTTTCGGCGACCATAGGTCTGTCCTTGATTATGTTCTTCGCCTCAACAAAATAAAAACTGTTGTGGAGCGAAGCGGTGGCAAATTCCATACCCATCTCGTCTGAAAGTTCATAAAGAGGAACGAGGTCGGGAGCATTTTTGTCCTGTACGGTCATACCGAATCCAACGTCTTTCATTCCCATATCAACCAGAGTTTTGAGCGTGGTATAACCTTTGTTAAAGCCGTCCTTTAAGCCCCTGATTTCGTTATTTGTGTTTTCAAGTCCTTCAATCGAGATACGAATACCGATTTGAGGAAATTCCTTGCATAAATCAACGATTCTGTCAGTAAAAAATCCGTTTGTAGATATAACGATTCTGTCGCTTTTTTTGTAAAGTTCACGAACTATTTCCTTAAGATCCTCACGAATAAACGGCTCGCCGCCCGTAATGTTTGTAAAATACATTTTGGGCAACTTTTTTATAGTATCTATGCTGATTTCTTCCTCTGCCTTTGACGGTGCCTTGTATCTGTTGCACATAGAGCATCGTGCGTTGCAGCGGTAGGTTACTATTACAGTTCCGTTTAATTTTTTAGCCATTTTATCACTCTTAATTTCTCTTTGCTTGTTTATTTTCAATGTTAATATCAAAATCGTGTGTGTACTGTTTTGCTATTGCATTCCAATTATAGTTATTGACAGCTGTCTCACGAGCCTCTTCTTTTAATTCTTTATGTTTTGCTTTATTGTCAAGAATGGCATCTTTCATTACCTGCTCAAAATTCTCAGATGAATAGAGAATAGCTTTTTTACTAAAAGAAAATGACGACTCCTCATTCAAAAAGACAGGCACTCCCGCTGAAAATGATTCTATGACAACTAAGCAGAACGATTCAAATTTTGACGGGACTATTGTAGCGTCGGCTATATTATAAACCTTGTTTAATTCCTTACCGGGAGCAATCATTCCAAGATATTTTACTTGATTTTCAATCTTGTTTACTTTTGCAAATTCTAAAATGTCATTTTGATAATTCTCGTCAACTATTCCGCCTGCATATGCGTAAAAGAGATTTTTATTTTTTTTGATTAAAGGCAAAAGTAATTGTAAAGCACGCTTTTGCCCTTTGTTTTCATTGATTGAGCCGACTTGTAAAATTATTCTTTTATCACTCAAACCTTGTTCGGCTTTTGCTTTTGTAATTTCTTCTTCAGTCAACGGCTTATAAATTTCTGTGTTTACACCGTGACTGATTAAATGAATTTTATCAGCATCAACGCCCAAATGATTTATAGCAGTATCCTTTGTTTTGTCATTTAGCACGAAAAGGCAGTCTGCTTTTTTCATACATTCGGCTTCTTGGAAATAACGCTTTTTAATTATGCTTTCTGCTTCTTCCCAATTCAATGTCCAAACTCCGCTGTGGTTGGTATATGCGCAGATACATTTTTCTCTTTCCTTTGCCGAGGTTAATTTCAAAAAGAAAAACATATTATACTGATTGTGAAAATGCAAAACAATTTTTTCTTTTGTGCTTTTAAGAATTTTTTTGATTTTTTTAGCAACGGCAATTGAGTAAAGCACTCTTTTTACCTTGTGAATGATTCCAAGAGAAGTGTCGGTTTTATCAGAAAAACCCGGAACTTTAATTTCGATAATAGGTAATGAGCTGTCTTTTCTGTTTTTATCCTCTATATCAATTACGGTAACATCTTCGCCGTTTTCAATCATAGCATAAGTCAATTGCTCTATGATGATTTCGGTGGCAGCGGAAATTTTAGCCGGTATTGATGTGTAGCCTGTTCCTATTTCGTAAATTTTCATTTTTGCTTTCCTTCAATCAAATCTGTATAAATGCTTTCAAGCTGTTTTATATAGTTATGTGAATCGAATTTTTCCTTTGCAAATTCTAATGTGCTTTCGGAAAGCACGGTGTATTCTTTTGCCGATAATTCACTTGATTTTCTTATTACTTGTGCAAGTTCATTGACATCATGCGGCTTAAATGTCCAACCCGTTTTACCGTCTATTGCAAGCTCGGGGATTCCCCCTATCCTTGAACCGATAACAGGTTTGCCGTATGCCATAGGTTCCATTAGACCGTATGGACAGTTTTCATAGCATTCGCTTGCAATAATAACTGCATATGCGCCTTTAGTGAGCTTTTCAAGTTTGTTTCCCGACACAAAGCCTGTCAAGATAACCTTTTCGCTCAAGTTATTCTCGTTGATGTACGCTTTGAGTGTTTCTTCTTCAGGTCCGCTTCCTGCCAAAATCAATTTGTAGTCTGTCAAATCTGCCTTTTCAAAGCCTTTTAGTATTGTCATAACACCTTTGTCTTTGGTTAGACTTCCTAAAAACAAATAATATTTTTCGCTCTTGCACAGGTTGTACTCTGTACCGCTTGGCAGAAAGTTTGTTATCTGATAAACAGGACTTTTTGTTATACCGCTTTTTAGGATTTCATTTTTGTGAAATTTCGACGGTGATATATAAGCATCAATTTTGTTATAACTTTTATGAATTTTATAAAAGCTTTCTTCAATAAACGCTATAATACTTTTGGCAGTGCTGTTTTTTATGCATTTATTTTTTACACAATTTATGTAATGTCCGCCATAACACTTTCTGCAAGTTTCACCGGTTGGTGTTAGTAAACTTCCGACCGGACACGAGCATACAAGGTCATGTGCTGTAAACACAACGGGAATATTATATTTTTCACATACATCTAAAATGCTGAGTGTGATTTGTCTGTGAATTAAATTTATATGTACTATATCAGGTTTGTACTCTCTGATAAGTGCTTCAAATTTATGCTTTGCTTCAAATGAATAAATTGATTTAAGACCTTGTTTTATTTGGGATAATACATTTGTCTTCTTTGAATAATCAATATTGTTTATGTAATATTTACTTTCAGGTCGATTTTCATTTCGTTCATCATTCATTCCGAATAGGTATACGGTGTGACCTGATTTTTCAAGACTATCACTCAAACTTAAAAAATAAGTTTCGCTGCCGCCACGCTTATATAAGAATTTGTTTACAAGTAATATTTTCATAGCTTTTCTGATTGTTCCAGCGGCTTCCGTCTCCGAGCAGTCGCTTGAAATTCGGTAAATCGTTTGGAGTGGAAATGATAAGAATATCGTTTATTCCCGCAAGCATAAGCGTGCTTAGGGGATAGTAAACCATAGGTTTGTCATATATCGGCAACAACTGTTTTGAGGTTACCGTTGTCAGTGGATAAAGTCTTGTTCCGCTGCCGCCTGCTAATATAATTCCTTTCATTTTTTCTCCTTTTAACAGTATATTATTTTGTATAAAGTTCTAATGTCCTGTCTGTAATCTCGTCCCAGTTATATTTATTGCAGATATAATCTGCGGCTTGAGACTTGTATTTTTCCGTAAGTTCTTTGTCGTTGCAAAGTTTATAGAGTTTATCCCTTAAATCGGACACATCGCCCTTTTTGAAGGTGACTGCTTTGTCGCATACCACATCGGCACATTCGGGGATGTCGCTCACAACACAACAGTTTGAATAACTCATAGCCTCCAGCAGGCTCAGCGGCATACCCTCAAGGTCGGAGGGCAGGCAGTATATGTAAGCGTTGCTGTAAAGTTCTTCAAGCATCTGTCCTTCTACAAAACCGGTGAAGATAATATTGTCATTACCCTCTGCCGCATTTTTCAGTTGTGCGGTGTATTCGTCGGTGTCGGACGAGCCGCCTGCGATTACCAACTTCTTTTCTGTGTTCATCTGCTTATATGCTTCTATCAGATAGGCTATGCCTTTTTCGGGTACAAGTCTGCCGAGAAAGAGTATATATTCATCCTTTTTCAGTTTGAATTTTTTTGTTATCAGATTCGCATTTTTGACAATGGGTTTGTTTACTCCGTTAGGAATAAAAACGGTTTCTCTGTTATATGTATCCTTAAAATATTGCTTTACTCCTTCGCTTAAAACAATAATTGAATCAGCATATTTTACGGCACATTTTTCGCCTGCCATAATATATTTTTCTGCAAATCCGCCCCATTTTGCTCTTTGGTGGTCGAGACCGTGTACTGTTGCTATGCATTTCTTGCCCGTTAACTTAGGCAACCACATCATAGCACACGGACCCTCTGCGTGAAAATGCACTACATCGTATTTTGAAAACGCACATTTGAGTGCCGCAAAAAACGATGAACTTGCTGCTGCAAGACCTTTTTTGTCTATGGTGGGAACGGTTACAAGTTTTATTCCTTTGTACTCTTTTAAGGCTTTTGAGTCGAATTCCTTTCCGCTGACGTGGTGACCTTTTCTGTTGTAACAGGTGACCTCATGCCCCTTTTGCACCATTCGGGTGCTGAGTTCTTCTACAACTATTTCGACGCCGCCCTCCCTTGAGGGTATGCGTTTATGTCCCATCATGGCAATTTTCATTATTCTGCACCCTCGTGTGTAAGGACAACTTTAACCGTTCTTAAAAGTATTCTTAAATCGAGCCATATGCTCCAATTATCAATATATTCGCAGTCAAGTTTCACAACTTCTTCAAAGTCATTTATATTAGACCTGCCGCTGACCTGCCACATACCGGTTATCCCGGGACGCATAGAGAGACGTCTTTTGTGGCGGCTTTCATATTTTTCAAATTCCTTTACCGTAGGAGGTCGTGTGCCGACAAGGCTCATATCTCCCTTTAGTACATTGATGAACTGCGGAAGTTCATCAATACTGAGTTTTCTTATGACTCTGCCGACTTTTGTTATGCGTGGATCGTTGTCCATTTTGAACATCAAACCGTCCATCTTGTTGTGGCTCATCAGTTCTTTTTTACGCTTTTCTGCATCTTTATACATTGAACGCAGTTTATAAATCTTGAAAATTCGACCGTTTTTTCCGACTCTTTCCTGCTTAAAAAAGAGCGGTCCCGGCGATTCGATAAGAAGCGGAATAGCAACTATCGCTATAACGGGAGCGGAGAGGATTATTCCTATAAGTGCTCCTATGAAATCAGAAATTCTTTTTACTATAAGTTCGCCGCTGTTATGCACTGCCGCCGCAAAGGTGGCAACGGGATAACCTGCGTAAATCTTACAGCTTATGTTGTTGAAATTGCTTTTGTTGAGCATATTGTCAAGAGTCGGTACATTTAGGTGTACGGTGACGCCCATGCTTTCGAGTTCCTCGACAATCTGAGATACGTCCGTGCTTCGCTCATAGGGAAGATTTATAAATACCTCATCGAGCGGTGCACTTCTTATCCAGTCGATAAATCTTATGTCAGTTGCGATAACGGGAATATTATCTGCAACGATATGCGGAAATTTTATTTTCTTCTTAGTGGAAATTTTCGTTTTGGAATTAACCGAATCGGAGGCATAGTCAAGTTCGGGATCATAGATAAATCTGCCCTCGTCAACAAAGTTGTCGAGCAGGGCAACGCCCGAAACATTGAATCCCCAGTCCTCTTTAAGGAAAGATACAAATTCCTCTGCTCTGTCCCTCGTTGTGAGCACTCCCACATAACTGGCTATTTTTTTGTTTTTTCCGTTGTAACTGTGGGTGAGCCAGCGCTTGAGGTAGTATCGCCCGATGAGCGCAAGTGCCGTAAAAATGAAGAAAGAGAAGAGAAGAAAAACTCTTTTTTCCATTATGGGACTTCTTGTAAACACAGCCAAAACAATGAAAAACAGATATGTAAGCGCTCCGTTTTTTATTGTGGTTATCAGCTCGGAAAAACGATTTCTGGTATGAATGTCTATTTGTGAATGGAAAAATGCATAACTGGACAAAAATGACAGCGCCATAAGAGCGTAACTTATCAGCCATTCTCTGACCGTCATTCCGTCAACCTTTTGAGTAGTGGCATTTAAGAAAATAACCGTAAGGGTATACGCAATGAGCAGTGATATGGCGTCAACCGCAAATTCCATCCAAAATTGTATTCTTGCCTTTTTTTCCATTAAGTATCACTTAGCCTTGTTTTATTTGTTTCCGTACGAATATTTGTAATTATATGCATAACTTCTGCTGTATTTTCTGTAATAAGAATAATACTTCTTCTTGTCGCTGTTTGCATCGTTGAGTATGAATCCCAAAATGCTTGAGCCGATGCTTTCGAGAGTTTGCACAGCTGTTTTTACCTCGGGTACTTTGGTTGTATCCGTCTTAACGATAACTATATATCCGGTCGTTTTTTGAGCGAATACCGTAGCATCTGTTACTATGTTGATGGGAGGTGTGTCAATAAATACGCAGTCATAATGCTCTCTTACAAAACCGAGCAATTTATCCATTCTGTCCGAAGCTAAAAGTTCTGTCGGGTTCGGAGGGATCTTTCCTGCGGTAAGAACCGAGAGGTTGTCCACATCTGTCTTAGATACGGAAATGTTATCCGTAAGACCTGCCAAAATCTCGGACAAGCCGTTCTTTGAGTGAAGTGAAAACAACTTATGAAGCGACGGATTTCTCATATCTGCGTCGATGATAAGAGTTTTCTTTCCCATTTGTGCAAAACTGATTGCAAGGTTTGCGGAGTTGATGGTTTTACCGTTGTTTGCGGTAGGGCTTGTCACTACGAAAATGGGGCATTTCTCTCCGTGCTGTGTAAAGAGAAGATTGGTTCTGATTGCATTGTATGCTTCCTTTACGGAAAATGCTGATGTATTTTTAAGCAGTTTCTTTGGGTCTGTTGTATGTAAAGCTGCTTTCTTGGACATTTTCTTGCTCATTACTTATCCTCTCCTTTCATATTCTGCAAATTTTCGAGTATTTGCGAACTCGGTTTGAGTTCGGGCATCGAACTTGATGAACTCGGTTTTGTATGAGCGGAGTAAGTCGAATAGTTGCTCTGCGAGTCGGGATTATCAAGATTTGGTACGGTACCGATAATCGGTATATCAAATTCGTCTTCGATGTCTCTTGCACCCGTGATTGTAGTATCAAAGAATTCGTAAATAAAGAATCCTATAAACGAAACGGCAAATGCGAGCACAGCCGCAACAAGTACATTTTTTGTTAAATTTGGAGAGGAGGGTCTCGACGGTATTTTTGCATAGTCGATTATCTCAACGCCGCCTGCCTTTGCAACTCTTACGATTTCGCTCGGAGCGATTTTTGCAATGGAATTTGCGATTTGAGCGGATCTGCTCGGGTCATCGGTTGTGACGGTTACTTCGAATGCAACTGTTTTTGTCGCTTGCTGAGCGTCAATGGAATTTCTCAGTTGTCCGAGTGAAATATCGTCAATGCTCAAATCTTTCATTACAGCCTCGAGTACCGTGTCGCTCTTGAGTATGTAAATGTATGTGTTGATGAGTTCCTGTGATGCGTCAAGTTCGGATGACGAGATTGACGAGTCGGTGGAAATTCTGTCGCTGTTTGAGTAAACGTACATCTTT
>OBAR01001168.1_pt1 | contig 23898 bp, 17 predicted proteins | sample 1517911 | NCBI WGS metagenome assembly OBAR01 (sample SAMN04571709, study PRJEB22368) | human gut metagenome | biome: human gut; material: stool | host: Homo sapiens | place: Luxembourg | collected 2012-10-26
ATTGCCCCTTGACCCCTTTTCGCGATTGAGTTGGTCGCGCTTTCATGCTCCTTCCGCGTGCAGCTTTTGGCGCTTCGCCTAAGCCCTTGTTTGCTCCCCTCGAACCTTAAATCTTGAACGCCTTGACAAGCAGCGGCCAAGCCCAGAGGTAGAAGACAACTGCAATCGCGATGACGGCGACGGCAATCACAATCCACATGATGCGCTTGCCCTTCTTGCTCATCCGCTTGCGGTTCTGGAACTGCTCCTCGGTCATCGGCACTTTGCTGTATACGCGAATTGCCATGAACACCAGCACAAGCGCCATCAGGATGTCAAAGCCGTACAGCACAACCTTGTACCACGCCATGCCGTGCAGGAAGCCCTTGTGCTCCTCAACCGCCGGGGCAGTCGTTTCTTCCGCAGCATCATCCGCCTGATTCAGCATCGCCGCATAGGAGGGGTCAACCGCCAGCGAGTTTGCCGTGTTGTAGAGAATCTGATGCACGGCTTCGCGGAGCAGCTTGCGGCACCAGCCGGATTTAACGTCGCTGAGCGACTGTTCCGCGGTCGCGTGAATGAGCGTGCCGCCCGCCGCCAGATACTGGTCAGCGCCAGCGCCCTTCATGGTGGTGGTGTAGTCGGTGATGTAGCAGCCGTGCCAGCCCCATTCGTTGCGGCAGATGGCGCTCATCAGCGGATAGGAGCCGAAGGTGAACTGCCAGCCGACGCGGCACATGGTCAGCATGATGCCCTGTGCGCCGCCCTTCTGGATGGAATACTGGAAGGGCTTGAGGTAGATTTCACGGGTAGCCTGTTCCGTGCCCCACACAGCCACACAGCCGTTGGCGGCGCGGTTGGTGTCGGCGTCGTTCATGACAAAGTGCTTGATGTAGGCGTGCATACCGTGCGCTTCAACGCCCGCGCAGACCGCCGCGGAGCAAAGACCGGTCAGCACAGCATCCTCGGAGTAGTATTCGTAGTTGCGCGCGCCGAAGGGGGTGCGGTGGATGTTGATGCCGGGCGCGTACCAGCCCTCGGTGTTGGACGCAATCGCGTCTTCGCCGATGGCGTTGCCGTAGATGCGCTGAACGTCCTGACTCCACGTCGCCGCCGTCATTGTTGCGCAGGGGTAGGAGTAGATGACCGCGTCCGTCAGGAAGTTCGCAATGCCGTGCGGCGCGTCATACTCATACGTCTTGGGCTTGCCAACGGATTCCACCGCCAGAGAGCCCCAGCCGGACTTGTTGAACAGCTGATGCATCTCGGAGAGCTTGAGTTCGTCCAGCAGCAGATCCCACTTCGGGTCGTTGTAATCCAGCCCCACCATGTCGATCAGCTTCAAATTGTTCTTCGCGCCGTAGGTGTAGCCTTCCTTGCCGGGATACAGGGCAGCATCCGTCGGGTCTGTCGGGTTCAGAGAAGCCGCAAAGCCCTTCAGCTCGAATTTCGCCCGCAGGTCGTCGGAAATCACATAGGTCGGCACGTCGCCGGAGATGTTGCCGACGTTGGATACGCCCTTCGCAACACCGGTGGCGTATTCCAGGCCGTTATTGTCCATCACAGACCAGTCGGAGCGGGAGAGATACACCGTGTCGTCCGCATAGACGATATCATCAAGCTGGTTGGTCACTTCCGCGCCGGAAACAGCGTCCTTGTTCAGCAGTTCCCGCTCGGAAACGGTGTACTTGGCTGCCATCGCCGTGTTGCCGTTTGCGGTCATGCCGTCCGCCGTGGTCTTGCCCTTTGCGGCAAGCACGTTGTTCACGGCCTCGTGCGCATCGTGGGCAGCGGTCACATACCAGTCGCCCGCGTCAATCACATAGGTCTTGGCGTCCTTTGCATCGTAGCTGGCAATGTCCTGCTTGGAGAAGGTGACGGACACGCGCTGCGACTCGCCGGGGGCAAGCTCAGATGTCTTGACATACTGCGCCAGCGCCACAGCCGCCTTTTCCACGCCGCCGGGGATGTAGGGCGACTGGACGTAGAATTCCACGACATCCTTGCCGGAGGTGAAGCCCGTGTTCTTCACCGTGACCGACGCGGTGCAGAGGTCGCCGTCCCAGTCCACCTTCAGGTCAGACCATTCAAAATCAGTGTAGCTCAGACCATAGCCGAAGGGATAGGCGACGGTGGCGGCGTAATCGTAATCGCCCGCGTTGCCCTGCTTGAGCACAGCATCCTCATAGCGGGTTTCATAGTACTTGTAGCCGACATAGATGCCTTCCGCGTAGTTCACATAGGAATAGCCGGAGAGGGAGCCATCCTCGTTCACATAGCGGTAGTCGCCGAAGTTCTGCATGGCGGCGGAGGACAGGTTGTCGTGCACATAGGTGTCCACCAGACGGCCGGAGGGGTTGATGGCGCCGGACAAAATCTTAGCAATCGAGCCGATGCCGCCCGCCGGACGAGCATACCACAGCACCGCGTCAATGCCGTATTCCGCCTTGTCCACAAAGTCCATCTGCATGGCGTTGGCGGAGCTGATGAGCACAATCACCTTGTCGAAGGATTTATGCACCTCGGCAAGCAGTTCCTTTTCGTCCTTGTTCAGCTCCAGATAGTTTTCATCCGCCGAACCGCCGTAGCGGGACATGTCATACGGCAGGTCGTTGCCTTCCGCGCCCGTGCGCATCAGCACGACGACGGCAGCATCGTTGTAATCCTTGTAGGACGCCTTGACGTCCGCCGTATATTCGCTCTGCGGTACTTCGTCAATCACCCAGCCGCCGGTTTCGGAGCCGTTGCCTGCCGACAGGCTGCCCGCGCCGGAAGAATGGCTGGACGCGGCATAGAAGGCAGCCAGCGTGGGGTTGACCGTGAAGCCTTCATCCTCCAGCACCTTCTGCAAAACGCCGCTCTTGTTGTCGATGCCGAAGAGGCTGATCTTGCCGCCCCTCATCGGCAGCGCGTTCTCTTCGTTCTTCAGCAGCACCGCGCCTTCGGCGACAATCAGGTTCGCCACCTGCGCATGGTCGTCCGTGTCAAACGTCACGGTGGAAACGTTCTTCACGCCGACTTCGCCGAAGTACAGCGTCAGGGCGGAATCCCAGTACAGCGCTTCGTAGTTGACGACGCCGACGGCACTGCACAGCAGCGCAATCACCAGCGTCCAGATAATTAAATAGGTACTTTTTTTCATACCCTTCTTCGCAGCACTCATGATTTTCTCCTTTTCATGCGGTTGATCATGCGAAAGAAAATGGGGAAGGCGTATCGCCCTCCCCGTGAGGATTTTCCGGACCGACTAACGCTTTGGGGATAAGGATTAGTCGTCGTCGGAATTGGTGATCACATAGTCAAAGGTGTCGCCGCTGATGGTGATGGTCACGGTGCATTCCTCCGCGTCAAACGCCGCGTCGGAGGTGGTCAGGCTGTCCAGCAGATACGGGCCTTCAAACAGGTCGGCGATCAGATGGCTTTCCGCTTCCTTGCACTGCACAACGCCCGCCGCGTAGTCGCTGTCCGCGAAGGAAGCGTTTTCCGTGTTCTGGAAGTAGGAGCCCGCCAGAGGACCCCAGTTTTCAGACGCGGTGCCAGCCGTCGGGAACATCAAAACGACCGTGTCGCCATCCTTCGTGTAAGTGCCGGTGAAGGTGTAAACGAGGTCCGCCGTCACGGTGCCGTCTTCCGCGGTCTGCATCAGGCGCTTGGTGTACTCGTAGGTGCCGTCATCCTTGAGGACGACGGTGTTCTCGCCGGTCATGCCGATAGCGGTCACAAAGCCGTTGTGGAAGGTGTTGGAGACGAGGTCTTCAGTCTTGTAGACCTTGGTCAGGGTGACGTCCGCCAGCGCGACGGACAGGAGCAGGCACAGGGACAGAGCGATGGAAAGCAGCTTCTTCATGGGAATTCCTCCATTCTTATTTGGCGATTTTTCAACCACATCGCCTTCATGTCGTATCATAGCACAAGTTCAAGGTTTTGCTGCACTTTTTGCGGAATCTACAAAGAAAACAGCATAAATTAAGGGAACACCGCACAAAGGACAGGAACTGCAAAGGAGTTTGATGAGAATTTTCCGGAAAGCTCTTTATCTATCGCTGTGTTCATGGTATGATAATAAAGGAAAAATGACGCGCCGTGCGGATTGCACAGACATTGCTGGAGGAAGCGCAATGAAGGAGTTTCTGCCGAAATCCGCCGCGAAAATGGCGGATTGCCTGATGAAGCGTTATGGCCTGCTGACCAGTCGCTGGAGCTATGACTACGGCGTGGCGTGGCGCGGCATGGAGGCGCTGTACGCCATGACGGGCGAAAAGAAGTATTTCGATTACATCAAGGACGCAATGGACACGTTCGTGACCGATGAAAGCGGCGCGATTCGCGACTACACGCTCGATGAGTTCAATCTGGACTACATCTGCAACGGGCGGCAGCTGCTGTATCTCTACAAGGCGACGGGGGATGAAAAGTACCTGCGGGCGGCGGACGTGCTGCGCGACCAGCTGCGCCGGCAGCCGCGCACATCCGACGGGGGATTCTGGCACAAAAAGTGCTACCCCTACCAAATGTGGCTGGATGGGCTGCATATGTCCGCGCCGTTCTATGTGGAATACTGCCTGATGGCGGAGGACGATGCGGCGGGTATCCGCGATGCGGCGAAGCAGCTGCAATTGGCGTATGAGCACACCTATGAGCCGAAAACGCGGCTGAATCACCACGGGTGGGACGAATCCCGCGCGCAGCAGTGGTCAGACCCGGAGACGGGGCGCTCGGCGCACGCGTGGGGGCGCGCAATGCTATCCTCCGGCGGCTGGGTGTCGGCGGATGAAAACGGGAATCTGCTGCGCGTCCGCTGCCAAATCATCGACGATGCCCCCTGCGGCGTGGATATGCTGCTGCACTTTACGCCCACCTGCCTGACGGTGCAGGCGCGCAAATCCTTCGATCCGGCGACGAATGCGTATGGGGGCGTGGCGACAGGGTATGTGGAAGGATATGCTGACGAGTCCTGACCGCGTTTTCCGGCATCCAAACGCACAGCGCCGTCATTCAGCGCGGCAGCATGTTTTTTGTCGCCCCGTCTCTCTCGCGCAGGCAGCCCTGCTGAAATCGCTTCAAATTCATGAGAACCCTGCCTTTATCCGATGGTTAGATTATACTAACCGTGATTATACCATCCGCACCGCATAAACGCAAGCTGAGTGGAGAACGAAATTATCCGAAAACGGCGGATTTTTTGGTTCTTCACGGAATCTTGGGGGAAAGCAGCTTGGAGGCGCGTCTGCGGACGCGCAAAGTTACTGGCAGGGACGCTTCGCTGCCTGCACCTTTGTTGAGTGCGTTTAAGATGCTGGTCGCCCGCGGAACAGTTGGGGCGTTGCCCCAAACCCCACAAGGGACGCTGTCCCTTGACCCTGCAAGGGGCAATTGCCCCTTGACCCCTCCGCGCGATTGAGTTGGTCGCACTTTCATGCTCCTTCCGCGTGCAGCTTTTTTGTGCTTCGCCTGGTTGACGGTTAGCGATGGCTAATTGCCGTGCGCTCATCCGCACGGCAAAAAACAGCCGCAAAAGGCGCGGAAAATCAGCAAAATCAATCGGTCACATGAGAAAGGTTTGGAAAACGAAGCATAGCGCCTGTGTTATAATCAAGGTACTTCAAAACAGAGGCGGACAAGGGGGAGCGGTATCATGGACGATCAGAATCGGTGTATGCGGTGCATGGGCCAGAAGGATTCGCAGCAGGAGACTTGCCCGGCGTGCGGATTCAGCGAGAAGGACTTTGTGCCGGAGAAGCATCATCTTCAGCCCCACACCATCCTCAAGGGGCAGTATCTGGTGGGGTGTGCGCTGGGCGAGGGCGGCTTCGGCATCACTTACATCGGCTGGGATATGTTCCTGCATATTCCGGTTGCGATTAAGGAATATTTTCCCTCCGGCGTCGTCATTCGCGATCAGGGACAGCACACGGTCAGCGTGTTCGCGGGGAAGGATGAAGAATCCTTCCTGCAGGGGCGCAGCAGCTTCTTCCGCGAGGCGCAGAAGGTCGCGAAATTCGACAACAACGTCGGCGTTGTGTCCGTCAAAAACTGCTTTTTGGAAAACGGAACGGCGTATATCATCATGGAGTACATCTCCGGCATCAATCTGGGCGCGTACGCGGAGCTGCACGGCGGCAAGCTGACCTTCACCGAAACGCTGAAACTCCTCCGCACGCCGATTTTGACCTTGGAGGAGCTGCACCGCGCGTCAACGTGGCACCGCGACATCAGCCCGGAAAACCTGATGCTTACCAAGGATGGCAAAGTAAAGCTGATTGACTTCGGCTCGGCGATGGAGAGCGACCGCGAGAAGAAAACGCGCGTGCTGATGATTCGCGCGGGCTATTCGCCTGTGGAAATGTATTCCAGCACCGGCGAGGACGGCCCGTACTCCGATGTTTACTCGATGGCGGCGACAATTTACAAGCTGATTACCGGGGTTACGCCGCCGCCCGCCACCGACCGGCTGGATAATGACCCGCTTGTGCCGCCCTCCGCGCTGGGCGTGAAGGACATTTCCCACGCGCAGGAAGCGGCGCTGCTCAAGGGCATGGCGGTGCAGGTGAAGAGCCGCTATCAGACGATGGAGGAGTTCTTTGACGGGCTATACGGCAAGAATGCCCCCGCGCCCGCGCCGAGCCAGCATCAAAAGCGGCTGCTGATCGGCATTGCGGCGCTGCTGGTGCTGATTATGGTGGGCGTGGGCGTGCTGCTTGGGCGCGGCAGCCAATCCGTGCCGGCGGGACTTGCCCCGACCGAAGCCCCGACGGTGATTCCGACCGAAGCACCCACCGCCACGCCCGTGCCGTCCGCCGTGGAAACGGCGCTGCGCGATTTCCTGAATGCCAACGGCTGCGCGATTGCGGCGGATGAGGCCATCCCGGCGGATGCGCTGGCGCGAATCGGCGGTGTGCGGCTGCTGGAGGGCAATATCGACTTCACCTTCCTGACGGACGAGGGCGAATTGGAAGAGAGCGATTCCTTCTACATGAACCCGTGGCGGCGCGATGATTCGCAAACCCCCGATGTCCGCGGCGAAGTGCTGACGACGGAAATGAACCTGTCGGACTTCGCCTGCTTCCCGAATTTGCAGTATCTGGGCGTGTGGGATAAGCGGGTGACGAACCTCGACGCGCTGTCGAAATTGCCGTGCCTGACGACGCTCGTGCTCGACCACTGCGGCTTGACGGAAAGCGACCTGCTGACCATCGCGCAGCACGCGCCGCTGCTGACGACGCTCAACATCAGCAACAGCAGCATCACGAGCGTTGCGGCGCTGGCAAGCCTGACGAAGCTGGAGCGCCTGATGATCAGCAACACCGGCGTAACGACGCTGACCCCGCTGGCGAACCTGACTATCCGGCAGCTGATGACCGAAAATACCGCCATTGTGTCCATTAACGAACTGCGCGGCACGCGGCTGGCAAAGTGCATCCGGCAATGGAATTGCCCGATTGTCACGGACGGATACGACCTGCTGGGCGAAATGTCGCAGCTGGAGGAAGTCACCATCAACGGCGACGAAAGCACCGACAAATCGCTTGTGCTGGATTTGTCTCCGCTGGCGAACGCGCAAAACCTCGTGTGGCTGGACGTTGGCCATGTCGGCGTGCAGGACATCAATTTCGTGAGCCGCCTGCCCAATCTGCGCTATCTGCTGATTGCCACGAGCAACCTGACGAGCATGATGATTGGCGAGGCGACCCTGCCCGAAACCCTTGCGTACATCGACTTTGGCGGCAACCGCATCACCAGCCTGGAGGAACTCCACCTTGAGCGCTTGCAGAAGCTGGAATACATCAGCCTGCACGCCAATTTCATCACCGACTTCTCGCCGCTGGAGCAGTGCACCGCCACGGAAACGTGGATTACCGACCAGCACAGCCCGGATATGCTGATGGGATGGCTTGGTACGTCGCTGCGGGAGGCGCTGAATCTGCCGCCCAAGGCGTTCATCACGCAGAAAATGCTGGATAACGTCATCGGCGTGACCGTGCGCGACGGCGAAATCGAGTGGGTGTTCTACGAAGAGCAGAAGAATCACGATGCTTGGCAGCGCCGCGAGCGGGAAGTCAACAACTGGGGCAAGTATATCGACAAATACAGCGACAACTGGGGTGATCCGCTGTTCCTGACGCCCAACCCGACAGACGCCGACCTGCCGACCATGAATCTCGATTCGTTTGACCTGAGCGAATTGCAGTATTTCCGCCACCTGCACTACTTCCAGCTGCGCAACCAGCAGGCGGAAGGCACTTGGGTGCTGCCGAAGCTGCCGATTCACTGGCTGATTTTGTCTAACTGCGGCTTGACGGACGCGGATATGCCGTACATCACTGCCATCAACGTGGATGACGGCGACCGCTATAACGAGCTGTACAGTCTGAATCTGGGGAATAACGCCATTACGTCCCTGTCGGGCATGGAGCGGCTGGCGACACTGAACGTCTTGCTGGTGCAGCGCAACAGCATCAGCGATTTGTCCCCGCTAAGCGACCTGACGCGCATCCATTTGCTGAATATCAGCTGGAATCCCGGCATCACGAGCATTGAGCCGCTGGCGCAAGGAATGCGGGAGACACTGGTGAATCTGGACATGGCGGGTTTGGCGGTGGATTTGACCCCCGTCGGCGGCATGGAGAATCTGGATCACCTGCGCATCGGCGACGACTGGAACAGCCATCGCATCGCGCTGGATTTAGCCCCGCTGTCCGGGCTGACGGGCTTGAAGTACCTGCATGTTCTGGGCGCGAAGGTGGATAACGTGGAAGCAATCAGCAGCATGAGCGGCTTGCTTTGCATTGACCTGCAGAACTGCGGCTTGACCTCCGCCAAGCTGACTGCCCTCAACGGACATCCGCTGACGACCGAAATCAATCTGGAGCGGAACTTCCTGCGCACGCTGGATGAACTGGATTTATCGACGCTGCCGCAGCTGAAGGAAATCGCCCTCGACGGCAACGCCATCAGCGACTTCTCGATGTTTGACGGCACGGCGATCACCGTGTACGGGCAGGATTGGCAGAACACTGCTTACTAAAGCGACTTTTATAATAGGAAGGGAGACTGGCTATGTCCGCACCGATGATCCTGGCGGAAAGCGAAGTGGAGCGGATTATCCGCCTGTCGCGCAACGCGGAATTTGCCCGCGCGTATCTGGAAAAGGGCATCCGCGTGCCGACGTTCCCGGAAATCCTCGCGGAATATTCCGGCGTCACCGATGCTTCGGCGCTGCGGGAGAAGCTGTGCACCCGCCTGCAGGGCATGATTGGCGAGCCGAACGCCGCGTCAATCCGCCGCAAAGTGTCCGTCTGGTTCACGGGCAAAACCGCGCCGGAAAACCGCGGTCAGCTGGTGCGCATCGTGTTTGCGCTGGACATGAGCGACGAGCAGGCGCAGAATTTTCTGGCGTGCGCGGGCGGCGGCTGCCTGCATCAGCGCAATCCTATCGAGTTGGCGTACCTCTACGCGCTGCGCAGCCGCCTGGGCTACAACGAGGCGTGCCACCTCATCGAGCGCATCCGCCATATTGCCATCGGCGGACAGGGCAAAACCGAGGTGCTGGAGAACGAGTTCACCAAAATCCGCGGGGAAGATGAATTTGTGGATTTCATCAGGCAGCAGCGGATGAATCTGGGGGAGCTGCACAACACCGCCTACGAGTATTTTCAGGAGTACATGGAGGTGCTCACCAAGCCGCCGGACAGCTTCCCCCACCTGCCGGAGCGCGCATACAGCGTGCGCGAAATTGTGCAGATGTACTTGAAGCCCCCCGCGGGCAGCAGCAGCGTGCTTGGCAAAACCCTGCGCGCCCACTGGCCGGATGAAAAAACGCTCTCGCAGATTGCCAACCGGCGGCAGGATGTGCCGCGCAAAGTGCTGATTCTGCTGTTTCTGATTACCGACGGGGCGGAAAACAGCCTGTATGTGAACGACGCCGCCGTCAGCGACGATGCGCGCGTGCTGTTTGACGACCGCTACCGCCGCGTGAACCAAATGCTGGATGACTGCGGATACAGCCAGCTTGACCCGCGCAACGTGTTTGACTGGCTGATGCTCTACTGCATGTACGACCACGGCGAGCTGAACGGCAATGAGCGCCTGCAGGCTGTCCTGCGGGAGACGGAAGAGAATGACGCTCTGGGAGGGAATGCCACATGACGATGCCCTATGTCTGCACGCGCTGCATGATGCCGACGGAGGAAGCCGTCTGCCCGGTGTGCGGGGCGAAAACGGAGAACGCACAGCGGATTCGCGATGCGCTGCCGCCGCAGACCATCCTGCATGGGCAGTATCTGCTTGGCGCGGCGCTGGGCGGCGGGGGATTCGGCACGACCTACCGCGCCTTGAAGCTGGAGAGCGTCGATCCCGTGCGCGGCGAAATGGTGGCGGTGAAGGAGTACTTTCCGCACAGCATTGCCGCCCGAAGCGATGACGGCAGGGTCGTCCCGCAGCGCAATGATGCCAAGCTGTTCACCAACTGGCGCGATAAGTTCGTGACGGAATACAACATGCTGCTGGAAGCCTCGCGCTGCCCGTCGGTGGTGCAGGTGCTGGATTTGTTCGAGGAAAACAATACCGCGTATCTGGTGATGGCGTACGTCGAGGGCGAAACGCTGGCGCATCGGGTGCGCGAACAGGGCGCAATCCCGCCGGAGGAGCTGATGCGGATGATGAAGCCGTTCATCGAGAATCTGCGGATGCTGCACGAGAAGAAAATCATCCACCGGGATATAAAGCCCGCCAACATCATCCTCAAGGGCGGCGATACCCCGATTCTGCTGGATTTTGGCAGCGCACGCCCCAACGACCCCGATTCGCGCAAGACCATCCTCATCAGCAAAGGCTACGCGCCGCCGGAGCAGTACGAGGAGAACAGCCTGCAAGGCAACTGGACGGACGTCTATGGTCTGTGCGCGACGATGTACTTCGCCCTGACCGCCCAAGAACCCGCCGACGCGCTGGAGCGCAAGTACGACATCAAGGTGAAGGGCAGCGACCCGCTTGTGCCCATCCAGAAGCTGTGCCCGAGGCTGAAAAGCCAGTGGGCGGATGCGCTGATGGCGGGGCTTGCAATGGAGTCCGGCGAGCGCCCGTCGTCCTTCACGAAGCTGGAAACGGCGCTCTTCAGCGAAAGCAAGCCGGATGCGCCGAAGCCCGCGCCCATCATCGACAGCGCGCAGACGACGCGCGCCCTGCTTGCCGCCAAGCGTGCCGGGAATCTGCTCAAGCGCTTTTCGCCGCAGAAGTACGAGGGCATCCTGCGCGAAATCGACCGCATCAGCCGCTTGAGCAGCATCGCGCAGCAGGCAGAGAGCCTCCAGCAGCTTTTGCAGGGCAGCGGCGTTATCTTCCGCCTGCTGACCAATGGCTTCCGCAAAGCCTGATTTTGCTCTGCCGCCGCAAACCGTCCTGCACGCCCACTATCTGCTGGGCGACACGCTCGGCGGCGGCGCGCTCGGCATCACCTACCGCGCCGTGCAGCTGGATGCCCCCGCGCGCGGCAGGGTGGTCGCCGTGAAGGAGTTTTTTCCGCGCGCCCTTGCTGTCCGGGCGGCTGACGGCAGCGTGCAGCCCATGCCCAAAGGTGCGGCGGATTTTGCCCTGTACTGCGCGCAGTTCGTGCATGGATACCGCGTCCTGCGCGCAAAGGCGAACTGCCCGGCGCTTGTGCCCCTGCTGGATTTGTTCGAGCAGAACGGCACGGCGTATGTGGTGATGGCGTACATCGAGGGCGAAACGCTTTTGCAGCGGGTGAAGGCGCATGGGGCAATCCCGCCGCGGGCGCTGATGCGGATGATGCGCCCGTTTCTGCACGATTTGGCGGCGCTCCACCGGCGGCAAATCATCCACCGCGCCATCATGCCCGAAAATATCCTCCTGCGCGGGGAAAATCCGCCGATGCTGCTGGATTTCGGCGGTGCGCGCCCGGATAGCGATGGACCGCTGACGCGCTGCGCGAGCTTGCGGGGGTGGGGGTGTTTTCCGCCGGAGCAAACCTGCCAAGGCAAACAAGGCAGCTGGACGGACGTGTACGCCCTCTGTGCGACGATGTACTACGCCCTGACCGCCCACAGACCGCTGGATGCCATGACGCGCCTGTGCGCCGAAAAATCTGGCAAGGATGACCCGCTTGTTCCCATCCGCACGCTGTGCCCGAAGCTGCCGCGAAAACAGGCGGATGCGCTGATGGCAGGGCTTTCGCTGGATTCCGCCGCACGTCCGGCTGACTTCGCCGCGCTGGAATCCGCCCTGTACGGCAGCAAAATTCCGCATTTCGCATTCCGCATTCCGAATTGGTGCGCGCGGAAATGAGCGGGAAAACCCGCCATCATCAAGTGCTATAATTCCCAGTGAAAGCAAGCCCCGCCGACCAAAGCGGAGCACGGTAGAAGGAGGAAAATCTATATGATTATGAAGCAGTGCAGCGTCGGCCATTTCTACGACGCAGAACGCTACGACAGCTGCCCCTACTGCGGCACGAACGAGGACAAGGTGCACACCCAGCCGAACGTGATTCCGGTGGACAACGGGCTTGAACCGACCGTTCCCGTGAATCCGACCACGGGATTTGGCGGCGGCGAGACAATCGGGCTGGATATGTCCAAGGAGGTGCGCCCGGTCGTTGGCTGGCTGGTGTGCATCGAAGGCCCCGATCGCGGCCGCTCCTACGAAGTCCACAAGGAAAACAACTACCTCGGCCGCTCGGCGCAGATGGACATCTACATCGCCGGCGATGCCACCATCTCCCGCGTCAGCCCGATGGTCGTCACCTACGACGCGAACAGCCGCAGCTTCTACTGCGGATTCATGGGCGGCCGCTCCATCGTCCGCCTGAATGGGATGCCCCTGCTTTCCACCACGCAGCTCAAGCACGGCGACATCATCGAGCTGGGCAAAACGAAGCTGATGTTCGTTCCCTTCAGCAGCGATGCCTTCGATTGGGACTGGACGCAGGCGTAAGGGGAGGAACACAGCATGAGGGCGAAAAAGTTGTTTTCCATCCTTCTGGCAATGATGCTGATGCTCTTTACGCTTTTCCCGATTCAGGCGGTGCTTGCCGAAACGACCAATCAGCCCTCACAAACCACCAGTACCGCAGAGCCGCCTGCAAGCTCTGCGGTACCCACCCAGCGGTCTGACACGCCCGCGCCCACGTCGGGCGCTGAACCCGGTGTGGAAACACCTGTGGACGTGTCGGGGCAGCTGGGTTTTTTTGTTCAGCAGTATGGGCTGATGGTGCTCCTTGCGCTGGCGGTGATTGTGCTCGTGGTGCTGATTGCGCTGCTTGCGCGGTCGGGGAGGAGAAAGCGGACGGCGGAGACCGCGCAGGGCGGACAGACGATTGCCGTCATGGATATGCCCGGCGAGCCGCCAATCCTTGATGTGACGGAGGTTGGCAACGTACACAACATCGGCAAACGGAATTATCAGCAGGACGCGTTCGGCGTGTCGCCCCTGCAGGACGAGAAATTGCGGCATTCAAGAGGTGTGCTGGCAGTGCTGGCGGACGGCATGGGCGGCATGACGAACAGCGGCGAACTGAGCCAAGCAGCAGTTTTGGCGGCACTGCGCAGTTTCCCGCAAGCCCCCGGCGGCACGGGCGAAACGCTGGCGAGCGTCGCGCACAGCGTGCTGGACATGGTGCAGAAGCGCTTCACGGGTTCAGGGTCAGGGTCAACGCTGGTGCTGGCGAACATCCGCGACGGCAAGCTTGAATTCCTCACCATCGGGGACAGCCGCATTGCCCTCCTGCGGGATGGTGCGCTGCTGACGCTCAACCGCGAGCACAACTACGCCGCGATGCTGCGCCATCAGGCGGCTTTGGGGCTGATTCCGTGGCGGGAGGTGGCGGAGAATCCGCGTTGCCGCGCGCTGACGAGCTATCTGGGGCTGGCGGATGACCCGGCGATGGATTTCCCCGCTGAGCCAATTCCGCTGAACAGCGGGGACAAAATCGTGCTGATGTCCGACGGCGTGTTTGGCACGCTGGACGACGAAACGCTGACACGCGTGCTTGTCCGAAGCCCAAACGTGGTGGAGGCGGCGCATAAGCTGGAAGATGCGGTGCTGGTGGAGAAAAAGGCGAATCAGGATAACTTTACAGCGGTGATTATCGAGATTGCAAACATACGCAAACTGAACCGGATACAAGCGTAAAGGAGAGAAAACCATGAAACAGTGGATGCGCAGGTTTTTCGCGGTGCTGATGATGGCTTGCCTGCTGGCGGGCAATGCGTGGGCGGAAGAGACGGCGCTGGTGGATGTGAATGAGCTGCTGGACAGCGTGATAACGGCGGAATTAAGTGATAACGCGCTGAATTTTGATGCTGCCTACACCCTGAACGCGCTGAATGATGCGAGCCAGAATGCAGCATCATCAGCAGATGAATGGGGGAGTGAGGGTGGCGATTTGCTGGTCGTTGCTGATGGCTCAGTGGTCTCAATGGCAGTTCGCTACTACAATACAATTGTGGCTGTGAGCAATTCAGACATAAAGACAGCGACATCGTTTAGGATCTTTGACTTAAATACGGGAAACGGATATCCGGCACAAATAAGCGGTGAAGAAAATTCGCTGATATTTTTCAAGCTGGATGAAATGCCTGACGTTGAAAAGTTATACATGACAAACGGAATACCGGCAGGAGCTACCGTTGGTACGAATGGCGGTATATACAGCTACTATATTGATGGAGACAGCATTCGCATTACAAAAGTGCAGGTGACCCGCCCTACAGAAGGAGAACTGTTTGGTACATACAGTGGTGCCGAATTGATGCAGGGCAGTCCGATTTTCTTCTTTACAGATGATAAGGAGCGCGTCACTATAGGGCTTGCGGACAAAAACCACCGCTATCTGGATTTGTACGCGTATTACGAACTGACTACGGCGGCAAATAGTTCCACTGCCGCCCCGACTGCTGCCCCGACAAGCGCCCCGACGACTGCCCCGACAGCCGTTCCGGCAGGTGCATCGACGGACGCGCCGAACAATCCCCCGACGAATGTGCCGACCGCTGTCCCGACGGAAGTCCCGACGAACGTGCCGACCGCTGCCCCCACCGCCGCACCGACGGAAGCCCCCGCAGCCGAATCCCCGACGCAAACCGTGCTCTACGTCATCATCGGCGTTCTTGCGGCGGCAGTCGTTGCCCTTGTTCTCACGCGCGGCAGGAAGAAAGGCGGCAAAAATCAGCAGGAGGCGGCGGAAACGAAGCCCCTTCCCCCGGAAGTGCCGGATGAACCCACCCAGCAGGTGGAGGAAGCATCAAAAGCCCATGTCGCGCTGGCGTGCATCGGCGGCGCATTGCAGGGCATGACGTTCCCGATTTCCTCGCGCGTCGTCTTTGGGCGCGACCCGAAGCGCTGTTCCATCATCTACCCGAAGGACGCCAAGGGCATCAGCGGCGTGCACTGCGCGGCAGAACCCACGGCGGACGGGCAAATCATCCTCACCGACCTCGGCTCGACGTATGGCACGATGGCGGGCGGGCAGCAGCTGACGGCGGGCAAGGGCGTGACGCTTCATCCCGGCGACGCCTTCACGCTCGGCGGCAGCGAGAACGTGTTTGTGGTGCGCCGCCTGTAATCCGCATCAGAAAGGAGCATTGCCTTGAAGTGTCCCTATTGTTTTCGGGAAATCCCCTTCAGCACCGTCTGCCCAGCGTGCGGCAGGGCGCTGCATTTCGGCGGCAACACGCAGTTTCTGGCGGAGGTGCAGCAGGGGCGGCTGGGCGTGAAGGATATCTTCGCGCAGACCCTCAAGCGCCATAAAAAGGGCGACGCGTTCCGCTCCCTGACGCGCCGCCCCGCACTGACGGCGGAAATGCTGGAAACGTGGCAGCGCCCGTGGATGTTCCTGCGCCTGTTCGTGATGCTGCTGATTGCGACGGTGCTGCTGACTTTCGCGGCGGAGACGATGGTGTATATTTCGCCTAAACTCAAGATGGAGTTTAATTTCCCGCTGTCTGTCATTGCCAACATTGTCGGCAGTACGGTGATTCCGTGGACGATGGTGCTGTTTATCTGGGAGATGGACATGTATGGCAATCTCTCCATCTTTGATTTGCTGGGGCTGCTGCTTGTCGGCGGGCTGGCGAGTATTGCCATCGTGTCACCGTTTTTTCGCCTCATGGAGCATGTGTTTTCGCTGGGGGAGGAGTATTCGAAGTCGTGGGCGGCGGTAGCAGAAGAACCCGCAAAAATCCTGATTTGCATTCTGTTTATCCTGCTGTCAAGGCGCAGACTGAACGCGCTGGATGGGCTGGTGATTGGCGCGGCGGTTGCATCCGGATTCGCCTTCATCGAAACAACGCAGTATGGCTATGTCCATGGGCTGACCACGATGGAAGCGAGGAACTTCTGGACGCTGTTCTCTAATCACCTGCTGTTTACAACCCCGGTTTTGGGCGCACTGGGGCTGGCGGCGAACGGGGAAAAGCTGAAACTGCGCCATTTCCTGAACTGGCGGGTGATTCTCTGCCTTGCGCTTGGCATGGGCTGCCACGCACTCAATAATGCCAGCAAGGAGTACTTGCCGATTTCCTACTGGTTTCTCACGGTAACGATACTGACCATTGGCGATTATCCGCTGTTCATGAGTCAACTGATTGTCGCGCTTGTCGAGTGGACAGCGCTGCTCCTTGTGCTGCGCGGCGGCATCCGCCAAGCCTTGGCGGCGAGCGAGCGCGGCAAAACAATGGCGTACATGGAACATTACGGCAAAATCGACGCGCCGAAAGTGTCTGACACGCCGGATACGCCGATGCTCTGCGGGCAGGCGGGTTCATTCAGCGGGCAAAAGCTGCGTGTGCCGAGAAACAAGCCGATTTCGATGGGGCGGGAGGCATCCTGCCAGCTGGTGCTTGCATCGAAGCAGGTCAGCCGGAAGCACTGCGAGGTGCGGTTGACGGCGGATGGGCTGGTTATCCGCGACCTGAACTCCGCCAACGGCACGAAGGTCAACGGCGCACGGATTCCGCCGCAGCAGGATGTTCCGCTGAAGCGCGGCGACCGGGTGGAAATCGGCTCGAAGGACGAATGCTTCGTCATTCAGTGATACTAATTCTCATCTAAAACATGGCATTCGCACAGCATCTTTTCCGTCCCGGCTTTGCTTCGTTCCGCTCGCGCGTACCTCCAGTACGCCTCGCTTCACTCAGCTTTGCCGGAACGAAAAATCTGCTATGCTCGATGCTATGTTTTAGAATCGAATTAGTATGAGAAAGGGGAAAAAAGCCTAAATGCAGCATGAATTGAGAATCAGCTTTCGGGATGTGATGGCACCCGCCTTCCGCCGTCACGCACGGGGAGAAGTCTTCCGAGCGCTGACACGCCAGATGGAAAACCCGCAAAAAGCCGTCCGCCGATGGCAAATGCCGTGGATGTACCTGCGCCTGTTCGGCATCCTGCTGCTGATGGCGGCGGTGTGCCTTGCCTGTATTTGGCTGGATATTGGCGCGCTGCCCGCGCCGTACATCTACGCCTTCTTCTGGTGCGGGGCGCTGCTGCCGCTGACATTAGCAATGTTCCTCTGGGAGCTTGACCCCTTCGTGAATATCTCGATTTTCGAGATGATGGGGCTGGCGCTGCTCTCCGGCGTGGTTTGCGTGCTGTTCGGCACGCCGGTGGATAACAGCATCATCAGCGGCTATTTTGCCCCGGTTTGGGGCTATGTGAAGGACAGCGTTTTGATGCTGGGCGTGCTCATCCTCGTGCTGGTGTGCACCCGCAAGCGGATGTACGGGCTGGGCGGCTTGGCGCTTGGTGCGGCTATCGGCGCGGGGTACGCGCTGTTCACCATGCTGATGGCATCCATCGTGGACACGCCGATTGTGGAAACGCCCACTGGGCTGGCACGTGATTTCAGCGGGCTGACGAACGCCATCAGCGCAAGCGTGCCGATGCTCTTCGGCAATCACGCGCTGTGGTTTGCGCCGGTCGCGGGGGCGCTGGGACTGCGCATGAGCGGCGAGAAAATCAACATTCGCCATTTTGCGGATGTTCGCGTCATTCTCCTGATTCTGCTGGGCTTTGCCGAAAATTATCTGATGAACAGCGCCAAATCCCCCTTCGGCTGGACGTTCCTGAACGCGGATTTGATTGCCCTCACGCGCACGGATGCCATTGAGGTGAAGCACGTCATCGTGCTGGCAATCGGCATGGCGGCGCTCATCAGGACGATTCGCCTGTGCGTCACGCAGGCGCTCACCGTCGGCAGCGGCGCGGTGGTCGGGCGCAAGGCGCGCACGGGGCGGCTCATCGGCATCAGCGGAACGTATGCGAACCGCGTGGTGACGCTATTCGATGGGCAGGAGCTGCGCGTCGGGCGCGAAACGGGCAAGCACATGCTCACCCTGCACGGCGAGGGGGTCAGCCGCGTGCACTGCCTGCTCACCCTGCGGGAGGGCAGCATCATCGTGCGCGATTTGGGCTCGTCCAACGGCACATGGCTCAATGGCAAGCGGCTGACGAGCGAACAGGATACCCCTATCAGCAAAGGCGATGCGCTTGCCATCGGTTCGCCGAAAGAAAGGTTTGAGGTGCAATGAAGTACAGCTATGCGGCGGTGTCGGACGTAGGCAAGCGCGAAATCAACGAGGATGCGCTGGAGGTGCGCGCCGGGCGATGCTATCTGGCGTGCGCGCTGGGCGACGGGCTGGGCGGACAGGGAAGCGGCGATTTTGCGTCGAAGCTGGCGACGGACGTGTCCATCCGGCGGATGAGCGGGTTTCTGCCCATCGGCCGGCGCACGCTGGACGCCTGTGTGCGGGAAGCGAACCGCCTCATCCGCGACCAGCAGGAGGAGCAGCACTGCCGGATGATGACGACCCTTGCGCTCCTGCGCTTGAGCGGCGCGCGCGCACAGCTGGCGTACGTCGGCGACACGCGCATCTACTGGATTCGCGGCGGAGAAATCATCTACCAGAGCAAAGACCACAGCATCCCGCAGATGATGGTGACGTGCGGCGAAATCACCTACGACCAGATTCGGGGGCATGAAAGCCGAAATCTGCTGACGCGCGCGCTTGGCTACAAGGACGACGTGACGGCGGAGCATTTCGCGGGTAGAATCCGGCGCGGAGACCGTCTGCTGCTGTGCACCGACGGCTTCTGGGAATGGGTGCTGGAGGCGGACATGGTGGCGTGCGCACGGGGCAAAACCGCGCAGGAATGGCTGAACGGCATGTGCGCGCTGATTGCGCAGCGCCGCGACGAGGAAGCGGACAATTACAGCGCCATTGCGATTGTGGCGGAATAAAATCAGCGGGGCTGCAAGCGTGCCAAATGCGCTTCTGCAGCCCTATTTTGATGCGCCATGACGTGCTTGGCAAGGAATTGGGGGGATTTTTGGGCTTTTCAAATGCGGATTTTCGTGGTAAAATGGACGATAGGGGAATTTGCGATTTTTCCCCATAACCTCTTTTCGCGATGCGGATTTTGGCGTGTGTTTTTCCTGTGTGACTTGATTTTTCATGTCGCAGGGGATTTCGCTCCTGCGGGAGCGACCAAAGGGCTTTGCGATCGCCCTTTGGAAACCTTCGCAGTGCACACTCCTGTTACTGGTCTGTTCCGCAACTTGTGGATACGGGGGACAGTGTGGGTGAACTGTGGATAAACACGCGGGCAAAGCATGAAAGTGTGACCAATTCAATCGCGCGAAAGGGTCAAGGGACGAAGTCCCTTGCAGGGTCAAGGGGCAGCGCCCCTTGGGTTCCCCCCAATCAACACGCGGGCAAAGCATGAACGTGCGACCAACTGAATCGCGCGAAAGGGTCAAGGGACGAAGTCCCTTGTGGAGTCCAGAGGCAAGGCCTCTGGTGGGGTCAAGGGGCAAAGCCCCTTGGGTTCCCCCCATCAATGGTAAGGAGAAAGCAATGACGAAACTCAAGGTTGGAATGATTTCGCTGGGATGTAATAAGAACCGCGTGGATAGCGAGACCGCGCTGGGGCTGCTGCGGGAGCACGGGTATGAGCTGACGAACGACCCCGCGCAGGCGGATGTGCTGATGGTGAACACCTGCGGGTTCATCGCGTCGGCGAAGGAGGAGTCCATCGACGCGATTCTCGACATGGCGCGGTACAAGCAAATCGGCAAGTGCCGTGCGCTGGTGGTCACGGGCTGCCTTGCCCAGCGCTACGAGAAGGATTTGATGCAGGAGATTCCTGAAATCGACCTGCTGATGGGCGTCAACCAGTATCAGCAGCTGCCCGACGCGCTGGAAAAGGCGCTTGGCGGCGTGCGCAAGTCCTACTGCATGGACGACCACACCTACTACGCCCACGACCGCGTGCTGACCACCCCGTCCTACACCGCGTACACCCGCATCGGCGAGGGCTGCTCGAACTGCTGCACGTTCTGCGCGATTCCGAAAATCCGCGGCCCGTACCGCTCCCGCCCCGAAGCCGACATCCTCCGCGAAATCGAAAGTTTGGCCAAGCAGGGCGTGAAGGAGCACATCCTCGTTGCGCAGGACACGTCGCGCTACGGCATGGACTTCGGCGGCGGATCGAAGCTGGCGGAGCTGATGCAGAAGGCGGCGAAAATCGACGGCGTGGACTGGCTGCGCGTCCTCTACTGCTATCCGGAGGAAACCAGCGAGCAGCTGCTGGACATCATCGCAAACACGCCCAATATTTGCAGCTATGTTGATTTGCCGATTCAGCACGTCAACGACGCGGTGCTGAAAAGGATGCACCGCCGCGGCACAAGCGCCGATATTCGCCGCGCCGTCAAGGGTGCGCACGAGCGCGGCATCACCCTGCGCACGTCGATTATCGTCGGCTTCCCCGGCGAGACGGAAGAGCAGTTCCAGGAATTGCTTGATTTCCTGCCCGAAGCCGAATTCGACCGCCTCGGCGCGTTCACCTACTCCCCCGAAGAGGGCACGCCCGCCGCGAAAATGCCCGACCAAATTCCGGAGGAGGTCAAGGCGGAGCGGCTCGACCGGCTGATGAAGCGGCAGGCCGCCATCGCGCGGAAGAAGAACCAGGCGCGCGTGGGCACGGTGGAGAAAGTCCTTGTGACCGACCGCAACGCGCGCGGCGAAATCCTCGGCAGAAGCCAGCGCGAAGCCCCCGAAACCGACGGCGAAATCATCTTCACCGCGGGCGAAAGCAAAATGCCCAGCGTCGGCGATTTCGTGGACGTCCGCATTGAAAAAGCCAGCACCTACGACCTGACAGGGGTGATTGCATGAACCTGCCCAACAAATTGTCGCTCCTGCGCGTCGCGCTGATTCCGGTGATGGTGGCGCTGATGCTCCCGCAGACCCTCGTTTGCGATCTGCTCGCCGCCGCCGTGTTCGCCGTCGCTGCCCTGACGGATTATTTTGACGGCCATATCGCCCGATCCCGCCACCTGATTACCGATTTCGGCAAGTTCATCGACCCCGTCGCGGACAAGCTGCTCAACCTCTCCGCCATGATGATGCTCGTCCAGCGCGGGACGCTGCCGGGCTGGGTCGTCGTGCTGATTTTGGCGCGCGAACTCGCCGTTGACGGCCTGCGCATGGTCGCCGTGGGGCAGGGGCGCGTGATTGCCGCGGGCAAGCTCGGCAAAATCAAGACCGCCAGCCAGATGGTGATGCTCCTCTTCGTGCTGATTACGCACCAGCCCGCCCTGACCGCCCCCGCGTGGGACGTTGTGAGCGCGACTGTCCTCGGCGCGCCGTGGATGCGGTGGATCAGCACCGTGCTGACGCTGTGGGTCGCCGCCATCACCCTCTGGAGCGGCATCGACTACTTCGTCCGCAACAAGGACTGCATCAAGGATATGTGATGCTTTCAGAAGCAATCAACTCACAAAATCATAACTAACGATAACAACCAAGTGTGGAGGTGTGCGCTGCGAAGGGGTCGAGGGAGCGAGCGCAGACATTCGTCTGTTTTCATTGCCCCCTCGTCGCGTCCGCAGACGCGAAATCCCTGCGTAACAAAAAGGTCAATTCGCTTCAGACGGAAGCCGCCGAAACCCGCGCCACGGTTTCTTCCACCGCCTTGGCGACAACCTCTGCCATCGACATTTTCGGAGCGCCAGCAACGCTTGCTTGGCACCTGCTCACCGGCAGCAGAATCTTGTGCGCCCTGCTGCGCCCGACCGCCAGCGCCATGTTCGCGGTCACTTCGCCCAGCATCGCGTCGCACAGCACCATGCCAATCGGGCAAAGAATCAAATCCGCCATCCCGGCGCATACCACGACGGCGTTTTCGCCCGTCGCCACTTGGTCTGCCCCCGCGCGGAGCATCGCCGCCGTCGCCAGCGCGTTCGTCCCCACCGCAATCAACGGCTGATTCGGCAGCGCTTTCTTCAGCCCCTCGACCAGCTGCCGCCCCATGCCGCCGCCCTGCGCATCAAGAATGACAATTTTCATGCGGATTTTTCCTCCTCGTGGAAGTTGAAATTTTCTTGATTAGTATAGCATACAATGGGTCGGGCGTTCAAGGGGACTTTTCAGCGGAAATCGGCAAGTTTGTTATACTGTCCATTCTATTTCGGAAAGCAAATAGTACACAAACTATAACCATTTTCGCTGATGACCAAGAAACAGGAGTGTGCACCGCGAAGCAGTCCAGAGGGCGATCGCAAAGCCCTCTGGTCGCTCCCGCAGGAGCGAAATCTCTGCGCAACATATACCAACAAGCCAGAAAGAAGGCTGCCAGTCATGAAAAAGATTGTTTTAACCGGCGGGGGCACGATGGGTCATGTGACCCCCAACCTCGCCCTCCTGCCGCACCTCCTCGCCGCGGGCTACGAAGTCCACTACATCGGCACGGAAAACGGCATGGAAGCCGAGAAACTCCGCAATGTCCCCGGCGTCATCTACCACGGGGTGAAGACCGGCAAGCTCCGCCGCTACTTCGACTGGAAGAATTTCACTGACCCCTTCCGCGTCGCCGCGGGTGCGTTCCAGTCCGCGCACCTCATGGGCAAAATTAAACCGGATGTTTGCTTCAGCAAGGGCGGATTCGTCGCCGTGCCGGTCGTGTTCGGCGCGTGGCTGCATCACGTTCCCGTCGTCTGCCACGAAAGTGATTTAACCCCCGGTTTGGCGAATAAGCTCAGCCGCCTGTTCGTCAAGCGAATCGCCACCACCTTCCCCGAATGCGCACAGATGCTCGGCGCCAAGGCGGAGATGGTCGGCACGCCCCTGCGCCCGGAGCTTTTCCGCGGCAGCCGCGCCAAGGGTCTGTCTTTCCTGCGCTTCGACGGCACGAAGCCCGTTCTGCTGATGATGGGCGGATCGCTCGGCGCGCAGGCGGTCAATAAGGCGCTGCGGGACGCTCTGCCGATGCTCACCGACACGTTCGATGTCGCCCATATCTGCGGCAAGGGCAACCTTGACCCGACGCTTGATAAAACCCCTGGTTACACGCAGGTGGAGTTCCTCGATCAGGATCTGCCGGATGTGCTCGCCGCCGCCGACCTTGTGCTCTCCCGCGCGGGCAGCAACGCCCTGATGGAGTTCCAAGCGCTTGCCCGACCGCTGCTGCTTGTCCCGTACCCCAAGGGTGCCAGCCGCGGCGACCAGATTCTCAACGCCCAAAGCCTTGAAAAACGCGGACTCTGCCACGTTCTCCTGCAGGAAAACATGACCCCGCAGACCCTGACCGACGCCCTGATGCAGACGTGGGCGGAGCGCGACAAATTGACCGCCGCCGTCAAAAACGCCCCTCCTGCCGATGGCACAAAGCGCGTGCTGGAGATGATTGAAGAGGTGCAGACCCGAAAGGCTTGAGCGTGCGCCGGAAATCCCATTAAATCTGCGGTTACAACCAGCAAGTTCATAAAGCCACCCCTTCGCCCGACTGCGCCCCACGCCAGCCGGGCGTTTTTGGTTCTTCACGGAATCTTGAGGGAAGAGCAGCTTGGGGGCGCGTCTGCGGACGCGCAAAGTTACTGGCAGGGACGCTTCGCTGCCTGCGCCTTTG